>Ga0207733_100042_pt1 | contig 144516 bp, 116 predicted proteins | sample A23P3SouthBayCA_FD_187735 | JGI IMG/M metagenome (GOLD analysis project Ga0207733, IMG submission 187735) | Aerobic enrichment media microbial communities from Eden Landing Ponds, California, USA - A23 P3 (SPAdes) | ecosystem: Environmental > Aquatic > Marine > Unclassified | place: Emeryville... | reverse complement strand
GAGACGCTCACCAAGGCCGTCACCGACCACATCCAGCAGTACACCCAGGTCGGCGGCGCCCGCCCGTTCGGCGTCGCGCTCATCATCGGCGGCATCGCCAACGGCGAGCCCCGCCTCTACGAGACCGACCCCTCGGGGACGCCCTACGAGTGGAAGGCGCTGGCCGTCGGCGCCGACCGCGGCGACATCCGCGAGTACCTCGAGGACAACTACGACGAGGAGCTGGACCTGGACGACGGCGTCGGCCTCGCGCTGGAGGCGCTCGCGTCGGTCAACGACGGCCAGCTGGCCCCCGAAGGCATCGGCATCGCCACCATCAGCGTCGACGACGAGGAGTTCTCCGAGATGAGCGACGCCGAGAAGGAGTCCCACCTCGACGAGCTCGACCTGCTCGCCGTCGAAGACGAGGACGACGACGAGAGCGACGAGGAGTAACGCCGCCTCGGCGGCCGGCGACGCTCGCCGCGCGAGGAGCCGCCGGGCGTGGGCGTCGGCGTGACCGTCCGCGTGCGGTCGGCGCCCACACACCTTTTTACCTACCCGGTGTTACCTCCGGGTATGATATCGCTCGACGAGGCCGTGACGGCGCGTCTGGAGTCCCACGGCGAGCGCTTCGAAGTGCTCGTCGAACCCGACGCCGCCCTCGCGATGAAGCGCGGCGAGTTCGACGGGGAACTGGAGGACGTGATCGCCGCCGAGGACGTGTTCGAGAACGCCTCTCGCGGGGACCGCCCGCCGGAGAACGCGCTCGAAGAGGTGTTCGGGACGACCGACCCGCTGGAGATCATCCCCGAGGTCGTCGACCGCGGGGAGATCCAGATCACGGCCGAACAGCGCAAGGAGATGCAGGAGCGCAAGTACCGGGACCTGGTCAACCGCATCACGCGCAACGCGGTCAACCCGCAGATGGACGACGCGCCCCACCCGCCCGACCGCATCGAGAGCGCGCTGGAGCAGGCCGACTTCAAGGTCGACCCGATGGAGCCCGTCGAGAACCAGGTCGACGACGCCCTCGACGCGCTGCGGCCGGTGATCCCCATCCGCTTCGACACCGTGAAAGTCGCGGCCCAGCTGCCCGCCGACTACGCCGGCAGCGGCCAGGCGCAGGTCCGCGAGTTCGGCGACCTCGAACGCGAGGAGTGGCAGCCCGACGGCTCCTGGGTCGGCGTCGTCGAGTTCCCCGCCGGGATGCAAAACGACTTCTACGATCTGGTCAACGAGGTCTCCAGCGGCGAGGCCGAGACCCGCATCCTCAAAGACGAGGACGACATCGACACCCGGTGAGGCGCGGCTCTCGCTCGTGGCCGCGGTCCTCTCTCGCGACCACCGCCCACCCGCTCGACTGCGCTGCCGTCGCCGATCGCCGGAGGGCGCGCCTTCTGGAGAGTCGATCAGTCGCGGTTGTGTGAGGTTACCGGTCGTGGTCGGGCGGTCCCGGGCGGCTCGCCACGGAGTACCACTGCCATGAACGTTCCGGTGTTGATATATGGAGCGATCACGAATCTCCGATCATGACCCACGTCTGCCGTAACTGCAAACGCACGTTCAGTACGGAACTCGAACTGGAGCTCCACCGAGACACGTGCTCGCAGGGCGATCTGTTCTGCGACGAGTGCGGCGAGCGGTTCGCGGAGCGAACGGCCACGGAGGACGGCTGGCACTATCGATGCCCCAACGAGGACTGCGAGGGCGAGGGGATGGGCGAGGACATCCACAAGGTCAGCAACGTACGACTCGAGAACTCCGCCTGACGGCGCCCGCGGTCACCCCTTCTCCCCGAGTGGTCCTACTCCCTCGATAGCTCGTCGTGCTCGGCGATCGACGCGATCCGGTCGAGGGCCCGCCGACAGACGATGGCGTAGCCGCCCGCGAGCAGCGGGATCTCGAAGGCGATCCGCGAGCGGTCGTCGCCCAGCGGCGTGACGGCGTGCCCGGTCGCGGGAATTCGCGCCACGCGCCACGTCCAGCGGTAGTCCCCGCAGGACTCGACCTCGAAGGGGATCCACGGGCCGCCGGCGACCTGCACCTCGCCTCGCGATCCGGGCTCGATGTATCGGTCGCGCGAGCGGACGGCGCTGACGCTCGGTCCCCATTCGGGCCACTGTTCGGTATCGGTCAGGACCGTCCAGACGGCGTCGGCGTCGGCGCCGACGACGCGGTCGACGACGAGGCGTCGACCGTCGGGCGTCCGCTCGATCTGCGGCAGTGCGGCCATGCGCGCTCCTTGGAGCCGCTCGGCCTTGGGTGTCGGGGGGCGAGTTCGGTCGCTCCGGTCAGGGGATCGCGCGGGTCGCCCGCCGGAGGTCGTCCTCGTCGCGCCTGTGGGCGACGCGGTCGCCCGTTCGTTCGGCCGAGAGGCTCGCTCCGCTCGTCTTCCGAGCTCTCGTTCGCTTCGTCTTCGCGCGGCGCTGCCCCCTCCGTCCAGAGGCTTCACTGTAGATCACCGATGTCGGCCGATACCCAGATCCGATAACGGGGGACGAACCTATACAATCCCCCACCCGTAAGGGTCGGTCGAATGATCACGGCCCGCGACCTGCGAAAGGAGTACGGCGGCTTCGTCGCGGTGGAGGGAAGCACGTTCACGGTCGAGGAGGGCGAGGTCTTCGGCATCATCGGCCCGAACGGCGCCGGCAAGACGACGACGCTGAAGATGATCGCCGGCCTCGTCGAACCCACCGACGGCGAGGTGTCGGTCGCCGGCTACGACGCCGGCGAGACGGCGATGCGCCAGCGACTGGGCTTTCTCCCGGAGGAATCGCCGCTGTACGAGGAGATGACGCCCGTCTCGTATCTGCACTTCTTCGCGGACCTGTACGACGTGCCCGAGGGCGTCGCCGACCGTCGCATCCACGACACGCTCGAACGGCTCGACCTCGACCACCGCGACCGGCCCCTGGGCGATATGTCGAAGGGGATGAAACGGAAAGTCGCCATCGCGCGCTCGCTCATCAACGACCCCGACGTGCTGATCTACGACGAACCCGGTAGCGGGCTGGACCCGCTGACGACGAACTACATCATCGACTTCACGCGCGAGCTCGGCGAGCAGGGCAAGACCATCGTCTTCAGCGCCCACAACCTCTACCACGTCGAGAGCATCTGCGACCGCGTCGCGATCATGAACGAGGGTCGCATCGTCGCCAAGGGCGACCTGGACGAACTCCAGGCCGAGTACGGCCGGACGGAGTACCACGTCTACACGACCGTCGAGGTGCCCGACAGCGCCCGCGAAAACGGCCACCACCGGCGGGTCGTCGAGAGCATGGACGCCGTCGACGAGACCAGGGAGGCCGCCAGGGAGGCCGGCGGTGAGGTCGTCGACATCCGGACCGAGGAGTCCAGCCTGGAAGAGGTGTTCCTCAACGTCGCCGAGTCCGACCCCGAGGCCGAGCGGACCTCGGGGCCGCGAGCGTGAGCGGTCCGCCGCCGGTCGGCGGTGACGGCTCGTCCGACGACCCGTCGGAGGACGCCAGCGGCGGTTCCCGCGGTCGACGCCTCGCCCGCTGGGTCCGCACGCGCGTCGAGAACGTCGCCCGGATCGCCCGCTGGGAGGTGACGAAAAACGCCGGCGGCGTCGACCGGCGGACGGCCGCTATCGCGCTGCTGGCGGTGCTCGGACTCGGCGCGATGGCGCCCGTCGCGGTGAGCCAGGGCGTCGCGCTCGACCAGGGGATATACCGGGTCGGCGTCGTCGAGGAGGACCCCCTCTACGACCCCGCCTACCTCGACCCGACCTTCCGGGTGCAAGACCCGAGCGAGTCGGCCGTCGAGGCGGGGTATCAGGAGATCATGATCGTCGGACCGCAGGTCCGCGAGTACGCCAACTCGACGAAGGGGCGGGCGGCGGTCGCCGAGTTGCGGTCGACGGTGAAACGGTACAACGACGGGGTCATGGACCTGGAGGAGAACCGCTCTGCGGCGTTCCCGGTACTGGTGAACCTCACCTACGTCGACCGCGAGGCGACGCGGGTCACGGTCTCGCAGACGCAGACGATCCCGATCCAGACGGACGACGACGACGGTGGCGGGGGTGACGGGTCCGACGGCGGTGGCAGTGGCGGCGACGGGACCGCCGAGGACAGCGGCGACGGGACGGCGAGCGGCGACGCCGACGGCGGGGGAGCCGATAGCGGCTCGGGCGACGGCTCCGCCGACGTGACGCGGCCCGACGAGGGGTCCAACGTCGCCGGGTCGAGCATCGGCGCGCGACTGACGGGCGGGAGTTCCACCGGCACCCCCTCGGACATCACGCCGCCGTTCCCGTTCCGGTCGCTCGTGCTCGCGTTCGTGTTCGTCCTGCCGCTGAACTTCGTCATCCAGGCCTACGGGTCGACGATCCTCAGCGAGCGGATCAACCGCAGGGGGGAACTGCTGCTGGTCGCGCCCGTCTCCCGGGGCGACATCATCGTCGGGAAGACGCTGCCGTACTTCGCGGCCGCCGTCGGCGTCGCGACGGGGATCACGCTGGCGCTCCAGTTCGGGCTCGGGCTCGGCGGGTCGGCGATCTCCGTCCTCGCCGTCGTCCCGCTGGCCATGCTGTTCCTCGCCGCGACGTTCCTCGGCGCGATGTTCGCGCGGTCGTTCAAGGAGCTGACCTTCGTCACGGTGACGATCACCGTCTCGCTCACCTCCTACGCGTTCGTCCCGGCGATCTTCACGGACGTGACGCCGATCGCGCTCATCTCGCCGCTGACGCTCGTGGTTCGGGACTTACAGGGCCAGGCGATCGGACTCGGACAGTTCGTCTTCTCGACGCTGCCGCCGACGCTGACGGCGCTGGTCTGTTTCGGGCTCGGCGCCGGGCTCTACCGCGAGGAGGACATGTTCACCCAGCGGCCGATCCCCTACAAGGTGCTCGACGCGCTGGCGGGGCCGATCGAGCGCCGGCGGAGCGTCGCGCTCGTGACTGCGATACTCCTACCGTTCGTCCTCGTGGCGGAACTCGTGGTCGCGGCGTTCGCCTACCCGCTCTGGCAGGCGGAGCTCCCGGTCGGGATCATCGTCGTCGCGGTGCTGGTCGGCCTGGCGGTCGTCGAGGAACTCGCGAAGAGCCTGCACGTCTACGCCGGCTACGCCCACTCGCTGTTCGACGACCGGCTGCGGACGGCGCTGGTCGTCGGCGCCTTCAGCGGCCTGGGCTTTTTCCTCGCCGAGAAGCTCACGCTGATCGTCCGCCTGGCCGACCTGCAGACGCTCCCCGTCGGTCAGACGGTGGTCGGCGAGCAGGCGGCGGTTCAGGCGGGCGTGCCGCTCCCGATACTGCTGGTCGCGCTCCTGCTGGCGCCGCTGGCGCTGCACGTCGTCACGGCGTCGATCTCGGCGCTCGGCGCCAGGCGCGGCCGACGCTCGTACGCGGTCGCGCTGGTGGTCGCGGTCGCGGTTCACGTCGCCTACAACCTCACGGTGGTGAGTAGCCTTGTCTGATGATTCGCCACCGGCCCCGCAACCGGGGTCGACGGCCGCCGAGTCGGCCGACGGACCCGGCGGCGACGGAGCGAGCGACGGCGGGTCCGCCGAGCGGTCGCTGCTCGCCGACCCGCGACTCACCATCGCGAAACGCGACCTGTCGTCGCTCAGCCGCGAGAAGACGATCGTCCTCGCGCTGCTGATCCAGCTGTTCGTGGCCGCGTTCTCGTCGTTCCTCGTCGTCGGGCTCACCTCGCTGTACAGCCCGGGGTCGGTCTCGGCGGGCGAGGTGGTCGTCGGCGTCGCCGGCGAGCACGACGACGCGCTGGTCCGGGCGGCCGACGACCAGTCCGGCGTCCGCGCGATCGTCTACCCGAACCCCGAGGCCGCCCGCGACGCCTACCAGGACGGGAACGTCCACGCGACGCTGCTCGCCGTCGACTCGGGCGACCGGATCGACGTGACGGTGATCGCACCGACCGAGAGCATCGAGACGACGCTGATCGTCGACCAGGTGCGCACGCTACTGGAAGCCGTCGAACGCACCGAGCGGATCGCTCGCTCGGACTCGCTGACGCGCTCGACGGTCCCGCTCCCCGACGACGTGGACGCCAGCCCCTACTTCGGGTTCACCTACACGGTGCTCGTCCCGCTGCTCCTCTTTCTCCCCCCGTTCATCAGCGGCTCGGTCGCCGTCGACGCCCTCACGGAAGAGATCGAGCGCGGCACGCTCGAACTGCTGCGGGTCGCGCCGCTGTCGCTGGTCGACATCGTCGACGGCAAGGCCCTGGCGATGATCCTCATCGCGCCCGCCCAGGCCGTGCTGTGGATCGGCCTGCTCGGCTTCAACGGCATCGGGATCGCGAACGTCGGGCAGATCCTGCTCGTGGTGACCGCATTGACGACGCTGGTCGTCACCCTCGGGCTCTCGCTGGGCGTGCTCACCGCCAGGCGCCGGCAGGCACAGCTGCTGTACTCCGTGCTCGTCATCTTCGGGTTCGGCCTGCTGACCTTCGCCCCCGAACACCCGGCGACGACCGTCGCGAAGCTCGCCGTCGACAGCCCCACCGCGACGACGACGCTCCACGTCGCCGCCTACGCCGTCGCCGCCGCCGCTCTGTTCGTCGTCGCCCGTCGATTCGTGGCCAGAACCGACCCCGAAGGGCTCTGAACCGGCGACGGCGACCTCGCCCCTCGACGCCACGGCGCGGAGAACCGGCGACGGCACCCGCGGAACGCACCTTTTTGCGCCGCGCGCCCCTCTCGCGAGTCATGGAGTACACCACACTGGGATCGACGGGCGTCGAGGTCAGCCGCATCTGCCTCGGTTGCATGAGCTTCGGCTCCTCGGACTGGCGCGAGTGGGTCTTGGACGAGGAGGAGGGCATCGAACTCGTCGAACGGGCCCGGGACCTGGGAATCAACTTCTTCGATACGGCGAACATGTACTCGCTGGGCGAGTCCGAGCGCATCCTCGGGAACGCCCTCGAGGGTCACCGCGAGGAGAGCGTCGTCGCCACGAAGGGGTTCTTCCAGATGGACGACGACGACCCCAACTCCGGCGGGCTCTCGCGGAAGGCCATCGAGCAGGAGCTCGACAACTCCCTCGACCGGCTCGGGATGGACACCATCGATCTCTACCAGATCCACCGCTGGGACTACGACACGCCCATCGAGGAGACGCTGCGGGCGCTCGACGACGCCGTCCGCCGCGAGAAGGTCCGCTACATCGGCGCCTCGTCGATGTGGACGCGGCAGTTCGCCGACGCCTTGCACGCGAGCGACCGGCTGGGCCTGGAGCGGTTCCAGACGATGCAGAACCACTACAACCTCCTGTATCGCGAGGAGGAGCGGGAGATGCTTCCCTACTGCCAGCAGGAGGACGTGGGCGTCATCCCGTGGTCGCCGCTGGCGCGCGGCTATCTCACCCGGCCCCACGAGGAGTACGACGCGACCACCCGCGGGGAGACAGACGACTACGCCCGCGAACACCCCTACTTCGAGGGCGGCGGGCGCGAAATCAACGAGCGCTGCCAGGAACTGGCCGAGGAGTACGGCGCGACGATGGCCCAGATCGGGCTGGCGTGGCTGCTGGACAAGGAGTGGGTCGACGCGCCCATCGTCGGCACGACCAGCATCGAACACCTCGAAGACGCGGTCGAGGCGCTCGATATCTCGCTCTCGGAGTCCGATACCGAGTACCTCGAAGCGCCCTACGAGCCGGTCCGGGTGTCCGGTCACGAGTAGATCCGCGGAGTGAGGCGCCGACCGGTCGACGGGAGCGCCCCGCGTCCGCGTGCGGTGCCGATACCACTAAACCGCGCCCGGCCCACGGGTGATTCGATGACAGATCCCCGTGACGACGGCGACGGGGCCGATCCGCCCCCCGAGAGCGTCCCGGCCGACGCGGAGCCGGCCGGCGACGCGCGGGTCGGCGCCGGTCAGCCGCCGTCGGACGACCCGCCGAGAGCGAGCGAGTCCACGGCGGCCGACACCGACGACCGCCCGGTCGCCGAGTCCGTCGAGACGCCGGGCGAACCGCGGACGCTCGACCAGCGAGTCCGGGTCGAGTGGATCGTCGGCCCGCTGTTCGGCGCCCTCCTGACGGCGGCGGTCGCCGGGTTCATCACCTGGGCGGTCGCCGCCGAGTACCTCCCCTACGACCGGACGACGAGCGCGGTCGCCGTCGGTGGCGGCCTGTTCGTCCTGTTCGCGGTGTACGGCGTCGTCCGCGCCGTCTTCCTCTACCGGTCGTGGCGCTACGTCGTCCGCGAGGAGTCGCTGTACCTGACCCGCGGGGTCCTCACCCGCGTCCAGACGGTGGTTCCCTACGTCCGAGTCCAGCACATCGACACGCGCCGCTCGGCGTTCGAGCGGGTGCTCGGCCTCTCGACGCTGGTCGTCTACACCGCCGGCTCCCGCGGCGCCGACGTGACGGTCCCCGGACTCACGCCCGACACGGCCGAGGACCTGCAGTCCCGGCTCGAACGGCTCGCGATCGCCTCCGAAGACGAAGACGCGGTATGAGCGACGACGACTCCACCGAGAACGACCCGAAGCGCGACGCGGCCGAGGGAGCCGAGAGCGCCGGCCCAACGTCGGCGACGCCGCGTATCGAGGGCCCGCAGAAGCTCGACGTGCTGACGATCCCCTATCAGATCGCCCAGCAGGGCGTCAGCATCGCGATCGCCATCTTCGTCTTCGGTGGCGGCAGCGCCTCGGCGCTGTTCGGCTCGGGGCGGAGCCTCCTCGCGATCGGCGCGCTGGTCGCCGTCCTCGCGGGGATCGCGGCGTTCGTCGGCTACTTCGTCGCCCGCTATCGCCGCTTCGAGTACGAACTCACAGCCGACACCTTCGACATCAGGTCGGGCGTGCTCTCTCGTCGCACGCGGGAGATCCCGCTGCGGCGCATCCAGAACGTCGACATCAGCCAGAACGTCGTCCAGCGCGCCCTCGGGGTCGCCGAAGTGGGCCTTGAGACGGCCGGTGGCGGCGGGACGGAGGCCCAGCTCCGGTACGTCAGCGTCGACGACGCCGAGGCGCTCCAGTCGGAGCTGAGCCGACTGAGCCGCGTCGCGAAGGCCGGCGAGGGCGAGACCGCCGCGACCGACGAGGAGCGCTTCGAGACGGTGTTCTCGATCACCGAGCGCGAGCTCGGGATCCTGGCGCTGATCTCCGTCGACCTCCGGATCGCGTCGTTCCTCTTCTTCGGCGCGTCCGTCTTCGCGCCGTCGGCGGCCTCGATGGCCCAGCCGGACAACTGGTGGGAGTACGGCTTCGGGCTCGACAGCCTCGTCGGCGCGTTCCTCGGCCCGCTCGCCGCGCTCGGGGCCATCGCCCTGCTCGCGCTCGTCTCGGGCGTGCTCAACGCCGCCCGCTACTACGGCTTCAGCCTCGACCGGGGCGAGGAGGAACTGCGCTACGAGCGCGGGCTCCTCCAGAAGTTCCGCGGCACGATCCCCCTCTCGAAGGTCCAGACGCTCACGCTGGAGGAGAACGTCCTCGCGCGGGCGCTGGGCTACGCCGCGCTGACCATCGAGACGGCCGGGTACACGCCGACGGGCGGGCAGTCCAACGGTTCCCAATCGGCGATCCCTGTCGCCGAGCGCGACCGCGTCGTCTCGCTGGCCCGCTCGCTCGAGGCGTTGGAGGACGACGCCCTCGAACGGCCGCCGAAACGGGCGCGCCTGCGCTACGGGTTCCGCTACGCCATCGGCCTGGCGATCATCGTCGCGCTGCTGTACGTCGGAACGGCGGTCACCGACTTCCGGCTGTACTGGTACGTCCCGCTGGTCGCCGCGCCGCTCGTGCCCGTCGCCGCTCACTACAAGTGGAACAACCGGGGCTACGCGCTCGGCGAGGACCACGTCGTCACCCGCAACGGCTTCTGGGTCCGCCGGCAGAAGGTCGTCCCCTACCACCGCGTCCAGACCGTGTTCAGTTCGCAGACGGTCTTCCAGCGCCGGCGCGACCTGGCGACGGTCACCGTCGACACCGCCGGCTCCCAGAGCCTCACCGGCCAGGACGCCAAGGCCGTCGATATCGACGCCGAGACCGCCGAACGGATCCGCGAGGCGGTCTCCGACGAGCTCTACGGGGCGCTCGCGCGCCGACGGCGCCAGGGACGCGACCGCTCGGGACCGGCGGGCGTCGGCGTCTCCGACGCCGGCGGGCCCGGCTCACCCGGCGGCGAGAGCGGTTCGCCCGGCGACTGACGTCGCCGAATCCGGTCCGAACAGCCCGGTCCCGACGGCGATTGCCGCTTCTCGTGCATTCACGGATCACCGCGCCGTAGCTCCGACGATGATCCCCGCAGGACTCCGAAAGGTGGCCTACGCGTCGATCGCCCTCAAAGGACTGTTCGCGACGGTCGCGCCGCGCCTGAGCGCCCGGATCGCGGCGACGATGTCGCTGCCGGGCTTCGAGAACACCGGCGAACTCGAACCGACCGACTGGTACGTCCGCGCGGTCCGGGCGACCGGCGTCGGCATGCTGGCCGCCGGCGGCACCGCGCTCCTCCTCGAGAGCCGCGCCGAAGCCGCGAGCGAAGACGACCAGGACGCGGCCGACGCGACGTTCGACGGCATCGACCGGATCGACACCGACGACAGCGCCGAGGACGGCGACGCCGCCGACCTGAGCGTCGACGTCGGAACTGACGACGAGACCGACGCCGACGCGGCGGACGACGACGGGGCAGGCGGCGAGGGCGACGGGACCGAGACGAGCGACGCGGCCGACGAGTAACGCCGCACCTCCTTCTGACAGTCGTTCCGAAAGTCCAAATCACTATACGGGCAGGCGGTCGATACTGGACAGCTATCGGGCGCGAGTAGCCCGGGAGAGATACACATGCCAGCTATCGAGACCGAGGACCTGACGAAGCGGTACGGCGACGTGACGGCGCTGTCGTCGCTCTCACTGTCCGTCCCGGAGGGCGAGCTGTTCGGCCTGCTCGGCCCCAACGGCTCCGGGAAGACGACGACCATCGAGATCCTCACGGGACAGCTCGACCCGACGGAGGGGTCGGCGAGCGTGCTGGGTCACGACCCCGTGGCCGACCCCCTCGCCGTCCGCGAGGCGGTCGGGATCCTCCCGGAACGGGAGGACCCGCCGAGCTTCCTCACGCCCCGGGAGTACCTCCAGTTCGTCGGCGACGTGCGCGACCTGTCGGGGGTCGACGACCGCATCGCCGAGTGGGCCGACCGGCTGGGGTTCGTCGACACGCTCGACACCATCTCGACGGACCTGTCGGAGGGCGAGCGCCAGCGCGTGATGCTCGCCCAGACGTTCATCCACGAGCCGGATCTCGTCTTCATCGACGAGCCGCTGGTCAACCTCGACCCGATCATGCAGGCCGAGGTCAAAGACCACATGCGCGACTACTGCGACCGGGGCAACACCCTCTTCCTCTCGACGCACTTCCTGGAGGTGGCCGAACAGCTGTGTACGTCGGTGGGGATCGTCCGCGACGGCGAACTCGTCGCCGAGCGCGACCCGCGCGCGCTCGACCCCGACGAGCAACTGCTCGACTACTTCCGCCGGGAGGTCGAGCCCGAGGGAGCGACCGACGGGATTCCGGCCGGGGGAGCCGCCGGCGAGTCCGGACGATGAGCGGAGCGGATACGACGACGCCGGAGGACACCGGGCGAGCGGGCGGCGGCGGATCGGGACGCGGCGGGCTGTCGACGCGCCTGCTCGCCCGGATGATCCGCGAGGAGTGGCGCCTGCAGGCGGAGCTGTTCGGCGACCGCTTCGCCCTCTTCCCGCTCGTGATCGCCGTCGTCGCCGGCCTCGGCGTCTGGCTGCTGACCGTCGCCGGCACCTCGATCGACGCCGTCGCCGCGGGGTTGCACGGCCTCGTGTTCTTCTTCGGCCTCCAGGTGGGCACCATCGGCCTCGTCGGGCGGGACGCGCTGCGCGACGTGCTGGGCGACGTGACGCTGCTCGTCTTCTCGGCGCGGACGCTCCCGGTCACCTGGCGGCGCCTCCTGGGGATCTTCGTCGTCAAGGACCTCCTGTACTACTCCGGGCTGTTCCTCGTGCCGATGGCGGTGGGGTACGCCGCCGTCGCGCTCTCGGCGGGCCAGCCGGCCGGTCGCGTCGCGCTGCTGTGGCTGACGACGACCGGCGCGTTCGCCCTCGGCGTCGGGACGAGTCTCACGCTCACCGGCGTCGGGACCCGGAGCAGGGCGGCGGTCCTCGCGCTCGTCCTCGCCGTCGCCGCGGGGATACTCACGGGGCGGCTCGACGCCGTCGCGCTCTCGCCCTACGGCTTCTACCTCGACCCCTCGCTCCGGTCGGCGGCCCTCGGGTTCGGCCCCGCGCTCGCGCTCGCCGTCGCCGGGCCGCTCGCCTTCGAGCCGGTCGAGAGCGGCGGGGCGCGGTCGGCGCCCCAGCGGTACGAGCGAGTCCGCTCGGCGATCCGCGACGACGGCGGCGTTGCGACGCGGACGCTGCTGGAGGTGACCCGCTCGTCGGGCTCCGTGTGGAAGGTCCTCTTCTCGATGGGCGTGCTGTTCGGGGTCACGGTCCTGCTCGTCCGCGAGGTCGCGCGAGCCACGACGCTCGCGCCCTCCTACGGTATCGCCGTCGGGACGCTGCTCGGGCTCGGTGCCTTCACCACCTACAGCTGGGTGACGCAGTTCGACTCCGCCGAGGAGTACCTGCGGCTACCGCTGTCGCTGTCGGCCGCGTTCGCGGGCAAGCGAACGGCCTTTCTCGTCCTCTCCGTGCCCGCCGGGCTGGTCTACCTCGTCGGTTCGCTGGTCTGGCTCCCCCCGGTCCAGGTGGCGGTCGGGGCCGTCGTCTTCCCGCTGGTGGCCGTCTACGTCTTCGGCGTCACGGCCTACGTCACCGGCTTCGCGCCGAACGAGCTGCTGTTCGACACGCCGCTGTTCGTCGCCTTCGGCGCGGCGCTGGCGGCCGTCGCCGTCCCGCTGGTCGTCGCCGCGCTCGCCTACACCGAGGCGCCGACCGTCGCCGTCGGCGTCGCCCTGGGCGTCTCCCTCGTCGCCGCGGCCGTCGGGTTCGCGCTCTCGACCCGGGCCGGCCCCCGCTGGCAGCGGAAACTCCGGTGACCGGACTGTCACGGAGCGTCCCCGATCACGCCCCGTGCCCGTCCCGTTCGACCGGTCCGTTCTGACCGCCCGCCCGACCGTCCCCCTTTTGCCGCGACGGGCCGTAGCGCCGGCCGAGCCACCGAATGTCCACCACGTCAGCTACCGATGGGCCGTTGGCCGAGATCCGCGGCGTCGTCGTCGATCTCGACGGGACCGTCTACCGCGGCGACGGCGTCCTCCCCGGCGCCGCCGAAGCCCTCGCGGCCCTGCGCGAGCGCGGGGTCGCAGTCTGCTTCTGCTCGAACAACCCGACGAAGACCCCGGCCGAGTACGTCGACCGCCTCGGCGGGATGGGGATCGAGGCCGACGAATCGGAGATTCTCCCCGCGTCGACCGTCACCCGCGACTACCTCCGCGACCATCACCCGGCGGACCCGACCTGTCTCCTCGGCTCCGACTCCCTGGGCGACTACCTCCGGGACTCCGGCCAGCGCCTCGTCGACGATCCACGGGAGGCCTCGGTGTTCGTCGCCTCGTGGGACGAGCGGTTCGACTACGGCGACATGAGTGAAGCCCTCGCCGGCGTCGACGACGAGACGACGTTCCTCGGGACCGACCCCGACCGGACGATCCCGACCGCCGACGGACTGGTCCCGGGGTCCGGCGCGGTGATCGGCGCCGTCGCCCGGACCGTCGGCCGAGAGCCCGACCGCGTCCTCGGCAAACCCTCGCCGGAGGCCGCCGAGGACGCGCTCGCTCGACTCGGCGTCCCGGCCGAGGACTGCCTCGTCGTCGGCGACCGCCTCGACACGGACCTGCGGATGGGCACCGACCACGGGATGGCGACCGCGCTCGTCCTCACCGGCGTCTCGACCCGCGCCGACGCCGCCGGGAGCGCGGTCGCCCCCGACGCCGTCCTCGACTCGATCGCGGACCTCCCCGCGCTGCTGGAGTGAGCGCGAGCGGGTCGCTGGCGGTCGTTCCGGCCGCTTTCGGGTCCCGGTTCCGACAGGTCGAGATAGCTTTATCTTGTCGCACGAACAACTAGTGTGTGAATCCAGTGGGGGTTCAGACCACCATGGCAAAGCTACTGCTCATCACCGGCGACTTCGCGGAGGACTACGAGGTAATGGTACCGTTCCAGGCGCTGCAGGCGGTCGGCCACGAGGTCGACGCCGTCTGCCCGGACAAGGAGGCCGGCGAGACGGTCAAGACGGCCGTCCACGACTTCCGCGGCGACCAGACGTATCTGGAAGAGCGCGGTCACGACTTCGAGTTGACGGCGACGCTCGCCGAGGTCGACCCGGCGGACTACGACGGACTCGTCCTCCCGGGCGGACGCGCCCCGGAGTACATCCGCAACTACGACGAAGTGGTCGGGGCCGTCGAGCACTTCTTCGGCGAGGACAAGCCGGTCGCGGCCATCTGCCACGCGACGCAGATCCTCGTCGCCGCCGACGCCGTCGAGGGGCGGACCTGCACCGCCTACCCGGCGCTGGAGGCCGACGTTCGCGCGAACGGCGGCGAGTGGGCCGAAGGCGTCGTCACCGACGGCAACCTCGTCACCGCCCAGGCCTGGCCCGACCACCCCGAGTGGATCGCCGCGTTCCTCGACGTGCTCGGCACCGATATCCAGCACGGCCAGCCCGTCACCGCGGACTGAGCGGAACACTGCCGCTCGTTCTTTCGGCCGCTACGCTCTCGTCAGTCGGAACACCGCGCCGCTCTCGCCCGAGACCTGTCCGCTCGCGGTCGTACAGACGAACAGTTCGCCCGCGGGATTCCGGCCGAACGAGAGCACCATCGGCCCGAACTGCGCGTCCGAGTCGACGGAGACGGTCGTCGTCGGCCACAGCCCGTCGTCGGTCCGGCGGGCCGCGAACAGCCGCCCTTGCGCCCGCCAGTCGGCGAAGAGGTAGCGATCGCGAAGCCCCGGGATCGCGTCGCCGTCGTACAGGTACCCTCCGATGACGGCGATACCGCTGACTTCGGCCCCGCCGTGGGGGTACTCGATCACGGGGTCGCGGAGCGGCCGGCCGCGCGGGCTCTCCGAGGGGCACTCGTCGGCCTGGAAGCAGTGGGTCCCCTCTTCGACGTTCCAGCCGTAGTTACCGCCGCGCTCGACGACCGACACCTCCTCCCAGGCGCCCTGGCCTACGTCGGCCACGAACAGCGCTCCGTCGGGGCCGAACGAGAACCGCCACGGGTTCCGGAAGCCCCACGCGTACTGCTCGTCCAGCCCGTCGCCGCCCACGAGCGGGTTGTCCGCCGGGATCGTGTACGCTCGGACGGGCCCCGAGGGAGCGGCGGGCGTCCGCGACGACTCCCCGTCGACGTCGATCCGCAGCACGCTCCCGAGCAGGTTCTCGGTCAGGTCCTGACCGTTGCCGCCGCCGACGGCGTCGTACCAGTCGTCGACGTGGCCGTTGCCCTGGTCACCGGCGCGGCCGCCGTCGCCGGTGGCGACGTAGAGGTACCCGTCCGGGCCGAACGCGACGGCACCGGCGTTGTGGTTGCTCTGCGGTTGCGCGATCTCCATGACCACCCGCTCGGAGTCGGGGTCGGCGGTCGCCGCGCCGGGGTCGGCGCGGAGCTCCGAGAGGACGAACGTGTGGGAGTACCCGCGAGGCACCCACTCGCGCGCCGGCGCGCTGTAGCGGACGAACAACCGACCGTTCTCCGAGAAGTTCGGGTGGCAGGCGAGGCCGAGCAGTCCCTGCTCGCTGTAGCCGTCCACGTCGACCATCCGGTCGGACACGTCGAGGAACGGTTCTTCGTGCAGGCTCCCGTCCTCCTGCAGGTGTATCTGGCCCGTCTGGTCGACGACGAACCGACGCCCCGGCTCCGGGATCGAGAGCGCCAGCGGCGAGGTGAACCCGGAGGCGACGCGCTCGGCGCCAACCGTCAGGTCTTCGAACGCGACCGTGTCCGTGGTCGGACCGTCTCCGTCCGGGGTGTCGCTCGCGTCGGCCGACCCGTCGGTCCCGCCACCGTCGTCGTCCCGGTCGGTCGCCGCGTCGCCGGGACTGGACGGATCGCCCCCCGGACCGCCGCCGTCCGAATCGCTCCCGCACCCGGCGAGGCCACCGGTCAGCGCCAGCCCGCCCACCGCGAGCGCGCGGCGCCGCGTCAGTCTGTCCTCGGTCATGGGCGGTCTTTGTCTCCCAGTGAAAGGTAGCTTGTGGTCGAGGAATAAACGAGCAACTCGTTTGGAGATGTGAATCTCGAACCTTTTTTACTGCCTTACCGACATGGTACGGGTATGGTTGACAGGCAAGACCTCCGCGAGCAGTTCACCGAGGCGTTCGAAGGCGCGGACTACCCGATCTCGAGCCCGATGGACCTGGTGCCGGCGCTGCCGAACGGCCCGGGGACGAAGTTCGAGTCGGGCGACTTCTCGATGACCGCGATGGAGCTGAACACGAAGCTCGGGAGCGGAAACTTCCCCTACGACAACGTCGACGCGTTCGTCGACGACGTCATGGACCAGCTCGACGACCAGGACCTTCTCTAACCGCCCGCGACCAGCGCCGTCGCGGCCGTCACTGCGACCCCGAGGCCCAGCAGCAGGTAGTTCGCCACCGCGCTGTCGGCCCGCGTCAGCGACAGCGTGTAGTGGGCGTCGGAGACGGGCCGGAACGGCGTGATCCCCATCGGCGTCAGCGCGTCGGCCAGCAGGTGCGAGCCGACCGCGAGCGACCCGAGGAGGAACCCGAACGCGCCCAGCGCCGCCGTCTCCCCGGAGACGAGTGCGTTCTCGGTCGCGAGCGTCTGCCCGAGCGCGACGCCGCCGGCGCCGACGCAGAGCCCGACGGCGATCAGGAAGCCCACGGTGTGCGTGGGTCCGCGGTGTTCGACGAACGGGATCCGCTGGTCCACGTCGGGCAGCCCCGAGAGCCCGACGACGACGGCGCCGCCGGCCAGCGCCGCGGCGCCGAACCCGGCGGCCAGCAGCGCGCCCCCGACCGGCGCGTAGACGACCAGCGCGGCCCCGTAGTGCCCCGTCTTGTACATCGTCGTTCGTAGCTGTGGCCGCCACGGTACTTACGCGCTCGGGGTGGCCGGCCCGCCGCCCGAGCACTGAAGCCCCCTCCGGACGGGGATCCGATATGAGCGACCCAGCGATGACGCGGTTCCCGGTCCCGGACGTCGACGACCTGCCCGAGGATCTGCAGGAGCGCATCGCCGAGGAGGAGGCCGACGCCGGCTTCGTCCCGAACGTCTTCCTCGCCTACGCCTACCGGCCGTCGCACTTCCGCGCGTTCTTCCAGTACTACGACGCGCTGGTCGAACACACCGAACTCGACCGCGCCGAGGTCGAGATGATAATCGTCGCCGTCAGCGGCGCCAACGACTGTCTGTACTGCAACGTCGCTCACGGCGCGCTCGCGCGCATCTACGCGGACGACCCCCAGATCGCCGAGCAACTGATGAGCAACCACCGCACCGCGAACGTCTCCGACGCGCGCCGCGCGATGCTCGATTTCGCCGTGAAGCTCACCGAGAACCAGGCCGCGGTCGACGAGGAGGACTTCGAACGCCTGCGCGAACACGGCTACTCCCGGCGCGCCATCTGGGACATCGGGAGCGTCACCGCCTTCTTCAACCTCTCGAACCGGATGGCCCACCTGGCCGACATGCGACCTAACGACGAATTTTACGAGCTCGGTCGCTGAGGGCGCCCGTCCCCACAGTCGTTGTCGATCCGATCGATAGCGCGGTCGTACGGTGCAACACCCTTAAGGATTAGATGAGTCTAAATCCGGGTGATGCTCAGCGCCAAGATGGAGGATTACCTGAAGGCGATCTACGAGCTCCAGCGCGAGAGCGAGGACCCGGTGGCGACCTCGCGCATCGCGGAGTTGCTGGACGTGACGGCGCCGACGGCGACCAGCATGATGGAGAAGCTCGAAGAGCGGGAGCTCGTGGAGCGCGAGAAGTACAAGGGCGTCCGGCTGACGCCCGAGGGGGAGACCGTGGCGCTGGAAGTCGTCCGCCACCATCGACTGCTGGAGACCTATCTCACGGAGGAACTGGGCTACGACTGGGCGGAGGTCCACGACGAGGCCGACCGGCTCGAACACCACATCAGCGAGACGTTCGAGCGCCGGGTCGCGGCGATGCTCGACGACCCGGCCGTCGACCCGCACGGCGACCCGATCCCGACCGACGCGCTCGACCCGGTCGACGAGACCGCCGGCCACACGCTCGACGAGTGCGCCGAGGGCGAGACCGTCGTCGTCCGCCGGGTCCGCGACCGCGACTCGGAGGAACTGGCGTATCTCGACGAGGCCGGCATCACGCCCGGCACCGAACTCGTCGTCGAGGAGGTCGCGCCAATCGGGATGCTCACCGTCGCGCTCGTCGAGGCCGGCGAGACGGTCTCGCTGCCCGAGGCCGTCGCCGGGACCATCTTCGTCGGCGCGCCCGAGGAGTCCACCGAGAGCGCGAGCGGGGCGGTCTGAATCGGGCTCTCGCCGTCCGTCGGCGACTCCCGACAGCAGAACCCATTTCTCGCGGGGGGCGTTCTGTGGTGGTATGCGCGACCTCGACGACACCGATCGGACGATCCTCGGCCTGTTGCTCGACGACGCCCGTCGCTCATGGCGCGACATCGCCGACGCCGTCGACCTGTCGCCGCCGGCGGTCGCAGACCGCGTCGAACGCCTCGAAGACGTCGGCGTCATCCGCGGGTTCACCCTCGACGTCGACCGCTCGAAGCTCCGCGAGGGCGCGCCCGTGCTGGTGACGGTGAACGTCACGCCGCGGGCCGCCTCGGCGGTCGCCGACTCGCTGGGCGATGCCGACGCGGTCGAGCACGTCTTCACCACCGCCGAGGAGCGCGTCGTCTTCACCGCGACCGTCCCCGACGGTGACGTGCTCTCGCTGCTCGAATCGACGGTCGTCATGGAGGACGTGCGCGACTACGAGGTGTCGCTGCTCGCCGACCGGTCGTGGAACCCCGCCGTCGCCGAGGCCGAACTCGCGCTGACCTGCGACGAGTGCGGCAACACCGTCACCGCCGAGGGCGAGACCCGCGAGATGGACGGCGAAACCTACCACTTCTGCTGTGAGTCCTGCGAGGCCTCGTTCGTGGAGATGTACGAGGAGCTGCGAGAGGGCGCCGAGGGCTAGAACCGGGGCGCCCGACCAGCGGGCTCAGTCGCTCGCCGACCGGACGACGTGTTCGTCACCGCTCGCGACCGTCTCCACGCGGTCGAACGCGGCCAGCGGATCGTCGAGGTCGAGCGCCCGGTGATGGACGACCCAGCAGCGGCCGTCCCGCGCGAGGGCGTCGGCGGCCCCGCGGAAGAGACCGGTGAGCACGCCGCTCCCGGCGTGGGTCGGCGGATTGCAGAGGATCGCGTCGAAGGTCCGGTGGGCGACGCCGGCGGTGCAGTCGGCGGTGACGACGCGGCCGTCGACGCCGTTTTCGGCGAGCGTCCGCTCGGCGGCGGCGGTCGCGAGCGCGTCGTCGTCGGTCGCCCACACGTCGCAGTCGGCGACGCGTCCAGCGTACGCGGCCAGCGGGCCGTAGCCGCAACAGAGGTCTAGCACCCTGTCCCCGTCCGCGACGGTCGCGGTCTCGGCGAGCAGGCGCGTTCCGTGGTCGAGATCGCCGGCAGCGAACAGGCCGGGAGCAGTCACCAGTTCGAGGTCGATCCCGTCGACGGTCGCCTCGACACGGTCGAAGGGCGGCTCGGAGCCGTCCACTGGACGGCCGCCGTCGGCGGTCGCCGAACCGGTTGCGATCGCCGATCCGGGAGCGCGCAGGAGCGACCAGCCGTCGCGCTCGGCGACCGTCTCGACGGTCGTCGCGCCGTCGGCCAGCGCGTCCTCGTACCGTCCGAGCCCGGTCTCGGGCTTCGCGGCGAGATAGAGCGCGCCGTCGCCCGCCAGCGAGTCGACGGCCGACCGGAGCCGGCGGGTCCCGATTTCGAGAGGGGTGTACGGTTCGGGGACGTAGACGGCGGTGTCGACCCTGGCGCCGGTCCGTCCGTCGATCGAGGCGAGGCCGGTCGCGAGTTCGACGGTCGCGTCGACGCCGTTTTCGGCCGCGTTGCGCTCGCAGAGGGCGGCGGCCCGGGCGCTCGAAGCGGTCATCCGGACGCTCTCGGCGCGGTCGGCGAGGACGACACCGACGACGCCGTAGCGGGCGCCCACCGTTCGCAGTCGACCGCAGTCGCGGTCCCACAGGTGTTCGAGCGCGAGCAGTTCGCCGGGACAGAACGCGTCGGCGGCGTCGACGCCGCCCGCGGTGTGGAACTCGAACCGGTCGGGTCCGGCGTCGGTCCTGGACCCGAGGACGAGCGGCTCCCGTCTCGGCGTCATCGGGGACCCTCCGTTCGGGAGCAGTCGCGAGCCGGCGAGTGCAGCGGTGTCGAGCGGTGTGCAGTCGGGCGGTGTGCGCTCGGGCGGTGCGCGGCGGGGTGGTCGTCGTGACTGTGCGGTCGCGGGCGTGTGTGGCGTGGCATTCGGACGGTCGGCAGGGCTGGCAATTATCGACCGACTCGGAGTCGCGCCTCGCGGATATCGTGTGACGAGAACGCAGTAACCGCTGTCCGCGAAGCGCGACCTCGGGTGCCGAAAGCGCGACCGGGCAGGGGAGCGACGCGTCCGACAGCGACTCGAACGCGCGTCCGCCCGACGCACAGCCGGCGAGCCGGTCGAGCCCGCCCCGCCCGCGCGACCGCCGCTGCCGTCGGCGACCTACGCGAGTCGGAGGGCGCGGCCCGACCTCGGGCCCTTGTCCATCCTGTTCGCGAGTATTCGACCGTCCTACAAATTCGTTTCCGTGCCGTGGTGGTCCGTCCCGAACGGGGACAACACGTATGCGCGGCCCGTCTGTCCGTCCGGTATGGAACTCGCCGCGGCGACGCGCGAGGACGTGGAGACGCTCGCCGAGTACTGGCACGCCCTGGCGACCGAGATGGAGCCGTACAGCGATCTGAACGAGATAGCCTACGACGACGCGGAGCCCGCCGAGGCCGGGTTCGAGAGGCTGCTCGACAGCGAGGAAACCGAGATCTACCTGCTCGTCGCCGACGGGGACGAAATCGGCTACCTGCTCCTCCGCGAGGGCGACCACCCCAGCCGGACGTACTCGGAGTACCTCGATCTCGTCGACCTGTACGTCGCGCCCGACCACCGAGACAGCGGCCACGGGAGCGACGCGCTCGACGCCGTCGAGCGGCTCGCCCGCGACCGCGGCGTCGACTACGTCGAAGTCTCCTGCGAGTGGGTCAACGACGGCGCTCGACGGTTCTACGAGGACAACGGGTTCGAACCCAAACAGGTGACGTACGCTCGGCGGGTTGACTGACGTTCGGACCGTCGATTTCGCCCGCCCTCGGTTTGGATCGGAAAAACTACCGGCGCCGTTACTTTCGAAACGCAGGGACAAACCGCATGAATAGGTAGCCCCTATCTAGAGACACCATGAGCGAGCGCACGATACGACTCCAGCTCCACGGGATGAGCTGCGCGAACTGTTCCGGGACCATCGAGGAGCGCGTGGGGTCGCTCCCGGGCGTCTCCGAGGTGGACGCGAACTACGCGACCGACGAGGGGTCGGTCACCTACGACCCCGAGGAGACGAGCCTGCGGGCGATCTACGACGCGATCGACGACGCGGGGTACCAGGCGGCCAGCGAGACGGTCTCCGTGGGTATCACGGACATGTCCTGCGCGAACTGCGCGGAGACCAGCGAGTCGGCACTGCTGGACACGCCCGGCGTGATCGACGCGGACGTGAACTACGCGACCGACGAGGGGACCGTGACGTACAACCCCGCCGAGGCGTCGCCGGCGGACATCTACGACGCCATCGAAGGCGCGGGGTATTCGCCCGTCCGCGAAGGCGAAGCCGATGCAGACGGGACGGGCGGGGAGAGCGGCGACGGCGCCGAGTCCGCGACCGATCCGCAACAGGCCGCGCGAAACGAGGAGATCCGCCGCCAGCGCAATCTGACGATCTTCGGTGCGGTGCTGTCGCTGCCGCTGTTGGCGATGCTGGTCGACCACGTGTTCGGCCTCGGCGTCCTCCCCGACGAGGTCGCGGGCGTGGCGGTCGGCTGGGGCGCCTTCGCGCTCGCGACCCCCGTCCAGTACGCGCTGGGCAAGGAGTTCTACGAGAACTCCTACACGGCGGTCGTGAAAAACCGGACGGCGAACATGGACGTGCTGATCGCGCTCGGGTCGTCGACCGCCTATCTCTACTCCGTGGCCCGACTGCTGGGGTTCCCCGGCGAGGGGCTGTACTTCGACACCGCCGCGCTGATCCTCGTGTTCATCACGCTGGGCAACTACCTCGAAGCGCGCTCGAAGGGCCAGGCCTCCGAAGCCATCCGCTCGCTGCTGGAGATGGAGGCCGACACGGCGACGCTCGTCCACGACGACGGGAGCGAGGAGGAGGTGCCGCTCTCGGAGGTCGAGGTCGGCGACCGGCTGAAGGTCCGGCCGGGCGAGAAGATCCCGACCGACGCGAGAGTCGTCGACGGCGACAGCGCGGTCGACGAGTCGATGGTCACCGGCGAGTCCGTGCCCGTCTCGAAGGAGCCGGGCGACGAGGTGATCGGCGCGACGGTCAACCAGAACGGCGTGCTCGTCGTCGAGGCGACGAAGGTGGGCGAGGAAACGGCGATCCAGCAGATCGTCGCCCGCGTGAAGGACGCCCAGAGCCGCCAGCCGGAGATCCAGAACGTCGCCGACCGCATCAGTTCGGTCTTCGTCCCCGCGGTCATCCTCAACGCCCTGTTCTGGGGCGGCGTCTGGTACGCGTTCCCCGACGCGCTGGCCGGGTTCGTGGGGTCGCTGCCTGTGTGGGGACTGGCCGCGGGCGGCCCCACCGCGGTCGGCGTCTTCGAGTTCGCGGTCGTCGTCTTCGCGTCGGCGGTGCTGATCGCCTGTCCCTGCGCGCTCGGGCTGGCGACGCCCGCGGCGACGATGGTCGGGACCACCATCGGCGCGCGTAACGGCGTCCTCTTCGAGGGCGGCGACATCCTCGAACGGGTCCGCGACGTGGACACCGTCGTCTTCGACAAGACCGGCACCCTGACGAAAGGCGAGATGGAGCTGACCGACGTGGTCGCGCTCCCGGCGGCGGACGGCGGCGCGGTCGCGGACGGCGGTGAGCGCTCCGACGGAGCGCGACCCTCGTCAGGTCCCAGACCCGACGGCGGGGCCCTCGCGGCGCCCGAAGTCACCGAGGAGTTCGTCCTCGAAGTCGCCGCGAGCGCCGAGTCCGGGAGCGAGCACCCGCTCGCCCGGGCGATCGTCGAGGGCGCCCGCGAGCGCGGTATCGACGTGGCCGACCCCGAGGACTTCGAGAACGTCCCCGGCCACGGCGTGAAGGCGACGACGAGCCACGGGCGCGTGCTGGTCGGCAACCGGAAGCTCCTGACCGACGAGGGCGTGGACGTTGCGCCCGCCGAGGAAGCGATGGACCGCCTCGAGCGCGAGGGCAAGACCGCGATGCTGGTCGCGCTGGCCGACGGGGAGGGCGCCGACACGGCGGCCGAACAGTACCGCCTGCTCGGCGTCGTCGCCGACGCGGACACGGTCAAGGAGTCGGCCGAGGCCGCCGTCACCGAGCTCCGCGAGCGCGACACCGACGTGTGGATGATCACCGGCGACAACGAGCGGACCGCCGAGGCCGTCGCCGAGCGTGTCGGGATCGACCCCGACAACGTGATGGCCGGTGTCCTCCCGGAGGACAAGGCCGACGCGGTCGAGGACATCCAGACGGACGGCCGCCGCGCGATGATGGTCGGCGACGGCGTCAACGACGCGCCGGCGCTGGCGACGGCGTTCGTCGGCTGCGCCATCGGCAGCGGCACCGACGTTGCCATCGAGGCCGCCGACGTGACGCTGATGCGCGACGACCCGCTGGACGTGGTGAAGGCCATCCGCGTCTCCGAGGGGACGCTGTCGAAGATCAAACAGAACCTCTTCTGGGCGCTGGGCTACAACACCGCGATGATCCCGCTGGCCTCGCTGGGCCTGCTCCAGCCGGTGCTGGCGGCCGCCGCGATGGCGATCTCCAGCGTCTCGGTACTGACCAACAGCCTGCTGTTCCGGCGGTACACGCCGGACGAGGATTACCGCCTCCTGTGGCGGTAATCCGGGGTCGCGTACACCTCGTCTGACCCGTCAGACGGCGGTACGGACCCGACCACGAACTGCCGGATTCCTCCGCTGAGGGCGGTCCACCGCGACGCGCCCGCCGGCCGGCCGAACCCGTTCGGGGGGATCTGGCACTATCGCGCGATCGCCGTATCGAGGCGGTCCATCACGGTCTGTATTGCGAACCCTCTTTTTCGTGGCCACCCAAGTATCCAGTTGCGACATGACCGACGGAATCCGACGTCGACGGCTGCTCGGTGGTATCGGAGCGATGGCGACCGCGGGCGTACTCGCGGGCTGCTCGACGGAGACCAGCGGCGATGGCGGCGACGGCGGCGCGTCCACAGACGGCGGGGACGGCGGGTCCGCGCCCTCCTGGCCCTCCTACCTCGACGACGCGCAGGGGGATACCAGCCAGGACGCCCGCGGTCAGAGCGAGGTCACCGTCGCGGTCGGCCCGGACGGGAGCCTCGCGTTCGATCCGGTGTACCTGCGCGTCGACTCGGGGACGACGGTCACCTTCGAGTTCGAGTCGCCCAGCCACAACGTCAAACCCGAGAGCCAGCCCGACGGCGGGTCCTTCGACGGGACAGAGGGCGGCGAGATGGACGTCGTCGACCAGGGCGAGACCTACTCGGTCACGCTGGAGACGACCGGTATCTACACGTACTACTGCGGACCGCACGAAGCGACCGGCATGAAGGGCGGCATCTCCGTCGAGTAAGACCGGCGTTCCGGTCGCGGCTGGTTTTCTGGACTCACTCGCCGCGGAGGTCGGCGACGTGGTCGATGCGCTGCTGGACCAGGTCCGGCTTGCCGATGTCGTGGCGGATGCGGACGCCGTCGCCCGCGGCGGCGAGCGCGTCCTCGGCGATTTCCTCGGCGGCCTCGATCGTGTCGGCGAGGCCGACGACCGCGAACGACCGCGAAGTGGTCGTGTAGATGCCGTCGTCGCGCTCGTCGACCGACGCGTAGAACAGCAGTGCCTCCCCGTCGGTCTCCTCGGCGGCGGCCGCCGCGCTCTGCTCGTCGACGGTGACCGTCGCGCCGCTGTCGGGGTCGGTCGGGTAGCCCTCGGGCACGGCGTACTTGCAGACGGTCGCCTGCGGGGCGAAGGATAGCTGCGGGAGCGCGTCGTCGTCGCGCGCCGCGGTGAGCACGTCGAGGAAGTCGGTGTTCAGGACGGGGAGGGTGTTCATCGCCTCGGGGTCGCCGAAGCGGGCGTTGAACTCGACGACCTTGATGCCCTCGCTGGTGAGCATGAACTGGCCGTAGAGGACGCCCTTGTAGCCGTCCAGCGCGTCGACGACCGCTTCGAGCACGTCCACGGCCTCCATGTAGTCGTCCTCGTCCATGAACGGGAGTTCGAGCGTCGCGTCCGAGTACGACCCCATCCCGCCGGTGTTGGGCCCCTCGTCGCCCTCGTAGGCGCGCTTGTGGTCCTGGACGGCTGGGGAGACGCGCACGTCGCCGTTGGCCACGAGCGCCTGGATCGTGAACTCCTCGCCGACGAGCCGTTCCTCGAGGACGATCCGCTCGTAGTCGGACTCCCGGATGTACTCCTTGGCCTCTGCTTTGGTGATCTGGTCGCCCGTCACGCGGACGCCCTTGCCGCCGGTGAGCCCCGCGGGCTTGACCGCGAGGTCGCCGTCGAACTCGTCGACGAACTCGCAGGCGGCGTCCATGTCCTCGAAGGTCTCGAAGACGGGACAGCCCGGGATGTCGTGCCGTTCCATGAAGCGGCGCTGAAACGCCTTGTCGGTCTCGATGCGGGCCTCGGCCTCCTGCGGGCCGAACGCGTAGACGCCGGCGTCGTCGAGCGCGTCGGCGACGCCCGCGGCCAGCGGCGCCTCCGGGCCGACGACCGCCAGCGTGGCGTCGACCTCGCGGGCGTAGGCGGTGACCGCGGAGGGGTTTGTGGTGTCCAGCGACTCGAAGCCGTCGGCGAGCCGTGCGATGCCCGGGTTGCGGTTGCCCGCGCAGGCGTAGAGGTCCGCGTCCGACTCGCCGAGCGCGCGGGCGACCGCGTGCTCCCGACCGCCGCCACCCACCAGCAGGACTGTCTCTGTCATACCCGCATATCCGACGCGGTGGGAGCCTAAAGGTTGCCTTTCGGGCGACGCGATCCGCGCGAGCGCCGGATCTCGGTCGCCGGCGGCGGGGGGATCGGGGGGCGAAATAAGTACGTCGCGACCGATACCCGACCAGCGATGGAGGTCGTCAACCCCGCGACCGGTGAACGCATCGACACCTACGAGGAGGCCGGTGAGGCGGCCGTCGAACGGACGCTCGCGGACGCCCAGCGGGCCTTCGAGGCGTGGCGCGAGCGACCGCTGGCCGAGCGAGAGGAGCTGATCGCGTCGGCCGCCGAGGTGCTCCGCGAGAACCAGCGCGAGTACGCGGAGCTGATGACGACGGAGATGGGGAAGCCGATCACGCAGGCCGAGTCCGAGATCGAGAAGTGCGCGTGGGTCTGCGACCACTACGCGGAACACGCACACGCCTACCTCGAAGCCGACCACCACCCGAGTCCGCCGGGGACCGAAGTGAAGACCGCCTACGAACCGCTCGGGGTCGTCCTCGCGGTGATGCCGTGGAACTTCCCGTTCTGGCAGGTCTTCCGCTTTCTCGCCCCCTACCTCACCGCCGGGAACGTCGGCGTGCTGAAACACGCCTCGAACGTCCCCGGGTGCGCCGAGGCCATCGAGGACGTGCTCCGGAAGGCCGGCTATCCCGAGGGGGTCTTCCAGTCGCTGCTCGCTCCCTCGGACCTGGTCGACGGCGTCATCGCCGACGACCGCGTCCGCGCGGCGACCGTGACGGGGAGCGGCCCCGCGGGCCGTGCGGTGGCGTCCGCGGCTGGCGACGAACTGAAGAAGACGGTGCTGGAACTCGGCGGGAGCGACCCGTTCGTCGTCCTCGACGACGCCGACTTGCCCGACGCCGCCGAAACCGGCGCGTGGGCGCGCAACCTCAACGGCGGCCAGTCCTGCATCGCCGCCAAGCGCTTCGTCGTCCACACGGACGTGTACGACGACTTCCTCGGTCGCTTCGTCGACGAGGTCGAGGCGCTCACCGTCGGCGACCCGATGGACGAGGACACCGAGGTCGGCCCCCAGGCCCGCCAGGGCCTCCTCGACGACCTCCACGAACAGGTCCAGGCCAGCGTCGACGCGGGGGCGACGGTCGTCACCGGCGGCGAACCGATGGACCGCGAGGGCGCCTACTACCCGCCGACGGTCCTGACCGACGTGCCCGAGGGGTGTCCCGCCGACGCCGAGGAGCTGTTCGGGCCGGTCGCCGCCGTCTACGAGGTCGGCGACGAGGACGCGGCGGTCGAGCGAGCCAACGACACCGAGTTCGGCCTCGGCGCGAGCGTCTGGACCGAGGACCGCGACCGCGGCGAGCGCGTCGCCCGCCGGATCGACGCCGGCTGCGTCTACGTCAACCAGCTCACCAAGTCCGACCCGCGCGTGCCCTTCGGCGGCGTCAAACAGTCGGGCTACGGACGGGAACTCTCCGAAGCCGGGATGAAAGAGTTCGTCAACCGCAAGACCGTCTGGATCGAGTAGGCCCGACGCGATCGGCGACCGGGGCGGGCCGGTCCGCCGCGGAGTGCGGGTATATTACCCTCCGGCGACAACTGTGTCCAATGGCTCTCACCGTCGAGATCTCGGTGCCACCGGAGGCACTCACGCTGAGCGGGCACGACTCGACGGTCGACGCGGCGGTCGAGTTCGAGACGCTCGTGTCGTTCGGCGAGTCCGCGCGGGTGCTCTTCCGGGTCGACGATGCCGCCGCGGTCGACGCTCGCGGGGACGGCGACGGGGAGGGGAGACCGGTCCGACTGCGATCGAAGGGCGATCGGGCCCTGTACGAGGCCGAAGTCGCTTCCGGAGCGGACCCGATAGTCGAATCGCTCGACGCTGGTGGCGTCTACGTCGTCAGCGGGAGCGGCGACGCCCAGGGGTGGCGCTTTCGACTGCTCTGCGTCGATAGACAGGCGCTCGCGGAGTTCACGGAGCGCCTGACCGACCGCGGCGTCCCAGTCACGCTCGACAGGATCCACCGCGAGGACGACCGCGTGGACTCGCTATCGACCAAGCAGCGGACCGCCGTGCGGAGCGCGCTCGACGGCGGGTACTTCGACGTTCCCCGGCGGACGACCGTCGCGGAACTCGCCGCGGCCGAAGGGATCAGCGACAGCGCATTCTCCCAGCGGCTCCGCCGCGGGCTCGGCGTCGTCCTCCGGGAATCGCTGGCCGGTGGTATCCTTCGGAAGGGGGACCGGTGACCGCCCAGCGGCCCTCGACACCGAAGCCGCGACCGGGGGCTCGGACGTCGATAGCGAAGGCAACACTTCTCCACCCGTAGTCCGTCGCGGCTGGTATGAGTCCGCCGAAAACGGCCGATCCGTCCCGTTCTATCGACCGGTCGCTGTCGATCCTCGCGAACGGTCACCGCCGCGCGATACTGCGGGCGCTGGCGAAGGGACGGCCGATCGATCGCTCGGGGCTGGACCGCATCCGCGACCGCTCGGGGGCGACCGAGCCGTCGTTCGAGACACGGTTGCACCACGTTCACCTCCCGCTGATGGCGGCGGAGGGGGTCGTCGAGTTCGACCTCGACCCGCTGCGGATACGGCGGGGTCCGCGGTTCGAGTCCGTCGCCCCGGTTGTCGACGCGCTCTCGCCCTTCGACCGCACCGACTGAGTCCGATGTTCGCACATTTACCCGTGCCCGTCTCCTACCGTGGGACATGACCGACGACCCGGGCGCCGACCCGGCGACCCCAGCGGACTCGGCGTCTCCCACAGCACGCAACCGTCTCGACGAGGAGGAGAGCCCTTACCTCCGCCAGCACGCAGACAACCCCGTCAACTGGCAGCCCTGGGACGAGGCGGCGCTCGCGGCCGCCGCGGAGCGGGACAAGCCGATCTTCCTCTCCATCGGCTACGCCGCCTGCCACTGGTGTCACGTCATGGAGGAGGAGTCGTTCGAGGACGAGGGAATCGCCGAGTTGCTCAACGAACACTTCGTCCCGATCAAGGTCGACCGCGAGGAGCGCCCGGACATCGACTCGATCTACATGAGCATCTGCCAGCAGGTCAGCGGCCGCGGCGGCTGGCCGCTCAACGCCTGGCTCACGCCCGACGGCGACCCCTTCTACGTCGGCACCTACTTCCCCCCGGAACCGAAACGCGGCGCGCCCGGCTTCCGCCAGCTGCTCGAAGACATCTCCGAGTCCTGGAGCGACCCCGAGCAGCGCGCGGAGATGGAGGACCGCGCCCGTCAGTGGACCGAGGCCATCGCCGACGACCTGGAGACGACACCCGACCAACCCGGCGACGGCCCCGGCGAGGACGTGCTCGACACGACCGCGAGCGCGGCCCTCCGCGGGGCCGACCGGCAGTTCGGCGGCTGGGGGAAAGGCCAGAAGTTCCCTCAGCCCGGCCGATTGCGCGTGCTGATGCGCGCCCACGCGGCGGGCGGCCGGGAGGCCTACCGCGAGGTCGTCGAGGAGACGCTCGACGCGATGGGCGACGGCGGCCTCTACGACCACGTCGGCGGCGGCTTCCACCGCTACACCACCGACCGAGAGTGGGTCGTCCCTCACTTCGAGAAGATGCTCTACGACAACGCCGAACTCGCCCGCGTCTTCCTCACCGGCTACCAGTTCACCGGCCGCGAACGCTACCGCGAGACCGCCCGCGAGACCCTCGAATTCGTCGAGCGCGAACTCACACACCCCGACGGCGGGTTCTACAGCACGCTCGACGCGGAGAGCGCGGTCCGGAGCGAAGCGGCGGACCGCGACGGCGAGCCGGGAGAGCGAGGCGCGAGCGATGTGAGCGCCTCGAACGCGAGCGGTGAGCAAGGTGAACCGCGAGCGGAGCGACCCGCGAGCGAGAGTGAAGGGGAAGAGGGTGAACGCGAGGAGGGCGCGTTCTACGTCTGGACGCCCGACCGTGTCGACGACGCGGTCGCCGAGTACGGCCCCGAACACGGTATCCCCGGCGAACAGGCGTCGCTGGCGGCCGAGATCTTCCGCGAGCGCTACGGCGTCACCGCCAGCGGCAACTTCGAGGGCGGCGAGACGGTCCTGACGCGCAGCGCCAGCGTCGCGTCGCTCGCCGACGACTACGGGCTCTCGCCCGAGGACACCGAGGACCTGCTCGACGCCGCGACGGCGGCCGTCTTCGCGGCCCGCGAGGAGCGCCCGCGCCCGCCCCGCGACGAGAAGGTGCTGGCGGGCTGGAACGGGCTGATGATCTCGGCGTTCGCCGAGGCGGCGCAGGTCGACTCGGAGGAGTGGGCCGAGCGAGCCGTCGACGCCCTCGCCTTCGCCCGCGACCACCTCTGGGACGCCGAGTCGGGTCGGCTCTCGCGCCGGTTCAAGGACGGGAACGTCGACATCCGGGGCTATCTCGAGGACTACGCGTTCCTCGCCCGCGGCGCGTTCGACACCTACGAGGCGACCGGCGAGGTCGAGCACCTCGCGTTCGCGCTCGACCTCGCGCGGACCATCGAGGCGGAGTTCTGGGACGAGTCCGAGGAGACGCTGTATTTCACGCCCCAGAGCGGCGAGTCGCTGGTCGCCCGGCCGCAGGAACTGGCCGACCAGTCGACCCCCTCCAGCGCGGGCGTGGCCGCCGAACTCCTGCTCGCGCTCGACCACTTCGTCGACCACGACCGCTTCGAGACGGTCGCGAGCGGCGTGGTCGCGACTCACGGCGGTCGAGTCGAATCGAACCCGCAGCAGCATCCGTCGCTCGCGCTCGCCGCCGACACGTACCGCTCGGGCGCGCACGAACTCACCCTCGCCGCCGACTCGATGCCGGACTCCTGGCGTGAGACGCTGGCCGACACCTACGTCCCGCGGCGCCTGCTCGCGCCACGGCCGCCGACCGACGACGCGCTCGACGGCTGGCTCGACGCGCTCGAATTGGCGGACGCACCGCCGATCTGGGCGAGTCGCGCGGCCCGCGACGGCGAGCCGACGGTGTACGCCTGCCGGTCGCGGACCTGCTCGCCGCCGACGCACGACCTGGGCGAAGCGCTGGACTGGTTCGAGAACTGACCGCGGAGAAACGGAGCGAGAGCTCGGGCGCTCTCAGCTGGAGACCAGGTGGTCGATCTCGCGGGCGAGATAGACGGCGATGGGGACCGGTTCCTCCTCCACGAAGCGGGCGACCTCCTCGCCGTCACGCTCGACGACGACGGTCGGGATGTACTCGATGTCGTACTCGTCGACCTCCGGGCCGACCTTCGTGCCGTCGTCTTCCTTCTCGACGGCGTACTCCTCGACCCGGTGGTCGGGGACGCCCGCGGCGTCGAGCGCCGCGCCGAAGTCCGGGAGCTGCGAGCGACAGTCGATACACCAGTCGCCGCCCCAGACCTTGTAGGTGACCTCGTCGCCGAGCGCCGCGAGCACGTCCACCGTCTCGCCGTAGGCCTCCTCGGTCCACACCGGGTTCGGATCCATGGTCTCCAGTGACATACCAGCTCCTTACGGGCGGGGTGGCTTAACGACAACGCTCCGTTCACGCTCGCTCCCCGGGCGTTCGCCTCGCCCGCGACCGCTTCACTCGCCCTCACTCCGCCAGGCCCGCCGCTCGCTCCCGAACCACGTCGTCGAGGATCCGGCGGTGGCACCGCTTGGAATCGCCCTCGAAACAGACGAGCGCGAGCGTCTCGCCCGCCGCGACCCGGTCGGCAAGGTCGGCGACTGCTCGCTCGGCCACCTCGCTCGCGAGGTGCTCGCGGTACCGCGACGCGAAGTCGACCTCGTCCCAGGCGGCGTTGTGGGCCTCGTCGTCGCACAGCCCCTGTCGCCGCAGATCTTTCTCGCGTTCTTCCGTCTCCGAGAGCAGCGACTCCGGGGGACCCAGTTCGGGCCGGTTCTCGTCGACGAGCGCGGAGAACCAGCCGGTCGGCCGCCGGACGACGCCCACGAGCGCGGCGTCGTCGGGGAGGTCGGCGATGTCGTGCTGGAGCGCGGCGGCGTACGTCTCCGTGACGGTTCCGGACACGCGTCTCGCTACGTGCGATAGCGCGGAAAACGTTGCGTCGGCGAAACCGGTGTGTCGCCGGGCGCTCGCGAGCGACCGCAGCGACTCGGGGCGTCCGAGCCTAGCTGTTGTCGCCGGTGAACTGCCCGCTCTCGTCGCGCTCCTGCTCTTGGGCGGAGCGCTTGCCGCCGCGGCGGCGGGCCTCCTGGGTCAGTCCCTGGGTGTTGCCGCCGCCGCTCTGGTTGCCGCTGTTCTGGCTGTCGCGGTGCCGTCCGAACTGACTCTGCTGGTTCGACTGGCCCCCGGACCGATCACCGGTGAACTGTCCCTGCTGGCCGCGCCCCTGGGAGTGAGCGGAATGCTGGCCGCCGATCGAGCGACCCCGCTGGCCACCGAACTGCTGGTTCTGCTGGCGACTCTGCTGCTGGTGCTGTCCGCCGAACTGCTGACCACCCTGCTGGCGCTGCCGGCCGCTCTGACGGTGCTGCTGGCCTTGCTGGTGCTGAGTCTGCTGGCCCTGACGGCCGATGAAGTGGCCCTGGGCGTCGCGCTGCTGGGAGTGGGCCGAGTGCTGGCCGCCGATCGACTGCCCCTGCTGGCCACCGAACCGCTGCTGGTTCTGCTGATTGCCCTGCTGGTGGCGTTGCTGGCCCTGCTGGCCGCCGAACTGTCCCTGAGCGCCGCGCCCCTGAGACTGGGCCCAATGCTGACTACCGATCGACTGCCCCTGCTGGCCGCCGAACTGCTGACCGCCGAACTGCTGACCGCCCTGCTGGCCGGAGAACCCGGACTGCTGTCCGCTGTGCCGCTGGCCGGACGGGATCTGGCCCTGCTGGTGCTGGGGCTGCTGGCCCTGCTGGTGCTGTTGCTGGGGCTGCTGGGACTGCTGGTGCTGCTGGAACTGCCGTCCTCGCTGCCGGTGTTGCTGGCCTTGCTGGTGCTGGGTCTGCTGGCCCTGACGGCCGGTGAAGTGGCCCTGGGCGTCGCGCTGCTGGGAGTGGGCCGAGTGCTGGCCGCCGATCGAGCGACCCTGCTGGCCGCCGAACTGCTGCTGGTCGTGCTGGCTCCCCTGTCGTCGGTCGGTGGGATCGTTGTAAGACATGGTTGATCAGGTAGACCGCGGTGCTGTCACCGTTCGACGGTCGCCCGTCGAGCGGCTCATCGGTCGTTGGAATCGCCGTCGAATGGCCGTTCGGCCTGCATAGGAAACCCGAAAAATTCCGGCATACGGTGATTGAAACGACAGATCTCTGCACCGTCACCGACGACCGCACTCCCTGCCGCTGTCACGGCCCATTTAAGTGACGCTGTCGTACGTCCGCCCAGTGAAATCGAGCATTCTGGACACCATCGGGTCGCCGCTGGTCGAGGTCGACGGCCCCGACGGCGCGACGATAGCGGCGAAGGTCGAATCGTTCAACCCGGGCGGATCCGCCAAGGACCGGCCGGCCAAGGGGATGGTCGAGGCGGCCGAGCGCGACGGGACCCTCGCCGAGGGAGACACCATCGTCGAGCCGACGAGCGGCAACACCGGCATCGGGCTGGCCATGGTGGGCGCCGCGAAGGGCTACGACGTGACCCTCGTCATGCCCGCCTCGAAGTCCCCGGAACGGCGGCAGATCATGCGGGGCTACGGCGCCGAGATCGAACTCGTCGACGGCGACATCTCCGCCGCGAAAGACCGCGCCGACGAACTCGAAGCCGACGGCGACTACGTCCAGCTCCGCCAGTTCGACAACCCCGCCAACCCCGAGGCCCACTACCGGACGACCGGCCCCGAGATCGTAGAGCAGGTCGGCGACCGCGAGATCGACGCCTTCGTCGCCGGCGTCGGCACTGGTGGAACGATCTCCGGGATCGGCCGCCGGCTGCGCGAGGCGTTCCCCGACGTGGAGATTGTCGCCGTCGAGCCGGCGGACAACGCCGTCCTCTCGACCGGCGAGGCCGGCGACGACGACTTCCAGGGGATGGGCCCGGGCTTCGTCAGCGACAACCTCGATCGCGAGTTGCTCGACGACGTCGAAACCGTCGAACTCGACGCGGCCGAGGCCGAGTGTCGGCGCCTCGCCCGCGAGGAGGGCATCTTCGTCGGCCAGTCCTCCGGCGGGACGAACCTCGCCGCCAAGCGCGTGGCCGAGCGCCTCGTCGACGCGGGCGTCGCGGACCCGCTCGTCGTCACCGTCTACTGGGACAGCGGCGAGCGCTACATGTCCACCGGGATGTTCGACTAGCCCTCCTTCTCCCCAGCGTCTTCCGCGTCGGGCCGCGCTTCCTCGAACGCCCGCAGGTCGCCGGTGACCCGCCGGGTCGCCTGGCGGTGCATGAACGTGCCGAGCAGGACGGCCAGCGCCGCGACGACCAGGGCGACCGCGGTGACCGTCGCGACCGATACCGAGAGGTCGCCCGGGGCGATGCCGTTCCCGCCGAAGCGCAGCCCGACCGGGATCAGCGCGGTCCCGGCGGCGACGAGGTAGCAGCTCCGGGCGAACGCCTCCGCGGGGACGCGAGCGCGCGCGAGGTACGCGGCCGGCGCGAGCCAGCTCCCGAGGAAGACCAGCGCCGCGCTCCAGAGAGACAGGACCCGGACCGTGTTCACGAGGAAGAGCCCCAGCGGCGCGAGCGGGAGCGCGACCGCGAGGCCGGCGACGACCATGACGCGCCCCGAGGCGCGTCGCTCACCGCCCTCGACGGACAGCAGTTCCGCCGGGTCGTCGTCGAAGCGGTCGTCGAGGTCCGAGAGGTCGACGGCCTCGCCGCCCTCGCCGATGGGCGTCGCACAGCGGGGGCAAAAGCGGGCGTCCGCCGGCAGCGGGTCGCCGCAGTCCGGACAGGGAAACGTCTCGTCGTCGGCCGCGGCGGGCGACGGTCCGGCGTCCGCGGTCCCCGAGTCGCTGTCGGCCGCCTCGACGCCGTCGACGGGCCGATCGCGGTCCCCTGAATCCGCCATGGCACCGTATACGCGCCCGCCCGTCAAGAATCCCGGTCACGGTCGGTGGGTCGCCGTCGTGAGTCGGCGGACGGGTGTCCTCGGTGCGGGCGGACTGGGTGGGGCGACCGGGCTCGAGGGCGAGCGGACGAGAAACGACTTTACCGGCGGGGAGCCACCCACCGGGCATGCGACTGGAGGACTACTGGGGTATCGGGCCGAAGACCCGGGACCTGCTGGCCGACGAACTGGGCGTCGAGCGGGCGGTCGAGGCCATCGAGACCGCCGACACCCGCTCGCTGGTCGCGGCCGGCCTCTCGCAGGGGCGGGCGACGCGGATCCTCCGACGGGCGCAGGGCGGCGAGGCGATGGACGTGCTCGCCACGCGGGACACCCGCGAGGTGTACAAGGAGATCCTCGACCTGGCCGGCGAGTACGCCCTGACCGAGGACGCCGCCAGTCGGATCCGCATCCTCACACCGCTGGGCTCCCGCGGAGAGATGGCCGAGCGGATCGACCGGATCCTCGAGGCCCGCGAGGCCTGGGCCGCGCTCGACGACGGGACGCGCGCGGCCGTCGAGACGGCCTTCGAGGAGGGCGCCGCGGGGGGCGAACTCGCCGCGGTTCGGACCGCGCTCGCGCTCTCCGAGGCGGGCGTCTCCGACGGCGTCTTCGAACCGATCGCCGAGCTGGACGACGCGGTGCTGGACGACGCCGCGGCCGCGCTCGCGGGCCTCGGCGGCGACGACGACCGCATCGGCGAGGGCGCCGACGGCCGCCTGGACTCGCTGCGCGCGACGCTCGCCAGCGTCGAGGACATGGCCGCCACCCCCGAGAGCGTCGCCGAGGACGTCCAGTCCGGCGCGCGCGGCGCCGACGACTTCCGGGAGACGCTCGTGCGCCACGTGACGAGCGAGACCGACGTGGACGTGGCCCGCGTCCGCGAGGCGATGCCGGGCGAGGCGACCGACGCGGGCGACTTCGTCGCCGAGACGCTGCGGGCGCTGGCGGGCGAGTTGCGGTCCGCCGTCGGAGAGCGCGAGGCCGAGGTGGCCGACCGACTGGAGGAGACGCTCGAATCGGCTCGCGGGGAGGTCGACGCGGCCGTCGCCGCGGTCGACGACGTGGCGCTGTACGTCTCGCTGGCGCGGTTCGCCGAGGCGTTCGACCTCGGGCGACCCACCTTCGTCGACCGCGAGACGGTCGCCGTCGAGAACGCGCGCAACCTCTCGCTGGTGGCTGGCGGCGTCCCGGTCCAGTCGGTCACCTACGGCGTCGGCGACCACGAACTCGACGTGCCGACGGCCTCGGCCCCGCCGCGGGACCACCGCGTCGCCGTCCTCACCGGGGCGAACTCCGGCGGGAAGACGACGCTCCTCGAGACCCTCTGTCAGGTGCAACTGCTCGCCCAGATGGGGTTGCCAGTCCCGGCCGACAGCGCGGAAGTCGGGGTGGTCGACACCGTGGTCTTCCACCGCCGCCACGCCAGCTTCAACGCGGGCGTCCTCGAATCGACGCTGCGCTCGGTCGTCCCGCCGCTGACCGACGAGGGCCGGACGCTGATGCTCGTCGACGAGTTCGAGGCGATCACCGAACCGGGCAGCGCCGCCGACCTCCTGCACGGGCTCGTCCGGCTGAGCGTCGACCGCAGCGCGCTCGGCGTGTTCGTCACCCACCTCGCCGACGACCTCGAACCCCTGCCGCCCGAGGCGCGCGTCGACGGCATCTTCGCCGAGGGGCTGACCCCGGATCTGGACCTGGAGGTCGACTACCAGCCCCGCTTCGAGACGGTCGGCCGGTCGACGCCGGAGTTCATCGTCTCGCGGCTGGTCGCCAACGCCGGCGACCGGAGCGAGCGCGCCGGCTTCGAGACGCTCGCGGAAGCCGTCGGAGAGGAGGCCGTCCAGCGGACCCTCTCTGACGCCCGCTGGTCGGCCTGACTGCGGGATTCGTTTTCAGAGTTCCCTCGCGGCCAGAAAATCGCCGTCCGACGGATCGTCGTCGCTCTCACCTATCTCGTTCGCGTCGCCGTCTGCCGATCGGTGCCGTGTCTCGTCGTCTCGCGACTCGTACTCGGGCGCGATGATGCACAACATGGGTCTCACCAGGCTCTCCGGCGGGGATCGAACCCGCCGCTCCGGTCGTCGACCGGCGTCACACCGCTGTGACCGCGGAGAGCGCAAGGCCGTGACGACCCCGCCGCGGGGCCGTCGTCGGTAGTTACCGCGGTTCACGCCTCGGCCGCCTCGGCCACGAGGACGCTCGCCGCCATGATGCCGAAGCCGTCTTCGAGCGTCTCGCGGACGGCCTCGGGGTCGACCTCGTGGTCGGGGAGGACGACCCACACCGTCGCGGTGACGCGGATGTCGGTCGCGCGCGGCGTCACGTCGGTCACGCCGGTGACCTCCGCCGTCTCGACGCCGTCGGCATCGCCGACGACCGCCCGGACGCCGCTCTCCAGGTCCGCCATCGTGTCTCGGGGGACCCACAGGTCGATCTCCGCCGTCGCTTCCACCTGGTTCGTGGCATGGACTGCCATACGACGCCCGGCGCGAGTCGAACGCGCCGCCCGCTGCCTCCGAGGGGCGTCCGGGGCGCGCAGTGATGCCTCTGTCCGGCACAGCTGGCGCTGGTTCGTCGACCGCGCCCCGCCGCCGAAGCCGGCGGACGCCGGCTCACGACGGGTCACCGGCCGGCCGATGCGCGGCCGGACGGGCGCGAGTCTGGGGGACTGAGCCTGCCGTGACCGCGGTGTCGTCGGGACGCCACCGTCGGGGCTTCGGGGCCCGCCGTCAAGCGGGACGGACCCGTGGCCACGACGCCGAGGTCACAGGAAGAGCCGAGGTGGCTCGAATCGACGGCCGTCACCGGACTGGGAGCCCGGACGACCTGCGGACCTTCACGCGGCGATCGATTCGAGATCGCGGTCGACCCCGCCGAACCGAGCGCGCGCAGGAATCCGCTTGCCACCGCCCACCGGGGCACCGGCGGACAGGGCGGATCCGGCACTGCCGCGAACGGGGGCCTCGACCCCCTGGTGTGCCGGATACGCGCTGAGTTCGATCATCATCGGGATCACCGCTCACCTCGTGGGTGAAGCGTACTCGATACGTCTACACGGATTTATATTAAATTTTTTGCAGGTATGGCAGTGATTGACACGCGAGAATGCTCGGGAGGGCCACATTTATCCCTCGGATAGGCGAAGTAGTCGGTATGCAGAAACGAATCAAACGCGTCCTGAGTCGTGCTCGCTACGCAGCCATGGGTGCCGCTATCGGTGCCGGGATCGGGGGTCTCGTCGGCCGCAACGCCGCCAGTACCGGCGGCGCGCTCGGCGCCATCGTCGGCGCGACCATCGGCGAGAAGCGCGTCTCCGTCGACTCGTTCATCGACGACGTCAAGGAGAGACGGGCCGAGCGAGAGGAGTTCGCCGCGGACGAGTAAACACGCCTCGGCGCCCCGGGTTCGGTCGCAGTTCTAAACCGCCTCTTCGACGTGCGCGCGGGTGACGTGCCCGCCGCAGCCGCACTGTTCGACGTACTCGTAGCGCACCGCGTCGCCGTAGGTCTCCTCCAGCGCCTCGTAGAGGTACCCCTCGGGGTGACCGTGGTCGCCGTGGGTGACGAGGTTGACGTGGTTGCCCGGTGCCGTGTACTCGACGGCGTCGAGCGCCTGTGAGACTACGATGTCGCGGTCCTCTCCGTGGTGGGGCTTCTCCAGGTTCGTCGACCAGGAGTTGTCGTGTACGTGGTCGGTCACCGGCTCCACGTCGTCGTGGCTGACGGACATATCTGGTCGTAGGTGCCGCACGCGCGAACCGTTGGTGACGAACATGTTCGGCACAGAACTGGTCGTCAGGCGGCGTCGGCGTCGTCGTCCTCGTCCGGGGCGTCAGACTCGTCGGCGGATTCGGTCGTGTCGGCGGTTCCGTCCTCCGTTGGACTGTCGCCGTCGTCGACGGGTTCTTCGACGGTGCGCTCGCGGACCTGGACGCCCTTGCCGGCGAGATAGCGCATCTGTCGACGGGCGAACTCCTCCTCGCGAGCGCCCTGCGTGGCGAGGACGTACATCAGCGCGCGGCCGGCCGGTCGCATCGTCCGCCCGGCGCGCTGGGTGCCCTGCCGTCGAGAGCCGCCGAGCCCGGACGCCACGATCGCGAGCGAGGCGTCGGGGAGGTCGATCCCCTCGTCGCCGACGCGGGAGACCACCAGCGTGTCAAGCGCCCCGTCGCGGAACTGTTCGAATTTCCGCGCGCGCTCGTGGTGGGGCGTGTCGCCGCTGATGAACGGCGCGTCGAGCGCCGCCGCGAGGTCGCGGCCCTGGTCGAGGTAGTCGACGAAGACCAGTGCCTTCTGCTCGGGGTGCTCCCGGAGGATCCGCCGCGTCTCCTCGACCTTCGCGGGGTTCGAGGCGGCGATCTGGCGGCGTTCGTGGCCCTCGCTGCCGACGTACTCGTTGCGGTGGTCGTCCTCGGTCCACGGGACGTATCGGATCTCCACGGTCGGCTCGGCGACGAACCCCTCGTCGAACAGCGCGTCCCAGTCGGTGCCGATCGGCGGGCCGATCAGCGTGAAGATCTCCTCCTGCAGGTCGTCCTCGCGAACGGGCGACGCCGACAGCCCGAGCCGGTGGCGGGTCTGGAGGTTCGCGCTCCGGCGGTAGACGTCGCTGGGGACGTGCTGGACCTCGTCGTAGACGATCAGTCCCCACTCGCGGGAGTCGAACAGGTTGCGATGGCGGTCCATCCCCGCGGTCTGGTAGGTTGCGATCGTGACCGGCCGCACGTCTTTCGTCCCGCCGTGGTACTCGCCGACCTGCGATTCGTCCAGCGTCGTGTGTGCGAGCAGTTCGTCGCGCCACTGTCGGACGAGTTCGCGACTCGGCACGAGGATCAGCGTCTCGCCGCCGACGCGCTCGACGATGCCCATCGCGGCGACCGTCTTGCCGCTGCCCGGCGGGCCGACGAGCACGCCGGATTTCGTCTCCATGAACCGCCCGACCCAGTCGTGCTGGTACCCCCGGAGCTCCAGGTTCAGATCGAGGTCCAGCGGCTCGCCCGAATCGAGGTCCCGCTGGTCCTGAACGGGGTAGCCCGCCTCGTAGAGGAGCCGCTTGACCTCGGCGGTGGCCTCCTCTGCCACCCAGCTCTCGGTGTCGGAGATGGGCGCCCGGAGGTGGTCGTCGTCGAGTTTCTGCCGGGCGACGTTGCCCATCAGGTTCTCCGTCGCCGCTTCGAGGACGACGTAGCCGTCCTCGTGGGTCCGCAGCGTGAACTGGTGGGCGCGCTTCCACTGGTCGCCGATCCACTCCTCCAGCGCGGGGTAGCGCTGGGGGAGCACGTCCCGGACCGTCCCGAGCAGCCCCTCCAGGTCCTCGTACGGCGCCTGCCACACGTCCGAATCGTCGATCTCGTAGACGTAGCCCTGCTCGCCGTTGGTGTCGATCAGCCGGGCGAACTGCGACAGCTGGGCGCGCGTGAACTGCGCGGGCCGGTCGACGACGATCTGGCGTCGGTCGGGGAAGACGACGAACCGCTCGCGGTCGGCGTAGTCGGTCCACTCCGCCGGGTACCACACCTCCGGGTCCTGGGACACGTCCCGGCTCACGACCGCCCGCTCGCGTTCGAGGGCGGCGAGCCACGCCGCGACGTCCTCGCGCGGTTCGTCGAGGTGCCGCGCGATCTCCTCGGTCGTCAACACCGGGTTGCCCGCCGCCTCGACCGCCTCGTGGAACCGCTCCAGCGACGGCTCCCCCTGGTCGTCTGTCACGCGCTCCTGTTGGCGACGCCGCGACAAGGGGGTTTCGTCTGCCGGCGCCCGCCCCGGTCGGTGCCACGCCGAATGGTAAATACTAAACTATATTACGTTACGTTAAATTGGATGTTTGTCACGAAGTCCCGGTGTATCGGTTTTGATCGCGTGAAAATGGGATTCATGCCGGTTTCCGGCCCACTCAATCGGTTCAATGAGCGATTGGGGAGTCCGGCTCGACGATCTGACCCACGATAGCGAAGAACGCATTCATGGTCCGAGGATGCGTTAAATTCGGTTTAACGGTTGTAAATGCCATACGGTTGCTTCCCAGCGAAACACATATTTATTTCGATGGGAAGAGAGAAGAGACGAGGTGACGATATGTCTTCGGGTTACGAGTAGGTGACGTTCAGTTCGAGGACGTTGGCGGTCTCGAGGACGCGCTTGGGGAGTTCCTCGCGGAAGCGCTGGTCCTCGAAGCGGTGGGAGGGGCCGGAGACGGAGATGGCGCCGAGGACGCGGTCGTCGTTGCTGAGGACGGGCGCGGCGACGCAGCGGAGGCCCGACAGGCGTTCCTCGTCGTCGAACGCGACGCCGCGTTCGCGGATCTCGGCGAGGGTCTCGAACAGTTCGTCGCGGTCCGTGACGGTGCGGTCGGTCGTCTCGGGGAGCCCGTGGCGGTCGATGATCTCGTCGACGCGCTCCTCGGAGCAGTGCGCGAGGATCGCTTTGCCGAGCGCCGTGCTGTGGAGGCAGACGCGGTTGCCGACGTGTTCTTTCACGCGGACGGCGTTCTCGCCGCGGGTCCGGTAGAGGTACGTCCCCTTCCCGTGCTCCTCGACGAGCAGGTTACAGAGTTCGCCGGTCTCGTTGGCGAGTCGGTCCAGTTCGGGACGAGCGATCTCGAAGATCTGCGACTGGTTGCGAGCGTACGCGCCGTGTTCGAGAAAGCGGAGGCCGATGCGGTACTCGTCGTCGGCTTTGACGACGTAGGCCTCCTGTTCGAGCGTGCTCAGGTAGTTGTGGACCGTGCTCTTGGGCAGGTCCAGGTGCGTCGACAGCTCCGTCACGCCCGCGCCCCCCAGCTCCTGAAGCCCACCGATGATCCGGAACGTGCGTTCGACCGATTTCACCGTGTTCCGCGCGGTCTGCGCCATACTCCGACTCAAGACACTGGCCCGTAATAACCGTTCCGCAATCGCAAACGGTCGTTCAGAAATTCACTCGGGACCGAGCCAATCTTCGGCCGGGTCGGTAAGTCGCTCAGACCGTCGTGACCGGGTTCGTGAGCGTCCCGATGTCCTCGATATCGATCTCGACGAGGTCGCCCTCGCGGAGCGTGAAGTCGCCTTCCGGAACCAGCGCCGTTCCGGTCATCAGAACGGTGAGGTCGGGGACGACGTTGTGGCGGGTCAGGTAGGAGGACAGCTCCTCGCAGGTGCGGACCATCTCGCCGGTGTTGGTCTCGCCCTCGTAGACGACCTCGCCGTCGCGGTGGATCTGCATCGTCATCTCCAGGTCGTGGGGGTCGTCGACCTCGCCCGCGGAGGTGACGCCGGGACCGAGCGCCGCGCAGCGGTCGTAGACCTTCGCCTGCGGGAGATAGAGCGGGTTCTCGCCCTCGATCGAGCGGCTGGACATGTCGTTGCCGATGGTGAATCCGACGATGTCGCCCTCGTAGAGGACGACGGCGAGTTCGGGCTCGGGCGTGTCCCAGTCGGAGTCGCCGCGGATCCCCACGTGGTCGTTCGGGCCGACGGTCCGGCTGGGTGTCGCCTTGAAGAAGACTTCCGGCCGTTCGCTCTCGTAGACGTCGATGTACACGTCGGGCTTGTCGCTCTCCTCCTGGCGGGCCTCCTCGCTGATCTGGTAGGTGACGCCCGACGCCCACACTTCCGGCGGTTCGACGGGGAGCACGAGGTCCTCGTCGTCGAACTCGACCTCCTCGGCGTCGTCGAGGTAGGCCTCGGCGGCCTCGTCGAGGCCCTGGCGCGTCTCGTCGGCCGCGAGCAACTCGACGACCGTCGACGGGCCGTCGGGCGCGCTCGTCAGGTCGTATGAGGTATCTCCGTCGGAAACTACCAGCCGCTCGTCGTCCCCGCGCGTCACTCGGAAGTATCTCATGCTACTCACTGTGATGGACAGCCAGTATTTAGTTTTGCCGGGCCGCGGCCGCGAACTCGGATCGCGAGGCCGCGCCACCGTCGGTGACGGCGACGGACCGACCGCGAGATGCCCGCGATTCGGGGGCCCGACGCCGAGAACCGCCCGAGGCCGCGGCGAGGGGTACCGCCACCGCAAGAGTTTTTGAGCGTTCGAGAGAGGTGAACACACATGGACGTAGGTGTGCTGACCGTGGCACTCGGCGGCGAATCGCTCGACGACGCGCTCGCGTACCTGGCCGACCAGGGCGTCGACGCCGTCGAACTCGGCTGTGGCGGGTTCGTCGGCGACGACCACCTCCCGCGCGAGGAGTACCTCGACGACGAGGACGCCCAGGCCGAACTGCAGGCTCTGCTCGACGAGCACGACCTGTACGTCTCGGCGCTGGCGACACACAACAACCCGCTCCATCCCGACGAGGAGCGAGCGGCTCGTGCCGACACGGAACTCCGGGACGCCATCGAGCTGGCCGACCAGCTCGGCGTCGACGCCGTGACGACGTTCTCGGGACTGCCCGCCGGGAGCCCCGCCGGCGAGGTCCCCAACTGGATCACGGCGCCGTGGCCGAACGAGCACCGCGAGGCCCACGAGTACCAGTGGGAGGTCGCCGAGGAGTACTGGTCTGACCTGGCCGAACACGCCGCCGACCACGACGTGAACGTCGGCATCGAGATGCACCCGAACATGCTGGTGTACGAGCCGACGGGGATGCTCGAACTGCGCGAGCGCACGAACGAACACGTCGGTGCCAACTTCGACCCCTCGCACCTGTTCTGGCAGGGGATCGACATCACCGAGGCCATCCGCTTCCTCGGCGAGGAAGACGCCATCCACCACTTCCACGCCAAGGACACCAAGGTCTACGAGTCTAACTCCCGCGTGAAGGGCGTGCTGGACACCGAACCCTACACCGAAGAACCGGACCGCTCGTGGCTCTTCAGGTCGATCGGCTACGGCCACGGCGAGGAGTTCTGGAAGGACGTGGTGTCGACGCTGCGGATGATCGACTACGACGGCGCGCTGTCCATCGAGCACGAGGACTCGCTGACCTCGCCGAACGAGGGCCTGGAGAAGGCCATCGACGTGCTCCAGCGCTCCGTCTTCGAGACCACCCCCGGCGACGCCTACTGGGCCTGAACGATGAGCGAGGAACCACTCTCCGTCGGCGTCCTCGGCTATCGCTTCATGGGCAAAGCCCACGCCAACGCGCTCGCGCGCCTCCCGATGTTCTTCCCGGAGGCCCCCGAGGTCGAACGCGAGGTCGTCGTCGGCCGCGACGAGGCGGCGCTCGCCGACGCCGCCGACCAGCTGGGTTTCAACAGGTACGCGACCGACTGGGAGGACGTGGTCGAGGAGGTCGACGTGTTCTACAACCTCGGGCCGAACAACGTCCACGCCGACCCCTCGATCGCCGCACTGGAGGCCGACACGCACGTCTTCTGCGAGAAGCCGCTCGCGCACACGCTCGACGACGCCGAGCGGATGCGCGACGCCGCCCGCGACTCGGCGGCGACCGCCGGGATCGCCTTCAACTACCGGTTCATCCCCGCGATCCGGTACGCGAAGAACCTGATCGATTCCGGGGAGCTGGGCGAGATCCGCCACGTCCGCGGGCGCTATCTCCAGGACTGGCTGGTCGACCCCGAGGCGCCGTGGAGCTGGCGCAACTCGAAGGAGATGGCCGGGTCGGGCGCGCTCGGTGACCTCGGCGCGCACACCATCGACCTGGCGCGCTTCCTCGTGGGCGACCGCGCCGGCGACATCTCGCGGCTGTCGGGGCACCTCCAGACGTTCGTCGACGAGCGGCCGGTCCCCGGCGGCGACGAGGGGTCGCTGGAGGGCGAGGGCGGCGAATCGACCGAGACCCGCGAGGTGACGGTCGACGACGCCTACACCGCCCAGGCGGAGTTCGAGAACGGAGCGATGGCGACCTTCGAGGCCTCGCGGTTCGCCGACGGCCGGAAAAACGACCACACCATCGCGATCAACGGCTCGAAGGGGAGCCTCTCGTTCTCGCTCGAACGGCTGAACGAGCTGGAGCTGCTCACCGAGGGCGACCGCGGCTTCCAGACCGTCAACGTGACCGACCCCGACGACCCGTACATCGACCACTGGTGGCCGCCCGGCCACGTCATCGGCTGGGAGCACACGTTCGTCCACGAGAACTTCGAGTTCCTCTCGGCGGCCGCCGCCGGCGAGGACCACAGCCCCTCCTTCGAGGACGGCTACCGCGTCCAGGAGCTGCTCGCCGCCGTCGAGGCGTCCGACGACGCCGGCGAGTGGGTCGAGGTCTAACCCCCGACCCGTTTTCGCATCGTTACCGTTCGACTACTACGCCCGAACGCTTCGTTCTCCGGTCCAGCGGCCTCTGCGGTACCCACCTCATCGACAGCCCGGTCGCTCCCCCGCTGACCTCGCTTCGCCGCCGGCCTCCCTTCGCCCTGGACCGCCTGTGAACGGTCCCGTCCGACGGACCGACGACTGTGAACGTCGATCCACCCTCTACGACCGACCGTCCCGTCGATACGAACTCTCGCCATGCTACCGAGAAAGTCGTTCTCCGAAAATGAGGTGCGTTCTGTGAATGTATCGTGGGTAATATCCCGTAGTTCTCGATAAGACCGAGATTGGTGGGGTTTGGACCGGATATCGCGACAACCGTCGTCATACACAAACAGAACTGCACTCCGATCATGTGGAACGCGATCGAGGCGCCGGCCCGGGGCGTTCGGAAGCGAGACGAGCCAGCTCACGGGACGGTACCCCGTAGCACACGCCCGAGAGCCAGGATTGGTCCCGGGTTGGGATTACATAATTACGAGTGTAAGGTGTCCCTACTCGGTATCGAGTAAACGTTCGAATCGAGAACGGCGTTCGCCGTGGCTACTCGTCGGCGAGACGGTCGCGGAGGACGCGGTACGCCTCCTTGGGCCGGCGGTACTCGTCGAGGACCCCCTTGTTGTTGCGCGTCCGCGGTCGCGTCATCGCCTGTTCGGGGTTCGTGAGGGTGTCGCAGAACTGCCAGACGGTGAACCCGGCCACGTCTCCGCGTTCGCGGAACAGGTCGACGCAATCGCCGAGCAGGTCGGCCTGGTAGGACTCGGACCACTTGCGGGCCTCGTGGGTCCGGTCGCCGGGGACGGCGCCCGCGCCGAACTCCGTGACGACGATCGGTTTCTCGCCGTAATCGTCGGCGATCCCGTCGAGGAACTCGCCCCAGTCGCCGTCGCGATACCAGCCCCAGTAGGCGTTGACCGAGAGGAAGTCGCAGAACTCGAAGACGCCGTCCGTCTCCCCCTCGAAGTCGGTGTTGGAAGCGGCGGTGATCAGCCGAGAGCCGTCGACGCCGTCGGCGGCCCACTTCAACTGGCGGGTGGCGTCGGCGACGGTCGACTCCTCGTTGGCGCACTCGTTCGAGAGGCTCCAGGCGAAGATCGAGGGGTGGTGGCGGTCTCGTTCGATCATCTCCATGAGCGTTCGCTGGGCGCGCTCCCGGCTGGCCACCACCGTCGACGCGTCGACCTGCCACATGGGAATCTCCTCGATCACGAGCACGCCCGCCTCGTCACACAGGTCCAGAAAGCGCGGATGGTTCGGGTAGTGCGAACATCTGACGGCGTTACAGCCGGCCCTGCGTATCAGGTCCAGGTCTCGCTCCTGGACCCGTAGCGGCTGAGCGGACCCCCACTCGGGGTGGTCCTCGTGGCGATTGACGCCGGCGATCTCGACCGGCTCGCCGTTGACCAGGATCTCGCGGCCGCTGGTCGAGACGGTGCGGAACCCGATCCGGTCGCGCAGGTCGTCGGCGAAGGTGTCGCCCTCGCGTCCGTCGGCCTGCTCGCCGTGCAGTCGCGCCCCCACCTCGTAGAGCGTCGGGTCCTCGGGCGCCCACCGGTCCACGTCCTCGACGTCGAGGGCGACCGTCACCGTGGCGGCGTCCATCCCGTACACCTCGACCGGTTCGGTGACCGACGCCTCGCCGACCGAGACGGTCAGGTCGGGTTCTGCCGGCCGCGGGCCGACGTTGTGCAGCGTCACCTCCGCTTCGACGGTCGCCTCGTCGCCGTAGAGGTCGTAGTCGACGGCGAGGTTCCGGAGATACACGTCGGGGACGGTCTCGACGACCACCTCGCGGTGGATGCCGCCGTGAGGGAACCAGTCGGCGCCGTCGCGAGGAAGCGTGTCCTCCCTGCGGGTGTTGTCCGCGCGGACGACGAGCTCGTGTTCGCCCGCGTCGAGGTGGCGGGCGAGCGCAGTGAACGCCGTGTACCCGCCCTCGTGACTCGCCACCTCTTCGCCGTCGAGGTAGACCGTCGCGTCGCGGGCGACCCCGTGGAAGGTGAACAGCCGCGACCCCTCGGTCCGGGTCTCGAACGTCCGCCGGTACCACGCCGGCCCGACGTAGTCGGCGTACTCGGTGTGGGCGTTCCAGGAACTCGGAACGCTCAGTCGATCGGCCGCCTCGGTGGGGAACGACTCCCGATAGTCGGCATCGTACCCCTCGTTCTCGGGGTCGGTGAGGAACTCCCACTGTCCGTCGAGGGTCCGCTGGCGCCGTTCCGTCGTCGTCTCGAACGTCCGGTGCATGCCTGTCCCTCGGTCACCGTCGCCGAATAAACGTTGCTACCCGTGCGGGCGAAACGTTAAGTCGCACTGTCACGACTGTCCGACATCGATGGTTGGTGACCCTCACGGCGGTAGCGGAGCGGACGGGACCGGTGGCGCCGACGGTGAGTCCCGGAGCGGATCGGCGGGCTCGGGACGAGTCGACAGACGGCGGTTCATCTCGCTCGCCGGCGCGGCCGCCGCGACGGCGCTCTCGGGCTGTTCGAGCGAGTCCGACGACGACGGCGAGCCGACGACGGACGGCCGGCAGCGCGACGTGGACGGGCCGGTGATGTCGGTGATGACCGGCGTGCAACCCAGCACCCTCGACATGGGGCCGAACACGAGCACGCCGTACGGTCGGCCGCACTTCGAGGGATTCCTCCAGAGTCTCGTGTTGCCGACGCACGGTCCCAGCGGCGAACCACACACGAGCGGTCACACGTGGTCGGCCGACGGAACCGAACTATCGGTTCCCTGTGCCGTCGCCGCCTACGAGGTCACCGACGACGGGGCGGTCGCGGTGACCTTCGACGACCGCCTGACCTACTGGAACGGGGACCCGCTCGACGCGCGGGCCTACCACGTGCGCGACCGGATCGAGTGGCTGGAGGTCAACGGCGCGTTCACCGAGGACGAGTTCACGGCCGACCTCGTCGGCGAGACCGAGTACCGGTGGACGCCGATGGGCGGGCCGATCAACCCCACCGCGGCGCGGACGGCCCTCCATCCCGGACCGCCACCGCTCCCGACCGCCTTCAACGAGCCGTGGCTGGAGCGCTTCGAGGACGCGTCCTCGAGAGAGCAGGTTCGGAGCACGTACCTCGATTACCGGCAGGGGAAACTCTCCATCGAGACCTACGTCGAGGAGGGGTACGGGACCGGCCGCTACGCACCCCGTTCGACCGACGACGTGACGAGCGAACTCGTCGAAGTGCCCTACAGTCTCCGGACGAACACCGAGGTGGTCTACGCCGAACCGCGCGAGGACTACCCCGGCCCGACCGACCGGCCGACGCTCCGCATCCTCGGCGGCGCCAAGGGCTTCAGCGGGCCGGCGCTGGACCCCGCGGGCAGCGGGAGCGCCGGCGGGGGCGGCGTCGACGCCGGGACCTTCTACGACCCGCGGGACTTCGTCGACGGCGAGGAGGTCGACGCCGGCACGGGCGTCATCGCCGAGTCGAAGGGCGACTTCTTCCGCGCGCAGGTCCCCGACGCCATCGAGCAAGCGGACACCTGGGCCAACCCCGCGGCCGGCGGGAAGCAACTCGTCTTCAACTGGGAGCGGCCCCACCTGCGGCGGCTGTGGGTCCGTCGAGCCGTCGCGGCGGCGGCCCCCTTCGAGCGGATGCGGTACAACCAGTACGGCTCGGGGACGATGCCGCCGTCCTCGCACTCGGGGCTGCTCGGGTCGACGGCCCGGCGCGCGCTGGGCAGCGAGTTCGTCGACTCGCTGTACCAGTACCCGCAGGCGACCGACACCGACCTGGCGGCGGAGTGGCTCCGCCGCGCGGGCTACGAGCGAGTGGCGGGGGGCTGGCAGAGTCCCGACGGCGACCCCCTCTCGCTGACGCTGACCGTGTACTCGGCAGACATCAACGAGGTTCAGACGCTCATCGCGGGGCTGGAGTCGTTCGGCGTCGCCGTCGAGACGGAGCAACTGCTCGGCAAGGGCATCTCCTTCGAGGACAGCGTCCGCAAGGGCGGGTTCGACCTCCTCCTCGGGAACGTCCCCGCCGGGCAGGCGGCGGTGCCGGTCTACGGCGACTGGTTCTCCGCCGGCGACGGGTGGGTTGCGATGCCGCCGATCGCCGTGGCGGGCAACCCGCTCGGGAGTTGCCGCGACGACCCGCCCGTCGCCTCGGTGCCCGAGTCCGTGACGCTCCCCGATCGACCGGGGGCACTGACGGTCGACGGCGTCGACTACCCCGACGGCGGCGCGACCTACGAGTTCGAGGGGCCGGGGGAGACGGTCGCGCTCTGCGAGGAGGTCGAGCGCCTGCGCGACGCCGAGACCGACGAGGCGGGCTTCCGCGAGGCGGCCCGGCGCTGTGCCCGCTGGTACAACTACGCGCTCCCCAACGCCGTCTTCGTCCAGGACAGGGTCGGCCTCTGGGCGGACCTGGAGCGGTTCGCCGTCGCGGCCGACGAGGAGCGGTCGACCGAGATGGCGCGGGGCGAACCGGTCGCTCCGATGCACTATCACGTGCAGGCGGGGACGCTCCGGGAACGGTAGTTCGCGGAGCCCACTCGCCGGCGCGGTCGCCGCTCGACCGCCCCGTCGGCGAGCGCCAGTTCTATGCATACGCACCCCACAGGACGGATATGGAACTCGAATCGGTCGACGGGGCGGTGTTCATCTACACCTTCGGGGTGATGTTCAGCGCCCTCTGGCTCTCGGAGCCGGGGTCGCCGCCGCTGAACGCCTTCGTCTTCGCGCTGTTCGGCGTCGTCTCGCTGGGGTGGACCGTCTACTTCAAGTGGCAGATCGCGCCGCAGTTCCGCCCGGACGACGACGAGGAGGACGAAGCGGAGGAACCGGAGACGCCGCGGCCGCCGACCGTCGAGGAGTAACGCTCCTCGACCGCTTCGAACGAAACCGACCGGTCAGTGGACCGTCCGCTCGTCGGACGTGTCGATGTCCTCGCGCGGGTCGGTGTTGCCGCCGCTGGAGGTGGCGCGGTCGTCGCTGGGCGCGGCCCACTCGACGGCGTTGGCGAGCACGCTCTGTATCTCCTCGTTGTGATACACCGGATACGTCTCGTGGCCCGGTCGGAAGTAGAAGATACGGCCGTTCCCGCGGCGGTAGGTGCAGCCCGAGCGGAACACTTCGCCGCCCTCGAACCAGGAGTTGAAGACGAGCGTCTCGGGCTGGGGGATATCGAAGCGCTCGCCGTACATCTCCGCCTCGTCGAGTTCGATGCAGTCGTCGATCCCGTCGGCGATCGGATGGCTCGGCTCGATGACCCACAGCCGCTCGCGCTCGGCGGCCTCGCGCCACTTCAGCGAACAGCTCGTGCCCATCAGCCGCTTGAACACCTTCGAGAAGTGCGCCGAGTGGAGGACGAGCAGCCCCATCCCGTCGCGGACGGCCTCGACGACCCGCTCGGCGACCGCGTCGTCGACCTCGTCGTGGGCGGCGTGGCCCCACCAGGTCAACACGTCGGTCTCGGCCAACACGTCCTCGGTCAGCCCGTGCTCGGGCTCCTGAAGTGTCGCCGTTTCCGTGTCGAAGCCGCGTTCTTCGAGCGCCTCGGCGATGGCGCCGTGGATGCCGTCGGGGTAGATCTCGGCGACCGTTTCGGACTCCTGCTCGTGGACGAACTCGTTCCAGACCGTGACGCGCGTGTCGGGCATGTTCGATCGCTCGCCGCCCGTCCCCATGCCCGTTCGGGTTCCGGAGAGACTGTTCGGTGACGGGCGACTTATCGGGCGGCGTCGGCCGGCGCTTCCCGACACGCGGGCGACCGTCGGAACCGGAGATTTACCCGACCAACAGCGCGCTTTTTGTCTGGGGGCGGGAACGACGGGCAACGAATGACCGACTTCGAACGCGGGTCCGAGCGACCCACAGAGCGGGTACGCGTCGACCAGGTCGGCTACCTCCCGGCGGCACCGAAGCGCGCGGTCGCCGTAGCCGAAGCAGAGCGGTTCGCCGTCCGCGAGCGCGGAGACGGGACGGTCGCCGTCGCCGGCGACCTCTCGGAGCCGATCGAGGACCCGGACGCGGGCGAGACGGTCCGCCGCGCCGACTTCTCGACGCTCTCGGAGTCCGGCGAGTACCGGGTCGCGATCGGCTACGGCGAGACGGCGGACGGCGGCCTCCGGGAGACAGCGGGGGAGTCGGTCCCCTTCCGCGTCGGCGCGGACGCGTACGACGGCACCCTCGCCGACGCCGTCCGCCTCTACACGCTGAAGCGGTCGAACACGCCCATCGACGACCCGGTCACCGGGCTCGACGTGTCGCCGGGTCACACCCAGGACGCCGAGGCGCGCATGTATTTCGGCGACGCGTCCCGAGAGGAGGGGGAAGAACTCGACGTTGCCGGCGGCTGGTACGACGCCGGCGACTACGGGAAGTACGTCCCGCCGGCCGCGGTGACGGTGGGGCAGATGTTGCTGGCGTACGAGCGCTACCCCGACGCGTTCGAGTCCGGGCAGTGCGATCTCCCGGTCGAGCGATCGGCGGACGGCGGCGAGCGCGAGTCCGCTCTCCCCGACCTGCTCGTTGAGGCGAAGTTCGAGCTGGAGTGGCTCGAACGGATGCAACGCGAGGACGGCGCCGTCTACCACAAGGTCGCCGCGAGCGAGTGGCCCGCCATCGACGAGGCGCCGGCCGACGACGACCGCGAGCGGTACGTCTACGGGCTATCGACGTTCGGGACCGCGCAGTACGCGGCCGCGATGGCGATGGCCGCGCGCGTCTACGCCGACGACGCGCCCGCGTTCGCCGAGCGCGCGCTCGACAACGCACGAGCGGCCCACGACTACCTCGAGGACAACCCCGATCCCGAGTTTCGGTTCGACGCGGGCCAGGACGACGGCTCGGGCCCCTACCGGAAGGACACCGACCGAGAGGAGCGGTTCTGGGCCGCCGCGGAGTTGCTGAAGACGACCGGCGACACGCGCTACGCCGACTATCTGGAGGTCCGGTTCGTCGACCTCTTCGACGCCGCGCCTCGGGCGCCGGTCTGGACCGACACGCTCTCGCTGGGTCAGTGGGCCTATCTGACCGCCGACGCGGCCGACGGCACCCGCGCGGACCGGCTCGAATCCGCGTTCCGCGACTACGCCGACGACCTCGTCGCCGACATCGAGGCCGACGGCTATCGCGACGCGCTCGACACCGAGGACTACCACTGGGCCTCGACCAAGCTCGCGCTCTCGAAGGGCGGCATGCTCCTGCTCGCGAACGCGATCGACCCCGACGACCGCTACGTGACGGGCGCGCTCGACCAGTTACACTACGCGCTCGGGCGAACGCCCACCGGCTACAGCTACGTGACCGGGCAGGGGACCCGTCCACCGCGAAACCCCCACGACCGCCTGGTCGAGGGAACCGGAACGCCCGTCCCGGGGATGGTGGTCAGCGGGGCGAACCGCAACGGCGACGACGAGGCGCTCGCGGAGTACATCGCCGAGACCGACGCGCCGCCGGCGAAGTGCTACGTCGACGCCACGGAGTCGTACTCGGCCAACGAGTGGGCGATCGACTACACCGCGCCGATCTTCCTCCTCCTGGGACACGCCGCCACGATGTGATCCCGTCGACGTGACCGAGTCACCGAGCGGACCGGGACGACCCGAATCGACCGTTCAGTCGACCCGCGGCGCGACCTCGTCGCCGAACAGTTCGATCCCGCGGGTGCTCGGGAAGTCCGGGAATATCAGCTGCAACTTCCCGAAGCCCAGCTCGCGGATCGGGTCGATCTGCTCGGCCACTTGCGCGGGCGTCCCGATCAGGAAATCGCCCTTCTCGCGGGCTTCCTCGGGGGTGCTCAGCTGGTCGTCGACGTCCTCCTCCTCGCCCCACGGGAGCGGGAAGATCTCCTCGCACAGCCGGTCGAGTTCGTCGGGGTCCTCGCGGACGATGCAGTGGGCCAGCCACGACCGCTTGACCTCGTCGGGGTCGCGCCCCGCCGCTTCGAGGTACTCGTCGAACTTGCGAGCCTTGAACTCGATCGGCTTCCCGCGGGCTCGCCCGGAGATCTCGACGTTCCACTCGTCTGCGTGACGGGCGGCGAGTCTGAGCATCCGCGGGCCCGCGCCGCCGACCACGATCGGCGGATGGGGGTCCTGGATCGGTTTCGGCTCGTTGTACGCGTCGTCGATCTCGTAGTGGTCGCCGGCGAACTCGGGCGCGTCCTCGGTGAACAGCGCCTTCGCGACCCGGATGCCCTCGTCGAGCATGTCGATGCGTTCGTTCACGGGGGGGAACTCGTAGCCGTACGCGTCGTGCTCCTCGCGGTGCCAGCCGCAGCCGAGGCCGAGGCGGACCCGCCCCTCCGAGAGGTGGTCGACGGTCGTCGCCATCTTCGCCAGCAGCGCGGGGTTGCGGTAGGTGATCGAGCCGACGAGCGGCCCGATATCCACGTCCGTTCCGTTGGTCCGCTCGGCGAGCGCGGAGAGGAGCGTCCACACCTCGAACTCCTCGTGGTTCGGCCCGAGCATGAAGTGGTCCGGCGCCCACAGGCCGTCGAGCCCCGCGTCGACGGCCGCGTCGACGCCCGCCATCACCGTCTCGCGGTCGACGTGCTCCAGCAGCGGGGTGTCCCGGTGGACGCCCGCGCCCGCGTAGCAGCCGACCATCCAGTCGAATTGCATAGTGGACGGGCGGGCGGCGCGAACTTGAGTGTCGGGGTCGGTGTGGAAGCGGTCGGTTCACCTACCCGTCGTGACCCTCCGCCCGCGATCGCAGGGTCGACGCCCTCCGGGAGAGAATCGGGGGGAGGGACGCCGCGAGACGTTCCGCACGGTAGACAGATATATGATTGTCGGCGAACGCGTACCGGACATGACTCACTCGACCTACCGCCTCGGGTTGCTCGCACTGGTGCTGGGTGGATTCGTGTTCACCGCGGGCGGAGACCTCTCCCCGGTCGGTGGGGCGATCATGGCTGCCGGATGTTTCGTCGGGGTCGGTGGCATACTGTTCGAAACGAGCGGCCCGCCGGACGCCTGAGACCCAGTTCGACGGAGCCGTGACCGAAGCGGTTTGACACCGCTCACCGAGGGACTCCCGAACCCACCTCGCGGGACGCGACATCGCCGGGTCGGAACGGAGAGCCCGCTACCGCTCCACGTCGACGCTCCCCTCGCGACCGTCGTATTCGAGCGTCGCGTCGGTGTCAGCGGGGTCGACACCGGTCCCGCGACCCTCGCCGACCACGACGACCTCGAACTCGCGCTGCTCGACCAGTTCCGGGAACGACCCCTCCCGATCTCCGACGGTCAGTTCGTCGGCGGTGTCGTCCCAGCGGATGGGAGTGAACGCGTAGTCGCCGTCCTCGTAGTCGTAGCCGTCGCCGGCGTCTTCGTAGGCGTCGAATTCCCCGTCGCGACCGGGATACACGCGCAGGTGCCACGGCGCGTCCGGCCTCTCCCCGGTGTGCTGGACTTCGGGACCCATCGGGACGATGCTGCCGGCCTGCACGAACAGCGGCAGTTTCTCCAGGGGCGCGTCCGCGAGTATCGTCTGGCCGCCGTCGTAGCGCTCGCCGGTCCAGAAGTCGTACCACTCCGTTCCCTCGGGGAGGTACACCTCCCGAGCTTCGGCTTTCCCGTCCAGTTCCTCGGAGTCGGGGCCGTAGTACATCGGCTCGGTGACGGGGCAAACGAGCAGGGAGGGGCCGAACATGAACTGGTCGCCCACGCCGTGAGCGTCCTCGTCGTCGGGGAACGCCAGAGCCAGGTGGCGATACATCGTGTAGTCGCGGTGGGTCTCCCACCCTGCGAGGGAGTACAGATACGGGAGCAAGCGATAGCGCAGACGGTCGAACGTCACGAGCGTGTCGTAGGTGCGGTCGCCGGGCTCGCCGAAGCGCCACATCTCGCGGGGCGTGTCTGTGCCGTGCGAGCGAAACATCGGCAGGAAGGCCCCGTACTGGAACCAGCGGACGTACAGCTCCCGGTAGCCCAGGTCGTCGACGCCGTCGTCGAAGTCGCCGTCGGTGATCCACGAGGGCCCGTCGCCGACGAAGAACGCGCCCACGTCCAGCGTCCATTTGGGGTTGCCAGCGGCGGTGAACTGCAGGCCGTCGGCGATCTGCGTGCGGTAGCGCTCCCACGTCGCCTCGATGTCGCCCGACCACGTGATCGCGCCGTAGCGCTGCTGGCCCGGATACCCCGAGCGCGTGAGGTTGATGACGCGCTTGCCCGCCGTGGTCGCGCGCTGGCCCTCGTACATCCCCTTCGCCTGGTGGAGCGAGTAGGTGTTGAGGTATCCCGGATCGAAGACGCGCTTGAACGCGTCGGTGGTGTGCTTGGCGAGCGCGAACGGGTCCGGCGCCGTCGGCAGCGTCCAGGTGGGGTCGTACGGCTCCGTGGAGTCGCACCACCAGGCGTCGACGCCGTGGTCGAACAGCCCCTCCCTCGCCTGATTCCAGTAGATATCTCGGGCTTCCTCGGAGAAGGCGTCGTAGTACCGTTGCTCGTTGCCGGGCGCCGGCACGTCCTCGTCGTCGAGAATGTGGCCGGCGTCGCGCATCTCGTCGTAGTTCTCGCCGGCGAGCATGTTGGGCCAGATCGAGACCATCAGCCGGACGTTCCGGTCGTGGAGGGCGTCCATCGTCGCCGAGGGGTCGGGGTATCGGTCGGGGTGGAACGACTTCTGCCCCCACTGGCCCCAGTCGCCCGCCGGACCGCCCCACTCCTCGAAGTTCGGGTGGTGGTCTTCCGTGTCGGGCCAGTACTGCCAGTCCTGGACGACGCAGTCGATCGGCACCTCGCGGTCGCGGTACTCGTCGACCACGTCGACCAGTTCCTCGCCGGTTTCGTAGCGTTCCTTGGACTGGACGTAGCCGTAGGACCACTTCGGGAGCATCGTCGCCTCCCCGGTCAGCTCGCGGAAGCCCGCGATCACGTCGTCTGGGTCGCCGGCGACGACGAACACGTCCAGGGCGTCGTCGCACTCCGTCCAGACGTACGACCCCTCGTGGTCGTCGTGGAACGTCGTCAGCGAGCCCGTGTTCCAGAGCATCCCGTAGCCCCCCGTCGACAGGATCGCGGGCATCGCGACCTTGGTGTTGCCCTGGTAGAGGGTCTGGCTCTCCCCGCTGTAGTCGGCGACGCCGCCCTCGTGCTGGCCGAGGCCGAGGATCGCCTCGCTGTCGTCGAATTCGAGGTCGAGCCGCGTCGAGTACGCCTCGCGGTCGAGGCTCTCGCGGGGACTGGCGACCTCGTGGTCGCCCACCGTCAGCTCCTCGGGCGAGACGGGCACGACCGACTTCCCGCCGCCGTCGGGTTCGCGGACGAGCAGGTCGCCGTCGGCGTCGCGCCAGGTCAGCGCGGCCGTCTCGCGGTCGAGTTCGACCCGCAGGGCGTCGGTCACCAGTTCGAACGTCTCCTCGCGCTCGATCAGGTCCCACCGGCCGCTGGGGTCCTGTTCGACGACCATCGGGCTCTCGGGGTCGGGGATCTCGTCGCCGGCGGTGTAGACCAGCCGGACGATGTCGTCGGCGAGGACCTGCAGTTTGAGGCGGCGCTCGCCCGCGTCGAACAGCGGGCCGTCGGCGTCCCGTCGGAGGGCCGTTACGTGCATGCGCAGACCCTCAGACGGGTCCCTCTTGAGTATATCTCTCACGGCGGGCCGATCCGGAACCCCCCGAACGTATCACGTCGGTTCGACAGCGGAGCGGAATCACCAGCGAGAATGTCCCCGGTATCTTTATTCGGGAGTGCTCGCCTGTTCGAGGTATGGCAGACGACGACAGACTGCGCGACGTGGCCGACGACCGGGACTTCGAGATCGGAGCGGCGGTGGCGGCACAGCCGCTCCGGACCGATGCCGCCTACAAGAAGATCCTGCGCAACGAGTTCAACTACGTCACCGCCGAGAACGCCCTGAAGATGGGACCGCTCCGGCCCGAGGGGGGCGTCTACGACTTCAACGACGCGGACGCCGTCGTCGACTACGCCCGGGCGCACGACCAGTCCGTCCGCGCCCACACCCTCGTCTGGCACAACCAGACGCCGACGTGGTTCCAGGAGTGGGACTACACGACCGAGCAACTGGAAGACTTCACACGCGAACACGTCCACACGGCCGCGGGTCGGTATCGCGACACCGTCGACACCTGGGACGTCGTCAACGAGGCCGTCGCCGACGACGGCACGATGCGCGAGAACCTCTGGTACGAGGCGATGGGCGAGGAGTACCTCGACAAGGCGTTCCGCTGGGCGAACGAGGTCGCCCCCGACACCGACCTGTACTACAACGACTACGGCGCCGACGGCGTCAACGTCAAGTCCGATGCCATCTACGACCTCGTCGAACGGATGCTCGACCGGGGCGTCCCCATCGACGGCGTCGGCCTCCAGATGCACGCGCTCCACGAGAAGCCCGGCATCGACTCCGTCGCCGAGAACATCCGCCGCTTCAAGGACCTCGGACTGGACGTGGAGATCACCGAGTTCGACGTGGCGTACCTGCCCGGCGACGACCCCGGCGACCAGGAAGCCCGCTGGGAGAAACAGGCCGAGTTCTACCGCGACATCACCGAGGTCTGTCTCGACGAGGGCGTCGACACGATGATCGTCTGGGGCGTCCGCGACTCCGACTCGTGGATCCCCGGCTGGTTCGAGAACCTCACCGGCGACCCGCTGCTGTTCGACTCGGGCAACGACCCCAAGCCCGCCTACCACGCCATCAAGGAGACGCTCGCGAACTACGAACCGAACTGACCGCGAGAATCGGCCGCTACCCCCTTATTACAGCTCGATCCGACCGCCGCTCTCGCCGGACTCGTAGATGGCGTCGGCGATCCGCATGTCCTCGTAGCCGTGCCGGCCGTCGGGTCGGATATCCATGTCGGTACGGACGCCGGTGGCGAAGTAGTCGAACTCCTCGACCATCTCGGAGGGTTCCTCGACGGTGGCGGTCCGTTCCTCGCCGCTCCCGCGGACGGTGATCGTCCGGTCGGCGTCGACGTTGAACGGCTGGTCGACCCGGATGCGGCCGTGGGTCCCCCCGACCTCGAAGTAGTTGTCGCCGGCGACCTCGTAGCCGCTGTCGCACTCGGCGACCGCGCCGCCGGGGAACTCCATCGTGAACGCGGCGTACTTCTCTAGGCCGTCGAACTCCGGCGGCCCCTCCACCGTGGTCGCGTGGACGGCCTCGGGGTCTGCGTCGAGGACGAACCGAGAGGTGTTGAGCGGATACACACCGAGATCCATCAGCGGGCCGCCGCCGGCCAGGTCGGGGTCGAGCCGCCACTGGTCCATGTCCTCGCCGGCGGCGATGAGGTTGTAGGAGAACGCCCCGCGGGTGTGGACCGGGTCGCCGATAGCGCCGTCCTGCACCACGCCGCGGACCCACCGGATCGAGCGAGTCGTGTGCATCCGGTAGGCGGTCATGAGTTCGACGCCGCCCTCCTCGCAGGCTTCGACGCACTGGCGGGCGCGCTCTCCGTTGGCCTCCAGCGGTTTCTCGCAGAGCACGTCCTTCCCGAGTTCCGCCGCGGTCTCGACGTGCGGGAGGTGCAACGCGTTCGGCGTGCAGACGTAGACGGCGTCGTAGGCGTCGGTCGCCTCGCCGTCGGCGTAGTCGTCGTAGGTCAGCCCGTGGGCCACGTTCGTCTCGTCGGCGACGCGCTCGGCCTTCTCGCGGTCGCCGCTGACGACGGCGGTCGTCTCGCAGTAGTCGGACTCCTCGATCGCGGGGATCGCCACGTCCGGGCCGAACCAGCCCAACCCGAGGACGGCGAACCGGACGGGGCCGCCGTCCACCGGGCGCGCCCAGTCCCGCTCGTCGAACGAACTCGGTACGTCGATATCCATACCACGACTCACTGTATCCACCGACAAAAAGGGAGACGGTCGCGGAAGAACGGGGGCGAGTCCGTCGCCGAGACGGCCCCACCGCCCGCTCAGAAGCCGTACAGTTCCTTCGGCCGCTCGTAGGCGACGTGGTCGACCAGGTCCTCGGCCACGTCGAGCGGGATCTGGCCGCGCTCGACCTTTTTGCCGACGACGTTGGCGAGCGTCCGGCGGAACATCTCGAACCGGGAGTCGAACGAGAGCAGTTTGCGCGAGTCGCTGACCATGCCGGCGTGGTTGGCCAGGAGGTCCACGCTCCCGACGTAGTCGAGCTGGTGGTCCATCCCGAACGGGCTGTCGTTGAACCACCAGGCCGGGCCGACGCTCACGTCCGAGTACGCCCGCGCGAGCGTCGTCAGCGTCGGGTAGTGGCTCGGGTCGACGCAGTAGAGGATGATCTCCCCCGCCCCGTCGAAGCGGTCGAGGTAGTAGTCCAGCCCCTCCGCGATATTCAGGTCGCCCATCGACACGTCGCCGCCCGACGCGGCGCCGAGGTCGTCGTACAGCTCCTCGCGGTAGTCCCGCAGCGCGCCGATGTGCAGCTGGGTGACCCAGCCCGCCTCGCTGTTCAGATCGCCGATGAACTCCAGCAGGAAGGCCTGGAAGTCGCCGATCTCGCGCTCGGACAGCGACTCGCCGGCGCGGCGCTTAGCGTAGACCGCCGCCGCCCGTTCCTCGCTGACCGGCCGGGAGACCGGTTCGAGGACGCCCAGGTCGCTCGCCGCGCAGCCGTGGTCGTCGAAGTACTCGTGGGTCGCTTCCAGCGCGTCGAGATAGCCGGCGAAGTCGCCGGTGTCGTGTTCGGTCGCGTCCGCGAGGTCGTCGGCGAAGTCGAGGAAGCCCGACTGCTGGACGTTGACGGCAGGGTCCGCCCGCCACGTAGGGCGGACGTCGACGCCCGCCACCTCGTCGACGGCCCGTTCGTGGTATTCGAGCTGCGACGTGGGGTTGTCCGTCGTCGCGAGGGTCTCGACGTTCATCTCCCGCAGGAGTTCCTGCGGGCGCATGTCGTCGGCTTCGAGCTGGGCCTTCGTCTCCGTCCAGATCTCGTCAGCGGTCTCGGCGGAGACGGGCTGGTCGATGCCGAACCGCCGTTTGAGATCGAGGTGGAGCCACTCGTAGACGGGGTTGCCCGCCATCTCCGGGACGACTTCGGCGAAGGCGTCCCACTTCTCGCGGTTGGGGGCGTCCCCGGTGATCAGTTCCTCGTCGACGCCGCGCTTGCGCATCATCGACCAGACGTAGTGGTCCGTGGCGCCCTGGACCGCCCAGATGTCCGACCAGCCGTCGTTTTCGACGATCTCGACGATGTCGGCGTGGTTGTGCGGGTCGAGGATCGGCCGGTCCTCGATCGTCTCGTAGAGGTCGCGGGCGGCCTCCGTCTCGAGCAGATACGTTTCGTCGTCGAGGAAGCTCATGTCGATCGAACCCACCGGCGATTCGGGTATAAAGGTAGCTGTCCGGGCGCGCGACCACTGTGGGCGGGGGCCGTCGCTCCGGATTCACTCGTAGGCGTACTTCACTTCGACGACGTTGACGGTGTTGCGGAGTTCCGGCAGGATCGACGCCTCGATCCGCTCGTCGTCGAGCCGCTCTTTCGGGCCGGAGACCGAGATCGAACCGACCACGCGCCCGTCGACGACGACGGGCGAGGCGACGGACCGGATCCCCTCGCGGCGCTCCTCGTCCTCGATCGCGTAGCCGCGGTCCTCGATCCGGGCGAGCTCGCGGTCCAACCGGTCGCGGTCGGTGATCGTGTGCCGGGTGGCCCGCGGCATGCCGTAGGTGTCGACGATCTCGTCGACGTAGTCGGCGGAGCAGTGCGCGAGGATGGCCTTGCCGAGGGCGGTCCAGTGCATCTCGGTGTGTTCGCCGATCGGGGCGTTGTCGTAGACGGCCTCCGTCCCTTCGGCCTGGTAGAGGAGGACACGCTGGCCGTTCTCCTCGATCCCGAGGTTGGCGACTTCGCCGGTCGAATCCGCGAGCGCGTCGATCTCGGCCCTCGTCGCGCGGAAGACGTTCCGCCGTTGCCTGACCGCGACGCCGTCGCGGAGGAACCGACAGCTCAGCCGATAGCCGTCGTCGCCCTGGACGACGTACCCCACGGATTCGAGCGTCGCGAGGTGAGAGTGAGCCGTGCTGGTGGGGATGTCGAGCGCCGTCGCCACGTCGTCGATGCGCACGGTCCCCCGTTCGCGCACGACGTCGACGACCGCGAAAGCCCGCTCGACGGCCCCGATCGCGTTGTCGTCCGCGCCCGGTTCGGTGATTCCCATACCGCTCTATTCGAGTCGCCGGTGATAAAATCTACTGATGTTGGAACGCGTCCCCCTCATTACAGTCCTATACCTGTATTCAGATCTCGGGAATATGGTGTGTTATCAGCGCTCAAACACCCGCTCTTCTGGAAGCGTACCCCCGCCCCTGACGGGGTTGTATGTAACGATCGTTGGTGCTTCTAAGGTTACAGCGATGGTGGAACGCATTACGCACACCCACATCGCGACTTCGAGACGACAGGTCCGTGACGGACGCTGACAGTCGTTTCCGATTCAGACCGGCCGTTGGGCCGCGCAGCCGCCGAGTGACGGCCGCGGGCCGGGGACGGAATCGCGAGGCGGAGCGACGGTTGTGGGTGGGGGCTGACGGGAAGAGCGGGGTGGGTTCAGTCCCGGGCGACGGCTTCGGCGCCGGTGTCCCGGGCCGCCTGCTCGGCGCGCATCGCCTTCAGCATCCCGCGGAGGTAGCCGATCGTGTAGGCGCGGCCGCGGTGCTCCCAGTCGGTGTCACCCTCCAGATGCGGGGTGTGGTCGGGGATCATCATGCCCGAGAAGTCGACCTCGTCGAGGAGTCTGAGGAGGTCGTACTCGTCGTAGTTGCCCTCGTCGATGAACTCCTCGGAGAAGTTCGGGACGGTCCCCGAGACGTCGCGGAAGTGGACGTAGAAGATCTCGTCGCGCTCGCCGAAGTAGCGGACCACCTCGTCGAGCGGTTCGCCCATCTCGGACCAGCAGCCGAGACACAGCTCCAGACCGTGATACTCTGTGTCGCGATAGTTCATCGCCCGCTTGAAGTTCTCGAAGTTGCGGAACAGCTGCGGGATCCCGCCCAGCTTCTCCATCGGGGGGTCGCTCGGGTGGAGACACATCTTCACGCCGGCCTCCTCGGCGACGGGCAGTATCTCGTCGAGGAAGTACTCGTAGTTGTCCCACAGCTCCTCCTCGGTGTACTCCCGGTCGTGCGTGAGTTCATCGATGTCGGCTTCGTCGGCGTCGAACACGGAGACCTCGGCGCCGCCGCGCGTGGTCGTCCAGCCGGTGCGCCAGACGCCCGCCGGCGCCCAGTGGTAGCCGAAGATCGGGATCCCCGCCTCGCCCATGTTCCGGATCGTCCGCTTCAGCTTCTCCAGCTGTTCGTCGCGGTCGGGCCCGTCGAGCATGACGTCCTCGTAGAAGGAGACGGGGACGTTCTCGATAGCGGTGAGCCGCATGCCCTCGCTCTCGACGCGCTCGCGCAGTTCGCGGAGGTTCTCGGCTGACCACTCGCCGTCGCCCGTCAGCGGCACCCGCTCGTCGTCCGGCATGTGCTCGTAGTCCGGTTCGTCGACCTGATACATGTTCAGCAGGATATCCTCGCCGCCGAGTTGCTTGATGTACCGCAGCCGTTCGGGTGCGGGGTCCATGAACTGGCCCGCGCCGACCCGCATCGGCAACTCCTCGAACGAACTCGGCTCGTCGCTGTCGGTCGCCATACGCCCCGTACCGGATACGGAGTTATAAATCTCGTCACCCGAGTCCCGGACCGGACCGCCGCGACGCGTGGATTGAAGGGCCACCCGAGGCTTGCTCGGGCTATGCCACGCACCGCGACATCGCACGCGCGCCCGGCTCCGAAATCCAACGACCGCCGCGCGACCGGGCCGAGCCACGGGATCGCCCTCCGTCGGGAGGCGTCCGCCTGATGGTCGAGTTCGCCGCCAACGCGGGGATCGTCGCCGACGACGGCGAGACCGTCCCCCACGGGATCGAGCGGGCCGCCGATCTGGGCGTCGACGCCGTCGAGTTCTTCGACTGGGAGAGCGCCGACCTCGACGCCGTCCGCGCCGCCGCGGACGAACACCGTGTCGATATCGCGGGGATCCTCGCCGCCGGCTCCGGGTCGAACATCGACGAGCGCGACGCCCCCGCGGCGGTCAACCCGTACGAACGCGAGACGGCGGTCGAAGATATCGAGCGGTCGCTCGACGCCGCCGCCGAGGTGGGCGCCGACTGCCTGATCGTCACCGTCGGCCCCGACCAGGGCGGATTCGCCCGCGACACCCAGCGCCGGGCGCTCGAACGCGTCCTCGGTGACGTGGCGCCCGCCGCCGAGGACGCGGGCGTCACCGTCGTGATCGAGCCGCTCAACACCGTCGTCGACCACCCCGGCTACTTCCTCGAATCCTCCCGCGAGGCGTTCGACGTCACCCGTTCGGTCGGGAGCGAGCGAGTGCAGGTCCTCTTCGACGCCTACCACCAGCAGATCACCGAGGGCGACGTGATCCGGAACCTCACCGAGAACGTCGACCAGGTCGGCCACGTCCACGTCGCCGACAACCCCGGGCGGCTCGAACCGGGGAGCGGCGAGATGGCCTACGCCAACGTCTTCGACGCGCTCGACGACGCCGGCTACGACGGCTACGTCGGCATGGAGTTCTTCGCGACCAGCGAGGGCACGAGCGTGGCCGAGGGGATCCGCGGGACCCTGGAGCTGGACTGACCGATGCCGGGACAGCGGTCCTCCGCTCCGGCGGCCCGCGACGCGATGGCCCACGACGACCGACTGTGGTACGGGACGCCGGCCAAGGAGTGGGTCGAGGCGCTCCCGGTCGGGAACGGTCGCCTCGGCGGGATGGTCCACGGGCGTCCCGCCCGCGAGCGCGTCGCCCTCAACGACGACCGCCTGTGGGCCGGCGACCACGCCGACCGGTCGCCCGACGGCGGCCCCGACGACCTCGCCGCGGTCCGGGAGTGTCTCTGGGACGGGCAGTTCGAGCGCACCCAGCGGTTGTGCAACGAGCACTTCGTCGGCGAGCCCACCGGCGTTCCGCCGTACCAGCCGCTCGGTGACCTCCTGATCGACAGCCCGGGCCACGACGATCCCGCCGAGTACCGTCGAACTCTCGACCTCCGAGCGGGCGTCTCGCGGGTCGCGTACGCGGTCGACGGGACCCGATTCGAACGCGAGTGCTTCGCGAGCGCCCCCGACGGTGTGCTCGCGGTGCGGATCGAGGCCGACGAGCCGGGCGCCATCGACGCGCGGATCCGACTGGATCGTGACCGTTCCGCGCGGGCGACGGTCGCCGACGACACCGTCGTCCTCCGCGGACAGGTAATCGACGCACCGGGCGACGACGAGTCGGTCGAACCCGGCGGCTGGGGTCCCAGGTTCGAGGGGCGGGCGCGGGTCCGTGCACAGAGCGGTACCGTCGCGGCGGCCACCGACGAGGACGCGCCGTCGATCGGCGACGCCGAGAGCGGTTCGGAGTCCGAGCGTGACGATGGGATGGTCGTCGCGGGCGCCGACGCGGTGACGGTCGTCGTCGCGGCCGCGGTGGCGCCGTCGGACGGCGACCCCGTCGCCGAGTGTCGCGAGACGCTCGCCGCGGTCGCGGGCGACGGCTACGCCGCCCTCCGCGAGCGCCACGTCGCCGAGCACCGCGACCACATGGACCGGGTCGACCTCGACCTCGGCGAGTCGGTCGGCGCGCCGACGGACGAACGGCTCGCTCGGGTGCGCGACGGCGAGCGAGACCCTCATCTCACACAGCTGTACTTCCAGTACGGGCGGTATCTGCTGCTGGGCTCGTCCCGGCCGGGGACGCGTCCGGCGAACCTCCAGGGGATCTGGAACGAGGCGTATCGCCCCCCGTGGGACTCCGACTACACGCTGGACGTCAACCTGGAGATGAACTACTGGCCGGCGGAGGTAGCGAATCTCCGGGCGTGTGCCGACCCGCTCGTCGAGTACGTCGACGACCTGCGCGAGTCGGGTCGCGAGACGGCCCGCGAGCGCTACGGCTGCGCGGGGTTCTGTGCCCACCTCCACAGCGACCACTGGGGGACGACCGCCCAGACCGCCGACGCCCACTGGGGGCACTGGCCGATGGGCGCCGTCTGGCTCTGTCAAAATCTCTGGGAGCGATACGCCTTCTCCGGCGACCGCGCGGACCTGGAGCGGATCTACCCGATCCTCCGCGAGGCGGCCGTCTTCCTGCTGGACTACCTCGTCGAACACCCCGAGGCGGAGTGGCTCGTCACCGCGCCCTCGGCGTCGCCGGAGAACCAGTTCCGTACGGCGGACGGTCAGGAGGCGACCACCTGCGTGATGCCGACGATGGACGTTCAGCTCACCCGCGACCTGTTCGGTCACTGCATCGAGGCCGCGGATACGCTCGGTCGGGACGACGACTTCGCCGCGGATCTCGAAGACGCGCTGGAACGACTGCCCCCGATGGGCGTCGACGAGGGCGGCGCGCTCCGCGAGTGGCTCGAAGACTACGAGGAGGTGAACCCGGGCCACCGCCACGTCTCGCATCTGTTCGGGTACTACCCGGCGGACGTGTTGCACGGCGACGATGGGGTACGTCCAGGCACAGCGGATCTCGGGCTCGACGGGGACGACATCGACGACGCGGTCCGGGCGTCGCTGGAGCGGCGGCTCGCCAACGGCGGCGGGCACACGGGCTGGTCCTGCGCGTGGACGATCGCGCTGTTCGCCCGCCTCGGGGACGGCGACCGCGTGGGCGAACACGTCCACAAGCTCCTGGCCGATTCGACGTACGACTCGCTACTCGACTCCCACCCTCCCTTCCAGATCGACGGGAACTTCGGCGGGACCGCGGGGATCGCCGAGGCGCTCGTTCAGAGTCACGCCGGCGAGATCCGGCTGCTCCCGGCGCTCCCCGAGGCCTGGGAGGAGGGATCCGTCTCCGGGCTACGGGCCCGCGGCGGGTTCGAGGTCGCCCTCGCCTGGAGCGACGGGACGCTCGACGCGGCCACGGTCCGCGCCGAACGGGATAGCGTCTGCCGAGTGTCGGCACCCACCCGCATCGAGACCGTCGAGGCCGCCGACGGCGAACCGGTCGCACTCTCGCGGGCGGACGGCGGCGTCGAGTTCCGAGCGTCGGCGGGCGAGTCGTACGACGTCGCGGTCGAGGAGGGGTAGCCGCCCGCGTCGGCAGGCGCGTGCGCGGCCACGCACGAGGCGGTCCCGCTCTCCGCGACCCCAGTCCTTAACCGTGGGCGTGCGTAGCCCAAGTCGATGGCACCTGACGCGACACACGCGGAGCAGCCGATAGACTCGGACGACCTCGAGATCGCCTACATCGGCGGCGGCAGCCGCCAGTGGGCGCCGAACCTGATCCAGGACCTGGCGCTCTCGGAGTTCGACGGCCACGTGCGCCTCTACGACACCAACCAGGAGGCCGCCGAGACCAACGCCGAGTTCGGCAACTGGGTCCAGGACGACCCCGCCGCCACCGCCGAGTGGTCCTACGAGGCCGTCGCGGACCTCGACGACGCGCTCGACGGCGCCGACGCGGTCATCCTCTCGACGCAGTACGACCCGCGGGACACGTTCGTCCACGACCTGCGCATCCCGAAGGAGTACGGCATCTACGGGGCCGTCGCGGCCACCATCGGTCCCGGTGGTATCTTCCGCGCGATGCGCACGATCCCGGTCTTCCGTCGGTTCGCCGCGGCGATCCGCGAGAACTGCCCCGACGCCTGGGTGTTCAACTACACCAACCCCGTCCACTTCGTGACGCGCGCGCTGTACGACGAGTACCCCGACATCAACGCCCTGGGGCTGTGTCACGAAGTCCTGGGCACCCGCTGGCACCTCGCCATGCTCGCCGAGGAGGAGCTGGGCATGGACGCCGAGCGCGCCGACGTGGAGGTCAACGTCAAGGGGATCAACCACTTCACGTGGGTCGACGAGGCCCGCTGCAAGGGCGTCGACCTCTGGCCGCTGCTGCACGAACTGAAAGACGGCGAACGCGGGAGCAAGCGCTTCACCTACGACGACCTGAAGGACGACAGCGTCTTCACCGACAACTGGCAGGTCACGTGGGAGCTGTTCCGGCGGTTCGGCGTCCTCCCCGCCGCGGGCGACCGCCACCTCATCGAGTACGCCACCTCCTTCATCGCCGACGGCCAGGACTCGCTCAACCACTGGGGCGTCCGCCGCACCGACGCCGACTATCGCGCGAAACACTGGACGCCCGCCGAGTCCAAACAGACCACGAACGTCGAAGGGTGGATGGAGGGCGAGCGGGAGTTCGAACTCGAATCCTCGGGCGAGGAGTTCCTCGACATCCTCGAAGGCCTGACCGGCGACGGCCCCTACGTGACGAACGTGAACCTACCCAACTCCGGGCAGGTCTCGGACATCGAACAGGGCCCCGTCGTCGAGACCAACGCCGTGGTACGGGACAACCAGGTCAAGCCGGTCAACGCGGGCGGCTTCCCCCGACCGGTCCGCAGCATGGTCCAGGGGCACGTCGATACCATCGAGACGATCGTCGAGGCGGCTCGCACGGGCGACGTCGACCTGGCCTTCCAGGGCTTCTCCATCGACGACCAGGTCCAGACGCTCACCCCCGACGAGTCTCGCGAACTGTTCGGCGAACTGTTCGCCGCCGAGGCCGAGTTCCTCGACGACTGGAACGTCGACGAGTCCGAGGTGCTCGCGACGGCCGACACGTTCGACGCCTGACGGGCGGTCGCGCTTTCGATTCGACCGTCGTTCGCGAGCCGACGCGGAGCCCCGCCGCTCGACCGTCCAGCACCAGTCGGTCGTTGGTACAGTCTATTGTTGACTATAGTTCTACATAATTAGTTGAAATAAGACTTAACACGGCTACACGAGACATCGAAGGTGCGGGGTGACACCGTGACACAGGGTGGTGGGAGACACCGGGTCGGATCGTGAGCGGGCGAGCGTCGCGGTGAGCGCTGTGCCAGCCCACTGACGCCGGACGAGACGCGTCCCGGACAGGGACGCGGTGAACAGCATCGGCAGTTGCGGGCGACTGGTGATGGCGACGGCCGCCGAAGCGACGGGGTAGCGAGGAGTCGCCGTCCCGGACGGCGAGTTCGGAGTGAGCCCCTCTGTCGGTCGTGTCCGTCCGCGCCCGACTCGTACTCGCGACCTGCGCCGCGGTTTCTACGGCCGAATTAGTAATTTCTGAAATACATGTTGTTCGAATGTATAGTGTTTTAATGTTAGTTATAATTGCTAATGTTTATGTACGTCCCGGGTGTCGAACCGGGTGCGGCAGTGGTAACATGGTACGCGATACTGGCGACAACGGCAGTGGCGAATCGACATCCGACGGATCGACGAACTTCGACCGGCGCGGCTTCATGAAGGCCGCGGGCGTCGCCGCGGCGACCGGGCTCGGGGTCGGCGCGACGGCGAGTCCGGCGGCGGCGGACATCACGTCGAACCAGACGGGCAACGACGGCGGCTACTTCTACTCGTTCTGGACCAACTCGGAGGGGACGGTGACGATGAACCTCGGTTCGGGCGGCAACTACAGCGTCGACTGGTCCGACACGGGCAACTTCGTCTGCGGCAAGGGGTGGAGCACCGGCGGTCGCAGGAGCGTCGACTACACGGCCGACTACAACCCGTCGGGTAACTCCTACCTGTGTCTGTACGGGTGGACGACGGACCCGCTGGTGGAGTACTACATCATCGAGGACTACGGCAGCTACAAGCCCGGCGACTCCTACGTGGGGACCCACACTACCGACGGCTCGACCTACGAGATCTACACCTCCGAGCGGGTCAACAAGCCCTCGATCGAGGGGAATGCGACGTTCACGCAGTACTGGAGCATCCGCCAGAACTCGCGGACCAGCGGGACGATCACCACGGGCAACCACTTCGACGCCTGGGAGAACAACGGGCTACCGATGGGCAACCACGACTACATGATCCTGGCCACCGAGGGCTACCAGTCCAGCGGCAGCTCCAACGTCACCGTCGGCAGTTCCGGCGGTGGCGGCGGTGGTGGCGGTGGCGGCGGTGGTGGCGGTGGCGGCGGTGGTGGCGGCGGTGGCGGTTCCGGCGGCGACAGCGGCTCCACCGGGTCGCTCGCCAGCGGCACCTACAGCATCCAGAACGTCAACAGCGGCAAGGCGATGGACGTGAGCGGCGAGTCAACCGACGACGGCGCCAACGTCCAGCAGTACAGCTACTGGGGGGGATCCAACCAGCAGTGGAACGTCACCGACACGGGCAGCGGATACAAGATCGAGAACGTCAACAGCGGGAAAGTGCTCGACGTGTCGAACTCCTCGACCTCGGCCGGCGCCAACGTCCAGCAGTACACGGACTACGGTAACGACAACCAGCGGTTCCACATCCACGACCAGGGCGGCGGACAGTACCACGTCCAGCCCGTCCACAGCGACATGGCCGTCGAAGCGGAGAACGCCTCGACCTCCGACGGCGGGAACGTCCAGCAGAGCGGCTGGAGCGGCGGCGACCACCAGCTCTGGACGTTCGAATCGGTCTGAGGACTCTCGCGTTCGAGTCGGCCTGTGGATCGCTCGACGCTCGAACCAGTCGGACACTCCGGCCTCGCAGTCACCTTCTCGTTTTCGGGAGCCTCCGTCCCGACGGCTGGACTCCGTCTCGTACTCGTCACCACCGACGGGGTAGTCGTCGACGCGTTCTGACCATCCGCCCGTGACCGTATCGACCGACCACCCGGGTCGAGCCGGCCGGTCCGTACCGCTCCGGGTCGCGGCCGCGACCCGCCGAGACGGTCACCTCGATAGCAGCTAGCGGGTACGTCCGGTCGTTCCGATCGTGAATTTGTTTTAACGTTAGTTATAATTGACAATATTTATACAATAACCGGGCGAGGGTGTAGACGCTGGTGGTGCGTTACAATGGCACACGATACTGGCGACGACGGCAGTGGTGAATCGCGACCGACAGACAGCGCCGACGTCCTGAACATGGACCGACGGGGCTACGTGAAAGCAGTGGGGGCGTCCGTGGCGACTGGGCTCGGCCTCGGCGCCGCGTCGAGCCCGGCGGCCGCACACGGCGAGACGATCACCTCGAATCAGACCGGGACCCACGACGGGCACTTCTACTCGTTCTGGACCGACGCCGAGGGGACGGTCGAGATGACGCTCGGGACCACGGGGAACTACGAGCTGGACTGGACCGACACGAACAGCACGGTCTGCGGCCTGGGGTGGGAGACCGGCGCGCGTCGGAACGTCGAGTACGAGGCGTCGACGTTCGACCCGGGAAGCAACGGGTATCTCTGCCTCTACGGCTGGACGACCGACCCCCTCGTCGAGTACTACATCATCGAGGACCACGGGCCCTACCAGCCGGGTGACTCGTTCCAGGGCACGGTCGATACCGACGGCGGGACGTACGACATCTACACGTCCGAGCGGGTCGAGAAGCCCTCGATCGAGGGGAATGCGACGTTCACGCAGTACTGGAGCATCCGCCAGTCGGGCCGGACGAGCGGGACCATCACGACCGGCAACCACTTCGACGCGTGGGCCGACAACGGCATGGACATGGGCACCCACGACTACCAGATCATGGCCACCGAGGCCTACCAGTCCACCGGGAGCTCCGACGTCTACGTCGGGACCGCCGGCAGCGGCGACGGCGGTTCCGGGGACGGTGGCAGCGGAGACGGCGGTTCCGGCGACGGCGGCAGCGGAGACGGCGGGAGTGGGGGCACCCAGCAACCCTACGACGGCACGCCCCACGCGGTCCCCGGTCGGATCCAGGCCGAGGAGTACGATCAGGGCGGCTCCGGCGTCGCCTACAGCGACAACACCGCCGAGAACGAGGGCGGTGCGATGCGCACCGGCGAGGGCGTCGACATCTCCTCGAACTCAACGGGGTCGGGTTACTCCATCGGCTACATCGAGTCCGGCGAGTGGGTCGAGTACACCGTCGACGTCGACCAGACGGGCGACTACACGATGGACGCCCTTGTCGCCTCCGACTCCGGGGGCGGCGCCTTCCACGTCGAGGTGAACGGCCAGAACGTCTCCGGGGACGTCAGCTTCGGTGCCACGGGCGGGTGGGACTCCTGGGAAACCGTCTCGACTTCGGGTGTCTCCCTGGACGCCGGCCAGCAGGTGATCCGCGTCGCCATGGACGAGAGCTGGTGGGACCTCAACTACCTCGACCTCTCGCTCGACGGCTCCGGCGGTGGCGGGGGGAGCGGGGACGGCGGCGATGGCAGCGACGGCAATGACGGAAGCGACGGGAGCGATGGATCGAGCGGGACTCTCGTGGCGGAGATCGACCCGGACACCACCTCCGCGTCGGTCGGGGAGCGCGTCGCTTTCCGCGTGACCGACACCACCGACTCGGGCAACTGGATCGACTCGCTGTCGTGGAGCCTCGGCAACGGCGAGACCGGTTCGGGCTGGTACGTCGACACCACCTACGACTCCGCGGGAACCTACACCGTCGCGCTCGACGCGACGAACAACGAAGGCGACACCACCACCGACGAGGTGGTCGTCGACGTGAGCTGATCGCCCCCTCGCGTCGACGGCCTCCGATACGAACCGAAGCGGTCTGTCCGTGCTGTGCCCACTCCGTTTTCGCTCCGAGGGAGAGACCCGTGAGCGGCCGCTCAGTCGTCGCCGACGACGCGGCCCTGCTCGTCGGGGATCTCGGCGTGTTCGTAGACGTACTCGCTCAGTCGGTCGCGCCAGACGCCCGCGTGTTCGACCTGTTCGTCGAACCGTTCGGCGACGTGGCGCCAGCGCTCGTCGTCGATCTCGCCTTCGAGCGTCCGCCACTCGTCGCGCAGGCGCTGGGTCTCCTCGACGCCGGCGTACAGGTTGTCGTACAGCGTCTGGACGACGGTGCGGCCGTCGTCCAGCTCGTAGTCCCACGGGAGGTGATGGAAAAAGAGGAGCAGCTCCTCGGGGCAGGACTCGGGGTCGTCGTACGCCTCGGCCAGCGCGTCGGGGTACTGCCGGGCGTAGCCGTTGCCCTTCGAGTTTCGGTCTTTGCCGATCCCGTCCTCGGAGATCCCGGTGTAGCCCGGCCACTCCTCGGGGCCGGGGTCGTAGTGGTTCTCGAGGTAGGCGCTCCCGTTGTACATCATGTGCATCAGGCCGATGCCGCCGGTCGAGTAGTCGATGACCGCCGGCCACGTGCCGTGCATGATCTCCGTGACCGTCTCGACCACGTCGGGGTCCGTCCCGAACGTCTGTCTGACCCACTCGTCGGTGATCTCCGCCGTGGCGAGGTCGGGGTCCCACGCCAGGCGGGCGTAGCCGTAGAGGTTCGCCTGCGCGAGGTAGTGGCCGGTCCAGCTGCGGTCTTCGCCGGGGCCGCCGACGCCGGCCATGCCGGTCCCCTCGTCGGTGAACAGATCCTTGACCTGCTTGCCGTGGCCCTCGGGGTCGGTGTCGAACTCCAGGACCTCCTTCCACATCGGGACGTGGTAGCAGGCGTGGACGTGCTGGCCGGTGTACTCGCCGGTGATCTGCAGTTCGAGGCCGAGGTCGGTCTCGGGCATCTGGCCGAAGACCGGGGAGATGGGCTCGCGCGGCTGGAAGTCGATCGGGCCGTTCTTGACCTGGACGGTGACGTTGTCGTGGAAGTCACCGTCGAGCGGTTCGAACGTGTCGTACTGCTGGACGGCGCGGTCCTTGTGGCTGCCGTAGACGAACGCGCGCCACCAGACGCGACCGCCGTGGGGTTCGAGCGCCCGCGCGAGGACGTTCGCGCCGTCGACGTGGTCGGCGTCGTAGTTGTACGGCCCGGGCTGGCCCTCCGAGTCGGCCTTGACGAGGAACCCGCCGAAGTCGGGGATCAGGTCGTACACCTCGTCGGCCTTCTCGGCCCACCACTGTTCGACCGCGGGGTCGTTGGGGTCCGACGTATCGAGGCCGCCGATCTTCTCCGGCGCGCCGAAGTTGATCGAGAGGTACGTCTGGATGCCGTAGCGGCGGAACAGCGAGGCCAGTCCGGTGAGCTTCTCCAGGTACCGGGTTTCGAGCAGGCGCCACCCCTCCAGCTCTTCCATCGCCTCGTTGCCCTCCTCGCGGCCGGGGATCTGCGTGTTGACGTTGTTGAGGACGATCCCGTTGATCCCGACGGAGGCGAGCAGGCGCGCGTAGTCCCGGTAGCGCTCGCGCAGGTCCGGGAGGCGCTCGAAGTCGAAGATCGACTGGCCGGCGTACCCCCGCTCCATCGACCCGCGGAAGGGGTTGTCCCAGTGGTTGATCAGCCGGTCCGGCGAGGTCGGTTCCTCCTCGACGTGCACGTCCTCGATCGGCTCTCGCATCGCCAGCAGCCGCAGGAGGTGGAACGTGCCGTACACGAGTCCCCGGTCCGAGGCGGCGGTGACGACGAGCGTGTCGGTCCCCTCCCACTCGCCGGTCGTGATGACGTACCCGCCCTCGTCGAGGTCGGCGATCTCGTCCTCGTCGACCGCCTGGGCCACCACGTCCATGTCCCCGGGCGTGCCGACGGCGAGGAAGCCGTCGACGGTTCGGGGCGGGTGCTGCCAGAGGTGCGGGTCCCGTCCGAGCGTCCCGCCGAGGCCGCGTCGCAGTTCCTCGCGGACGGCGCCGAGTTCGCGCGACTCCTCGGCGACGTACGCGTGGGTACAGAGTCGACGGTACGACTCCCGAAGGTCCCCCTCTGGAACCTCGTCGTACCGGAGCCAGCAGTCGTCGTAATCCGGTTGCATACGCTACTCCGATCCGCGGCGGCCACTAAAACGCTGACGACGCGGTCCCGCCGTCGACAGCGAACCGCGCCGAGGCGCCCGCGTCCGGCAGTCGCGCCCCGGGTCGAAGACTCCTGCCACGCGAGACCGGTCAGGAGACGGTTATCTCGACCTCGTCGGTGGTCGAGTAGCCGAGGTTGTCCGTCGCGGTCAGCTCGACCATGTAGGTGCCGGCCGAGTCGTAGCGGTGTTCGGTCCACCAGCCCTCGGCGCTCCCGCCGTCGCCGAAGTCCCACGCGAGGTCGGTGATCCAGCGGTTCTCGCCGGAGGTGTCCTCGACGGCGAAGGTGACCCGCTCGTCGACGGGCGCTTCTGTCGCGCTCGGCTTCGCTTCGGCGAGGACGCCCTCCAGCTCGGAGATCCAGACGGTGAGTTCGTCGGTCGTGGTCTCGCCCTCGCTGTTCGTGGCGGTCAGTTCGACCGTGTAGATACCCGGCTCCTCGTAGCGGTGGGCGTTCCAGTAGCCGGAAGCGGTCGTCCCGTCGTCGAAGGCCCAGTCCAGCTCGTCGATGTGGGCGCCCGACCCGCTGGTGTCGATCACCTGGAAGGTCAGCCGCTCGCCGACGGTTCCCTGGGTGGCGCTGGGCTGCAGGCGCGCGATCAGGTCCTCGTCGCTTCGAGTGACCTCGAAGCCGAAGTCGGTCGCCGTCGTCACTCCCGAGGCGTTGGTCGCCGACACGTCGAGGACGTTCCGGCCTCGCGAGACGATCTCGCCGCCCTCGAAGGGGTCGCCGTTGAGCGTGACCGACCGCGAGGAGACGCTCGACTCGTCGTCGGCGACCGTCACGCCGGCCCCGTGGGGCGCCTCGTAGGTCGCGCCGGCCTGCAGGTCGTCGATCACGACCCCGGGCCCGGTCGGGTCGGCGGCGTCGAGCGAGACGGCCTCCGACCAGACGTCGACCGCCCCGACCACCATCGCGTAGCCTTCCGGGCTCTCCGGAATGGTAACCCGAAGGTAGCTCGCGTCGCCGGGCAGCCCTCCGACCTGCGAGTAGGTCCAGAAGGCGTAGTAGCCGTTCGAGTCGTTCGGCGGCTCGACGACGGTCGGCTCCACCTCGACGACCTCGAAAGTCTCGCCGTCGCTTGAGACCGCGAATCCCAGGTCGGTGTCGGTGGCGTTGTTGTTCACGTAGGCGTCGACCTCGAACGCGGCCACGCCCTCCGGGAGGCGGTAGGTGACCGACCCCGCCTGGCCGCCCTCGGACTTCTGGAAGAAGCTATCGTCGCCCTGGCGCGAGGCGTAGCCCGCCGCGAAGACGTTGTCGTTCGAGTCGGGGACCGACAGGTCGCTCGCGTCGTCGGACAGCGCCGGGTCGCCGAGGTCCGCGCTCTCGCGTGCCGCGAAGCGCGCGCTCGCCGCCGCGGTGTCGCCGTAGGCCGTAACCGTGACCGTTACCGTCGCGGTCCCCTCGCCGGCGACCGAGACGACGCCCTCCTCGTCGATCATGAGCACGTCCTTGTCGGCGCTCTCGAAGGACAGCGCCCCCTCGGGGACCGGCAGGCCGTACCCGTCCTCGGAGGTGAGCGTCACGCCGAGGTCGACGGTGTCGTCGCCGACGAGCGTGTGCCCGTCCACCGCCAGGTCGATATCGCCGATCGAAGCCGGCCCGGTCTGGATCTCGACGGACGCGCCGCCGTCGGTGAACTCGACGGTCTCGGCACCGATCCGCTGGCCGTCGCGGGCGACCACCTCGTAGGTCCCCTTGAACCCGCGACCGCTGTAGACCCCGTCGGCGTCGGCCGTGCCGGACTGCTCGGTCCACCACTCCTCGAACAGCAGTCGGCGGTACTCCCGGCCGTGAGGGCGGAGCGTCCAGTCGCTGTCGTAGTATGCGCCGGTCGGGCGCCAGTGTTCGTCCTCCCAGAAGCCCCACGACACGACGCCTTCGACCGCTTCGTGGCTGAACGCCGCCGTCAGCACGTCGCGGAGGTAGTCGCGCTGGGCCGCCACCTCGTTCTCGTTCGAGCGGTCGTTGATCTGGATGTCGAACTCGGTGAGCTGGAGCGGGACGCCGAACTCGGCGAAGCGGTCGAACCGATCGAGCAGTTCGGTGGGCGGCGTCAGGCTCCCGAGCCCGAAGTGGGACATGAAGCCGATCCCCTCGACGCCGGCGTCGTTGTCGGTGAGCCACCCGATGTGGTCGTAGTAGTCGTCCGTGAGCTGGTCCCCAGCGACGACGTTCAGCTCGTTGATGTACAGCTGCGAGGACGGGGCGGCCTCGTTGGCCGCCTCCCACCAGTCGAGGACGTACTCCTGCCCGATGTCCTGCCAGATCTCCGGGTAGAAGAGCGGGTGGTTGTGCATGTCCCACTCGGGGAGGTCGCCCTCGAACTCGTTCGCTCGCTCGCGGATGAGTCGCTTCACCGCCTCGTCGATCTCCGTCGCCGACAGCGAGGAGTCGATCCCCATCCAGTCGTAGGTCGACCAGACGAGCGCGTGCCCGCGGGTGGGGATGTCCCGGTCCAGCAGCCAGTCGATGGCCGCGCGGGTGTTGTCCCGATCGAGGGAGTCGCCGTAGCGCCCCTCCCAGGCCGGCACCTTCAGGCCGTTCTCCGGGACGGCCTTGTTGAAGTTGTCGAGGAATTCCTCCCGGTAGGTCTCGGAGCCGTCGGGCCACTGGCTGACCGCGACGGCCGACCCCCAGTCGTACTCGTGGGCCTGCATCTCGACGGACACGTCGGCGTCGGGGACCGGGTCGCCGTCCGCGTCGAGGACGGTGACCTCGAAGTCCGTCTTCCGCAGTTCGTCGATCCGGTCTCTGGCGGCCGAGCGCCACTCGGCGTCCTCGGCCCGACCGGGGTACTCGTAGTCGAACGCCGTCGTCGGTAGCTCGTCGACGCCGACCTGCGTGCCGTAATCGAGCAGGGCGACGCCGCCGAACTCGACGGTCTGCTGGCCGAAGCCGGTCCAGAACTCCACGTACGGGACGAACTCGGAGCCGTCGGGTCTGGCGCCCACTTCGATCGGGAAGTAGTAGCGCTGCCACTCGCTGCCCAGGGTGACCCGCTCGGTGCCTTCGATGAACGAGTCCGAGTAGCTCGTCTCGCCGTCGGGGTCGGTGAACTGGTACTTGAACTGCGCCTGGACCTCGACCGACTCCTCGGCGGCGGCCGCGTTCGCGCCGCGCATGTACGCGACCGCGAGCAACACGTCGCCCTCGGAGAACGCCCGGTCGGTGATGTTGGACTTGTACGTGTAGGAGTAGCCGTCGCTCGCGTCCTCCTCGATCGCGACGCGGTCGCCGAGCGTGATCGGCACGTCGGCGCTCACGTCGAACTGCGTCTCGGTCCCCTGGTCACCGCCCTGGAGGGTGAACGCCTCCAGCGTGGCCGCCTCGGTGTCGCCGTAGACGAACGTCCCCTCGGGCAGCCCCTCCTCGTCCATCAACTGCGACTGCAGCCCCTGATGATACGCGTCGGCCGCTGTCTGTCCACCCGATGCCGCGCCCGTGCCGAGGACCCCCGCCGCGCTGGCCGCAGCCAGCGACTGCAGAAAGGTCCGACGGTCGCTTCCGTGCTCGCGGTTCTCGTTGCTATCCATGTGTGTGCCAGCACGTGTGACGTTCGCGACCAGATACAAAGAATTTGTGTGTCTTCTCTCCGACAGATGTGTGTCAACTCCGTGAATAGTTCGCCACCCGAGAGTTCCGTTCTCACCGTTGGGAAACGAGGACGAACGCTTTCGGCGGGAATACGCCGATATCTACGCATATGGGCGAACAGACGGAAGACGAACCCGGTGACGAGACGGGCGACCGATCGTCCGGCGGCGGTTTCCAGACCGTGGGAGCCGCGGCGGCTTGGAGGTGCCGGGGATGGCCGAGACGCCCGAGCCGACGGAGACGACCGGCGGTCCGGGCGGACGGACCGCGACCGAGGGGGCGCCGAGCGGCTCTCGGTCTGCGACCCGTACTACAACGCGCTGCAGGACGACCTCGCGGCGATGGGGATACCGCCCGGGGAATTCGTCTACGCAGGCGACGAAACGGACGCGCTGTCGAAGTTCCAGGTCTGGTCCGACATCGCGCGGACCGCGTCGGTCTCGGTGGCCGACGACCGTCCGTTCTCGGCCGCCCGCCGGATCGAAGTGACGGACGAACCGGACAACCCCTGGGACGTGACGATGAACGCCGAGGTCAACAACCGGTCGGTCTCGGAGGGCGACGTGTTGCTCAGCGTCTTCTATCTGCGAAGCCCGGTGTCGAGCCCGACGGATTCGACGGTCGAGTTCGTGGGGAAGGACCAGGCCACCCGGCCTCGAACAACGTCACGACGCAGACGAAGGTCACCCCGCCGACCGAGTGAACCCGCTACTACGTGCCGATGCAGTGGGGCTACGACTCCGAAGCCGGGACCTGGTGGTGGGAGCTGTTCCAGGGCTTCGGCGTGCAGACCACCGACGTGGGCGGGATCGCGCTCGTCGACTTCGACCGGGCGGCGAAGGTCGAGGACCTCCCCGAGGTCCGGTCACGGCCGGGGAGTGACGGCCGATGCGGCGCGACTTCCGGCATCACGGCGACGCCCCGAAGGAGCGTTCGAACCGACACCGAAAGCTTTTGACAGCAATTCCCTTTGGACGATGCACGCGCATGCCATCTGAAGACGCATCCGGTCCGAGTGAGGGAACGGGGTCAGTGGGTCGACGGTCACTGCTGGGAGCGCTCGCGGCCGCGGGGCTCGCGGGCTGCCCGAGCGACGGCGGCGACGGGACGCCGACCGACGAAGGGGGCGACGACACCCCGACACCGACGCCGACGCCCACGCCGGAAGCCGGCGCGGACGCACCGCCCGAGGAGACCGACGCCCCGAGTGAGACCGACACAGCCACCGAACCCGACCCGGCCGTCGACCGTCGGATCCGCGAACACCGGACGAGCGAGCTGACGGTCGAGGTGACCGACGGATCGGGCGACCCCCTCGCCGACGCCGACGTCGAGGTCGCCATGCAGGAACACGAGTTCGGGTTCGGCACCGCGGTCAACGCGGGGACGCTGATCGAGGAGTCGAGCGAGGGCGACGAGTACCGCGAGCACATCCCGGAGCTGTTCAACAAGGCGGTCATCGAGAACCAGATGAAGTGGCGCTTCTGGGAGTCGGACCCGGACCTGGCCGACGCGGCCGTCGACTGGCTGCTCGAACGGGGCCTCGACGTGCGCGGGCACGTCTGTATCTGGGGACGGTCCGACGTGGGCGCCATCCCCTCGGACATCCTGACGGCGATCGAGGACCGTGACGCCGAGACGATCCGCGAGCGCTCGATGGCCCACATCGAGGACGTCATCACCCACTTCGGCGACGACGTGACCGAGTGGGAGGTCGTCAACGAGGCGATGCACGCCTACCAGCTCCAGCTGGGCGTCTACGGCGACGACATCGACCAGGCCGAGCCGTGGAACGGCGAGGTCGTCCCCTGGCGGTCGCCGCTGCTGGCCGAGTGGTACAGCAAGGCCGACGAGGTCCGCCGCGAGAACGACCTGGACATCGGACTCGGAGTCAACGACTTCAACCAGTTCGAATACAGCTACACAGACGGGCGCTACCAGTCCCAGATCGAACATCTCAACGACAACGCCGTCCAACTCGACACCGTCGGGCTGCAGGGCCACGTCGGCGCCCGCACCGGCGAGTTCAACACCAACTCCAACCCCGACGGGCGCGTCAGCGCGAGCCGCGTCGCCGCGGAGATCGACAAGTGGGCCGAATACGGGGCGAGCGTGAAGATCACCGAGTTCGACACCTACGCCGGCAACGCCTGGGCGGACGACGAGGAACGCGCGCAGGTGCTGGAGAACTACCTCCGGGGCGCGTTCTCCCACCCGGCCGTCGAGGACTTCCTGATGTGGGGCTTCTGGGACGGCCGCCACTGGCAGGAGGAGGCGCCGCTGTTCTACGAGGACTGGTCGGAGAAGCCCGCCTACGACGTGTGGACCGGCCTCGTCCACGACGAGTGGTGGACCGAGGCGTCGGGCACCACCGACGAATCGGGCGCGTTCTCGACCACCGGGTTCAAGGGCGAGTACGAGGTCACCGCGACGATCGACGGCCAGGAAGTCACCGAGACCGTCACGCTCTCCGACGAGGGCGCCACCGTCGAGCTCTCGGCCGACGCGTAGCCCGCCGGCATCGGCCCGTTTGCTAACTTCCCTGTCAGTTCCCGCGGGCCGTATCACTCCGAATGTAAATCCTTTTTACTGGAACCCGCACTGGTAGGAGTCACGTCGATGGTAGACGATCACAGAGACGACGCCGGAAGTGGCGCCGACCCCGCGCTCGGTCGGCGGTCGCTGCTGGGTGCGCTCGCCGCGGCGGGACTGGCGGGCTGTCCGAGCGACGGAGGGAATTCGGAGACCGACGCGCCGGCCGGTGGCGGCGGTGACGGGGCGGCCCCCACGCCGGGCGGGACGCCCGCGGCCGTCCCCCCGGGGTGGCCGGAGACGCGGGACCCGTACTACGGGACCCTCGCGAGCGCGCTGGGTGGCGAGATGGGGCTCCCCGCCGGCGAGTTCGTCTACGCGAACTACGAGGCGGGCGCGCTGGCCGCCTTCGGCGTCGGGGCCGAGGCGGCCGAGACCTCCGAGATCGCAGTCGGTGACGACCAGCCGTTCGGCTCGGCCGTTCGCGTCGAGGTCGCCGAGGAGACCGAGAACACCTGGGACGTGACGATGATGGGAACCGCGCTCGACACCGCGGTCGAGAGCGGCGACGTGCTGCTGGCGGTCGCCTACCTTCGCGGCCCGGAGTCGAGCGAGTCGGAGCCGACCGTCCGGTTCGTCGCCAAGGACGAGGACAACCTCAGCACGAACATGGTGCGCTCGACGCCGGAGGTCCAGCCCCCAGCCGAGTGGACGCGCTACTACGTGCCGGTGCAGTTCGACTACGACGCCGAGGCGGGCACCTGGCGGACGGAGCTGTTCCTCGGATACGGGCCCCAGACCGTCGATATCGGCGGCCTCGCGCTGATCGACTTCGACCAACAGGTCGCCGTCGAGGACCTCCCCAGCGGCCCCGCGGACGGCTCGGACGGCGGGGCGGACGACGGCGGCACCCCCGACGGCGACTGGGAGACGGCGGCCGACGAGCGCATCGCCGACCACCGCACGAGCGGGCTGACCGTCGAGGTGGCCGACACCGACGGCGAGGCGGTGGCCGGCGCGGAGGTCGAGGTCGCCATGCGGGAACACGAGTTCGGGTTCGGCACCGCGGTCAGCGCCGACTTCCTGACCGAGGCGTCCGACGACGCAGACACCTACCGCGGGCACGTCACCGACCTGTTCAACCTCGCGGTGCTGGGCAACCACCACAAGTGGCGCTTCTGGGAGGAGAGCCGGGAGCTGTCCGACGCGGCGACCGACTGGCTCGAGGAGCAGGGACTGGACATCCGCGGACACGTCTGCCTGTGGTCCGACGTGTCCGCGTGGTCCGTCCCGCCCGACGTGGTGCGAGCGATGGGGGTCGAGTGGGAGGCGAACGGCGTCACCGACCCCGACCTCGACCCCGAGTACGTCCGCGAGCGAACGCTGGAGCACGTCCCCGCGATAATCGACTACTACGGCGACCGGATCACCGAGTGGGAGGTCGCCAACGAGATCGTCCACAAACCGGGGCTGATCGAGGCGGTCAACGGCGTGGCGGCGACCGACGACACCAGCCTCGAAGCCGTCGACCCCGTCGAAGCGCCGATCCTCGCGGAGTGGTACGCCGCCGCCAGGGAGGCCGCTCCCGACGGGATGCCGCTGGGCGTCAACGACTACAACACGCTCTCGGGACCGTACGAGTCGACCCGGGACGACTACGAACGGCAGATCGAGTTCCTCGCCGACTCCGAGGCGGGACTGGACTTCGCCGGCCTCCAGTCGCACTTCAATCAGGGGTCGGCGCTGACGCCCGAACAGGTGAAAGCGGGGCTCGACAGGTACGCGGAGACGGGCGTGCGCCTGCGGATCACGGAGTTCGACATGGCCGACGAGAACTGGGCCGAGGAAGACAAGGCCGTCTTCTTCCGGCAGTTCCTCAAGGTCGCGTTCAGCCACCCGGCGGTCGACGACTTCCTCGTCTGGGGTATCTACAGCCCCAATCACTGGCGCGACGACGCGCCCTTCTTCGCCGACGGCTGGGAAGAGAAACCCGCCCTCGACGAGTACCGGAACCTCGTCTTCGACGAGTGGTGGACCGAGGAGTCGGGGACGACCACCGACGACGGGACGTTCTCGACGACCGGCTTCCACGGGGAGTACGAGGTCACCGCGACGATCGACGGCCAGGAAGTGACCGAGACCGTCACGCTTTCCGGCGACGGGACCACCGTCGAGCTCTCGCCCGGCGAATAGGCCGACCGGCGCTCGACTCGTCTCGACGTTCCTCCGACCGGATTCGGCGTTCGCCCGAGCCGATCCGACGTTCGGGCGGTCCGATCCGTCGTTCGCGTGCCGGCCCCGCACACCGGATTTCGACCGATTCCACCCGCCGATCCGCCCGCTCGGGTCGGAGTCGATGTCCCGAGAACCGCCGTGAACGCTCGGAACCGGCAACCGTTTCCGGAGTTTCTGACAACGGACCCGGAACTATCGCCAATTATCAATATGTTTTACGAATATTTATGGGTGATAAATCGTAGAGGTTCGGCTGCACCTATGCGAGAGTCTGACAGTAGCGGTCGTGGGGACGACCGCTTTCGGGTGGGGCGCCGACCGTTCCTGCAGTCGATCGGGGCGGCGGGCGCCGCGGGTGGCATCGCCAGCGTAGCACCGGACGAGGTTCGCGCGGACACGCCGGACTCGTGGGCGTCGGGTGGTGACGCGTACTACTCCGCGCTCGTCGACGACCTGCAGAACGGGCGCGGGCTCCCGCCGGCGACCTTCGAGTTCGCCGACAACGAGTCGGACGCCTGGAGCGGGTCGAACGTATTCGCACAGGCCGGGCAGAGCGGCCAGTACGGCAACGTGACGACGCTGGATGTCAGCTCCGACGGCGTGCCGTTCTCGGAGGCCCGGCGGATCGACGTGACCGACGCACCGGACGCGAACTACCCGGTGCAGGTTCGTGGCGACCTCGATCGGGACGTTTCCGCCGGCGACACCATGCTCGCCGTCGCGTATCTGCGCTCGTCGACAGACAGCCCGCAGGCGCAGTTCTTCGCGGTCGACGCCGGCGGATTCGGGAACCCGTCGGTCGGCAACCAGTCGCCGACGATCGGCTCCGAGTGGGAACGGCACTACTTCCCGATCGAGATCGGCGCCGACACGGTCGCGGCCGACCAGGACCTGTACATCCAGCTCCAGCTCGGGTTCAAAGAGCAGACCGTCGACGTCGGTGGGGTGGCGCTGCTCGACTTCGGAACCAACGCGGACTTCGGGTCGCTGCCGTCCGGAGCGGTCGAGCCCGCTTCGACGTCGAGTCCGTACTACGACGCGCTGGAAAGCGACCTGACCGGGATGGGGCTCCCGAGTCCGACGTTCCGGATCGGTTCGAACGAGTCTGCGGTCCGCTCGTCGAGCGGCGTGTTCGCCCAGAACCCTGCGGGGACGGCGAACGCCCTGAACGTGAGCGGCGATTCCGTGCCGTTCTCGGAGGCGACGCGGTTCGACGTCACCACACAGCCGGAGAACAGCTACAGCGTCCAGTACAAGGCCAACCTCTCCGACTCGGTCTCCTCGGGCGACGTGATGCTCGGGGTCTTGTACCTCAGGTCCTCTTCGGACAGCCCGGAGGTGTCCTTCCAGGCCGTCGACGACTCCTCGTACGCCAACCGGACGACCGACCACCAGTCGCCGACGGTCGGGAGCGAGTGGCAGCGCCACTACTTCCCGATCCAGTTCCAGTCGGACTCCTCCGGGGACCAGAACCGCTACGTCCAGCTCCAGCTCGGGTTCAAGCAACAGACCGTCGACGTGGGCGGGTTCGCGCTGCTCGACTTCTCCGAGACGGACGCCGCGATCGGTGACCTTCCCTCGGGCGTGGCGAGCACCGTCGGTCCGTACTACCGGACGCTGACCAGCGACCTGTCGGCGCTGAACCTCCCCGAGCCCGGGTTCGTCTACAGCAACACCGAGTCGGGCACGTGGAGCGCCTACCAGTTCGGCGTCGACGACTACGGAACCGTCGAGAGCCTGGACGTGGGCGGCGATTCGGTCCCGTTCTCGGAGGCCTCGCGCGTGTCGATCAACGGCACGCAGAGCAACGGCTACAACGCGAACCTGCGGGGCGACGTGGGCGGGATGCCCGTCGAGCAGGGCGACGTGTTGCTCGGCGTGGCGTACCTGCGTGCCCCGGACGGGAGCGCACAGGTCACCTACTCCGCACAGGAGACCGCCAGCTCGGGGTACAACAACTGGGCGGAGCTCACCGACCCCTCGATCGGCTCGGAGTGGGAGCGGTTCTACTTCCCGATCGAGTACGGCGCCGCCGCCGACGCCGGCAACTGGTGGACGGAGCTCTGGCTCGCATACAACGAACAGACGCTCGACGTCGGCGGGCTCGCGCTGCTGGACTACTCCGGCACGGACGTGACCGTCGACGACCTCCCCGCCGGCCCGGCGAGCGAGGTCGATACCGGCGGCGGCGGTCCCGAAGAGTGGCCTCAGACCGACGACCCGTACTACTCGGGACTGATCGACTACCTCAAAGAACGCCAGCTCGACCCCGGCCGGTTCGTCTACGCGAACAACGAGGCCGACACGTTCGACACGTTCGCAGTCGCCGGGGGCGAAGCGGACAAGGGGAGCCGCTCCCCGCTGGAGGTCGGCGATTCGGTCCCGTTCTCGGAGGCGACGCGCGTCGACGTCTCGGAGGCGGGGACCAACGCTTACAGCGTCAACTTCAAGGGCTTCGTCGAGGACGAGGGCGTCTCCAGCGGCGACGTGCTGCTGGGCGTCGCGTACCTCCGGACCCCCGACGAGGAGAACGCCCAGGTCACGTTCAAGGTCAGCGAGAACAGCACCTTCGGCAACTACGTCACGAACCCGCGGCCGCCGGTCACCGGGGAGTGGCAGCGCTTTTTCTTCCCCGTCGCGTTCGACAGCGGCTACGACGCCGGCAACTGGTGGACGGAGATCTGGCTCGGCGCACGGGCCCAGACCGTCGACATCGGCGGCCTCGCGCTCGTCAACTTCGAGGGGAACAACTCGGTCGAGGCGCTGCCCGAGTGGGAGCGGTCGGCCGACCCCGGCTGGGAAGACGCCGCCGACGAGCGGATCCAGACCCATCGCACCGCCGAGATGCAGGTCGACGTGGTCGACGAAGACGGGGACCCCGTCGAGGGCGCCGACGTCTCCGTCTCGATGCTCGAACACGAGTTCAAGTTCGGCATCATGACCAGCGCCCCCCAGCTCCAGAGCACGGAGGCGGGCGACCCCTACCGGGAGAACCGCACGGAGCTGTTCAACACGGGCGTCCTCGAGAACTACCACAAGTGGGACTTCTGGGAGGGCGGCAAGGACACCGCCGACGCCGCCGTCGAGTGGATGGAGGCCCAGGACTGGTACATCCGGGGCCACGTCGCGCTGTGGGCCAGCGTCGACTCGGCCGCCGTCCCCGACGACGTGGTCGAGGCGATGGCCTGGGACAGCGACGCCGACGCGGCCACACCCAGCGAGGCCGATTCGCAGTACGTCCGAGAGCAGACCATCAGCCACGTCGAGGACATCATCGGCTACTACGGCGACCGCATCGACGAGTGGGAGGTCGTCAACGAGGTCATCCCCGAGCCCGGATTCGTCCGGTCGATCCACGGGGCCGACGTCACGCCCGAGGAGGCGCCCATCTTCGGCGAGTGGTTCCAGACGGCCCGTGAGGCCGGGCCGGAGGGACAGCCGATCGGCATCAACGACTACAACACGATCGAGGGGCCCTACAGCGGGCGCCGGGACCGCTACCGGACGCAGATCGAGACGGTCCAGAACACCGAAGCGGGCCTGGACTTCGTCGGCCTGCAGAGCCACTTCAGCGAGAGCTCCTCCCTGTTGCCCTCGCAGACGATGTCGGCGCTGGACAGCTACGACGAGGTGACGGCCGACGACGTCGGCCTGCGGATCACGGAGTTCGACATGTCCGACGAGAACTGGCCGGAAGCGGAGAAGGCCGACTTCTTCTACCAGTTCCTGAAGACCGTCTTCAGTCACCAGGCCGTCGAGGAGTTCATCGTCTGGGGGCTGATCGACACGCTGCACTGGCGCGACGACGCGCCGTTCTACGCGGCGGGCTGGGAGGAGAAACCCGCCCTCGACCGGTACCGGAACCTCGTCTTCGACCAGTGGTGGACCGAGGAGTCCGGACAGACGGACGCCTCGGGCGCCCACACGCTCCAGGGATTCAAAGGCGAGTACGCCGTCGACGTGACCTACGAGGACGCGTCGGTCAGGGCGACGACCACGCTCTCGGACGGCGGGACGACCCTGGAGGTCTCCCTCGACGGCGACTACGCCGAGGAGGGAGGAAGCGAGGAGGAAGACGGCGGGAGCTACAGCGGTCCGACCGCCCACGCCGGCTCGGACCAGCGGGCCAGTCCCGGCGATGCGGTCACGCTGAACGGCGGCGGTTCGACCGGGAAGGACCTGTCCTACGAGTGGTCGCAGATGTACGAGTCGACGACGGCCGACCCGGCGGTGTCGCTCACCGGGCAGAACACGGCGAGCCCGTCGTTCACCGCGCCGGCGGTCGACGAGACGCGCGCGCTCGACTTCCGCCTGGAGGTCACCGACTCGAAGGGCAACTCGGCGCAGGACACCGTCGACGTGGTGGTCGAACCGGCCGGCACGGCCACGCCGACGGCGACGCCGACTCCAACGGAGACGGCCGCGCCGACCGCGACCCCGACCCCGACGGAGACGGCCGCACCGACCGCGACCCCGACTCCGACAGAGACGGCCGCACCGACCGCGACCCCGACTCCGACAGAGACGGCCGCACCGACCGCGACCCCGACGCCGACGGAGACGGACGCACCGACCGCGACCCCGACGCCGACGGAGACGGACGCACCGACCGCGACGCCGACGCCGACCGCGTCACCGACCGTGACGGCCACGGACACGCCGACAGAGTCGGCGCCGAGTCCGATGACGACGGCGGCGACGGCCGAGGAAGCCGACCCGGACACGGGGACGACGACCGCTACCGGACCGGGGCTCGGCATCGTCTCGACGGTCGCGACGCTCGGTGGCCTCGCGAGCGTGGCGAAGTACCTCGCGACCGACGAGGACGAAGACGCCTGATCCGGACTGCTCTCACCGGTTCCAACGACGACCGCCCGCTACGGGCGGTCGATGTGGAACTGACTGAGAGCAATCCGGATGACGGACGGTCTCCGCCCCGCAACTGTCAGACACGACGCACCGTCCGTTCTCTCCGCGGGGGCGCTCCCGTTTCAGTCGCGTTCGCTCCGGCTTTTCTCGCGTTCGCGCTCCGCTCTCGACCGCCTCGGTCCCGCCCGTCCACCCGCCGAGCCGCCCGCGCAGTACCGGACCTGAGACTGTCGTCGGAACCATTAATATCCGCGTCCCCGACCGGATATGCGTAATGACAGCCGACTCCGACGCGACATACCGCGACCCGACGGTACCGACATCGCGGCGTATCGAGGATCTACTCTCCCGAATGACGGTCGAAGAGAAGGCCGCCCAGCTCGGTTCGGTCAGCCCGAGCCGCTTCATCGCGGACGAGGCCGAAGGCGAGACCGGTGACGGCGGCAACGAGCTGATCGAGGGCGACCAGCTCAACCGCGATGTCGCGGAAGAACTGCTCTCTGACGGGATCGGCCACCTCACCCGTATCGGCGGCGAAGGGAGTCTCTCGCCCGAGCGCGCCGCCGAGATCACCAACGAGCTCCAGACCCTCCTCGTCGAGGAGACGCGGCTGGGCATCCCCGCGATCCCCCACGAGGAGTGTCTCAGCGGCTACATGGGTCCCGAGGGGACCACCTTCCCGCAGGGCATCGGGATGGCCAGCACCTGGGACCCGGACCTGATGGCGGCGGTCACCGACACCATCGGCGACCAGCTCGAAGCCATCGGCACGGCGCACGCGCTGTCGCCGGTGCTGGACGTGGCCCGCGACCTGCGCTGGGGTCGCGTCGAGGAGACCTACGGCGAGGACCCGTACCTCGTCGCCGAGATGGCGACCGCCTACGTCTCCGGGCTGCAGGGCGACTCGCCGGCCGACGGCATCTCCGCGACGCTCAAGCACTTCGTCGGTCACGGCGTCGGCGCCGGCGGGAAGAACCGCTCGTCGGTCGACGTGAGCGAGCGCACGCTGCGGGAGGTTCACATGTTCCCGTTCGAGGCCGCGATCCAGGAGGGGAACGCGGAGTCGGTGATGAACGCCTACCACGACATCGACGGGGTCCCCTGCGCGAAAGCCGAGTGGCTTCTGACCGACGTGCTGCGCGGCGAGTGGGGCTTCGACGGCCACGTCGTCTCGGACTACTTCAGCGTCGACTTCCTCAAGGAGGAACACGGCGTCGCCGCGACCCAGCAGGAGGCCGCCGTCTCGGCCGTCGAGGCGGGCCTCGACGTGGAACTGCCCAACACGGACTGCTACGAGTACCTCGCCGACGCGGTCCGCGACGGCGAACTCGCCGAGGAGAGCCTCGACGAGTCGGTCCGCCGCGTCCTGCGCGCGAAGTTCGAGAAGGGCCTGTTCGAGGAGTACACGGTCGACGTCGACGCCGCGACCGACCCCTACGAGGACGAGAGCGCCGGCGACCTCGCGCGCGAGGCCGCCCGCGACTCGCTGGTCGTCCTGAAGAACGAGAGCGACCTGCTGCCGCTGGACGACGCCGACTCCGTCGCCGTGGTCGGCCCGAAGGCCGACGACAAGAAGGGGATGCTCGGCGACTACGCCTACGCCGCCCACTACCCCGAGGAGGAGTACGAGTTCGAGGCGGACACGCCGCTGGCGGCCATCGAGAACCGCGTCGACGCCGACGTGAACTACGCGCAGGGGTGCACGGCGACGGGCAACGCCACGGACAAGATCGGCCGCGCCGTCGAGACCGCCGAGAACGCCGACGTGGCGCTGGCGTTCGTCGGCGCCCGCTCGGCGGTCGACTTCTCCGACGCCGAGGGCGTCAAAGCCGAGCAGCCGATGGTCCCGACCAGCGGCGAGGGCTGTGACGTGACCGACCTCGGACTGCCCGGCGTCCAGGAACAGCTGGTCGCCCAGATCGAGGAGACAGAGACGCCGGTCGTGATCGTGCTCGTCAGCGGCAAGCCCCACGCGATCCCGGAGATCGACGCGGGCGCCGACGCGGTCGTCCAGGCGTGGCTCCCCGGCGAGGAGGCCGGCAACGCCATCGTCGACGTGGTCTTCGAGGGCCACGACTCGGGCGGGCACCTCCCGGTGTCGATGCCCAAGTCCGTCGGCCAGCTGCCGATCCACTACAGCCGCAAGCCCAACACCTACTCAGAGGACTACGTCTACGACGACGCCCAGCCGGTCTACCCGTTCGGGCACGGGCTGAGCTACGCCGAGTTCGAGTACTCCGACCTCGATCTGTCGGACGTGGACGTGGACCCCTCCGGGACGTTCACCGCGAGCGTCACCGTCGAGAACACGGCCGACCGCGCCGGCAGCGACGTGGTACAGCTGTACGTCTCCGCCGAGAACCCCGACCTGGCCCGGCCGGTCCAGGAGCTCGTCGGCTTCCGCCGCGTCGAACTCGACGCCGGCGAGTCGACCCGTATCAGCTTCGACCTGGCCGCGAACCAGCTCGCCTACCACGACCGCAACGCGAACCTCGCCGTCGAGGCCGGTGACTACGAACTGCGCGTCGGCCACTCCGCCGAGGAGATCGCCGAGTCCGCCCGCCTGTCCGTGACCGACACGAAACAGGTCCCCCGGACGAGCCGCCGGTACTTCACCGAGACGAGCCTCGACCAGGCCTGACCGGCCACAGCCGTCTCTCCCCGTTCCGCCCTCGAACCCGTCTTCGCTCCCCGCCACCCGAGCGACACCCCCCGAACACTTGCAGTATCGATCGTGATATAGCACGGCGCCAACGGGGCGTCTTAGCTCTTCACGCGTACGCGCGAACGCGCGTGAATTAATCCGGGAATCGTCACCCGGGAGCCGACAGCCACGACCTGTGTTCTCATGGGTGATATCGAAACGGGTCGTGCTGACCGGTGGTCGAACGCTCGGCCGATTTGGGGACTGCGGGCCCTTCGCCGGTGTGGTAATCCTTTTCGGGACCGCCCGACAACGGGGGAGCATGGTCTGGGCGCCGGTCGTCGACGGAGGGATCCGGTCGTGAGCGAGCAGGGCGAGGAGCAGACGGGCCGGGAAGCGGCCGCCGAAGCGCTGTGCGAGCAGAACCGGAAGATCCTGGGCGTGTTCACGATCGCGCTCGTATTTCTGCTCATCCAGATCCCCTATCTGGTCGTCACCGACACGGACTCGTCGCTGTTCGTCGTGTCGGTACTGAACGTCGTCGGGAGCGGCGCGTTCGTCCTCCTCAGCGGAAGCGTGCTCTGGTTCTGCCGAGAACGTGCGGTCTGACGGTCGGCGCGAGTCGCCTCCGGGGTCCGCCGACTGTTCCGATCCCCGTCGAACAGCGACGAGCGACGGTCCGGGTCGTTCCGCCGGCGACGCGCGATCCGAGTCACCGTCGGTTCCGTTCGGGGCTCCGCCAGTCCGGCCGGTAGGGGCCGTGAGACCGACGGGAGAAGGTCGCGAGTGCCGTCAGGCCGAGGTCGTCGCGCGGGCGTAGAGTTTGTTCGCGAGCAGGAATCCGTACACCGTCGCCCCGAGGACGATGAGGGTCGTGCCGAAGATACCCAGCATCGCGGCGAACACCTTGTGCGCGAGGACGACGCCGGAGACCTGACCGAAGGTCTGGTACTGCTCGGGGATCCCGTTCATCAGCGAGATGGGGCCGGCGTCGCCGCCGATGACGATTGCGGGCGTCCCGTTGACGAGGGTGGCTCCGAGGGCGATGCAGACGCCGCCCATCACGATCGTCATCAGCGAGATGTTCCCGACCATGAAGTAGTACAGCGCCAGCGCGTACGCCCGGGCACCGTCCGCTTCCTGACGGGCTCGTTCGATTTCGTTCCTCATTGCGATAGACTGTTTCACACACCTATTTGAAGGTTGCGCTTGCGGGAGCGTCCACGGCGCGCCCCGCAGTCAGATACGTCGCCCACTCAGTATGAAATAATCAGGAAGTTTTATATAGAGCTGGCAGAAGGTAGAGGTATGCGGAAGCCTGACAGCATCCGTGACAAGGAGTTATCGCGACGCCAGTACGCGCAGATACTGGCTGGAATGGGAGCCGCGGGCATGGCCGGTTGTGGGAGTGACGGCGGGTCCACGGACACGCCGGGTTCGGGGAGCACTCCGACGCCGACGCCCAGCGGCGACGGTGAGGACGGTGGCGACGGTGGCGACGGTGGGACCGACAGCGCCACCGCCACCGCCGCGGAGCCGGTGACGCGCCAGATCAACTACGCGGTGGCGAACTCGCCGGACGTGTTCAACTGGAACCCCTGGACGCCCCAGGACAACACCATCGGCGACCTGTGGATGTCCGACCTCCACGGGCTCCGGAACGTCCACACGACGCAGTCGTCCTACAGCGGGACGACGGTGCCGACCCCGCACAAGCCCGATCAGGAAGAGATCGAGATCATGACGTGGATCTCGGGCTTCGAGGTCGAGCCACCGTACGACTGGTACGACCACCACGACGACCGCGCCCGCTACTGGAACGGCGACCCCTACGACGCGGAGGCCCGCGAGGCCCACAACCACGTCAACTTCTTCCAGGGCGGTAACAAGTTCGCCGAGGGAACGACGTTCAACCAGCGCGCCGAGGACCAGTGGACGCTTCACTACTGGCAGGCCAAAGGAGAGGTCCCAGAACAGGATCCGGACCCGACAGCCCGAGTCGTGCTGCGCTCGAACGCCGGACCGGTCGACGGGAACCCGCCGATCCACCCCGACTACACCACGCCGTACCGAGAGCGGTACCGTGACGCCGGAAACTCGGACGAAGTCAGCTCGATCACCGACGAACTCGTCAGCGACCGGATCAGCCTCGACCGCATAGCGATGGAGGGCGGCACCGACGAGATGCTCGCCGGCTCCGGGCCCTACCGCTTGGAGTCGATGGACGACGTCGGGTCCGAGCGGATGATCCTCCGGCTCAACCCCGACCACCCCAACGCCGAGAACACGAACGTCGAGCGGCTCGCGCTGTACTGGGCGGAGGGCGACCGGCGCCAGACGCTCATCAACGAGGGCGTGCTCGACGTCGACTCCGGCGCCGTCACCGACAGCGGGGCGACTACCCGCGAGACGCTGCCGGACCACGTCCAGGAGTTCACCCGCTGGCTGCGCGCCACGGGCGGCGACGTCTGGCAGCTCAACTGGCAGAACGAGCACCTCCAGAACCTCTGGGTGCGCCGCGCGCTCATCGAGGCCATCGACTGGAACGCCGTCTCCGCCAACGGGTGGGGCGAGGACGCCTCTCAGGTCACCCAGCACGACACGTTCCTGCTGGACGCCCAGTCCGAGAGCACGTTCTCGGAGGAGTTCCTCAACCAACTGCACACGTACTCCCGGTCCTCGAACGTCGAGAACGCCAACCGGTACATGCAGCGGGCGGGCTACAGCAAGCAGGGCGGTCAGTGGGTCGACCCCAACGGCAACCCCGCTTCGATCGACCTCTCCTCGCGCTCGGGTAGCCCCGCCAACGTCCAGGGCGCCCAGACCATCCGCGCGAACCTCGCCAACTGGGGCTTCGGCGTGAACTTCACCACGCAGGGCTGGAACACGTGGTCGAACACGATCGACCCGAACAACGGGCTCAACTACGACTCCACGATGTTCTGGCACGGCGACCCGTACGTCTTCCAGTACTACCACGACCGCGGCGCGTGGTGGGACCTGGGCCTGGTCGGCGGCAGCCCGACCGGCAACCCGTACAACGCCGACCCCGAGGACGAACTGGACACGCAGGGCAAGCCGATCGTCCAGCAGGTGCCCGACGAGCCGGGCGCCTTCGAGGCGCCCGACGAGGCCGGCAAGTCGCCGGATCTCGACAACGCGACCGAGGTCAACCTCGTCGAGACCGTCAACGCGATCCGACAGCCCGGCAACTCCGAGGAAGCCCAGCAGGAGCTGTATCGCACCTGCGCGAGGTACTACAACTTCTACGTCCCGCACTTCGTGTTCCATCAGTACCTGATGGGCTCGTACGGCGACGTGCGCGACTTCGACTGGCCCGACCCCTCGGCCCGAGCGTTCGACTACGAGCGCTCGTTCGGTATCGAGGACGTGCTCGTGCTCGGCGGCATCGCACAGGCCAGCACGGACGAGGAGTTCGAGCCGCCGCAGTAAGCGGCTGACCCACCGCCTCGAACGACGGTCGCCCGGGACGCCCGGGTCACCCTTTTCGTCGCTTCGCTCGCTCCGTGACCGGGAGGTTCACGGACTCCTCGCCGCCCGTCGAACGGCACCACTCCGCGCCGACTCACGTCCGGACGAGCCGCGGCGCTCGCGGTCTATCGTCACTGTCCGGAGCTGTCGCGGTCGGGAGCGACGCTACTCGTCGGCCGCCGGACGGATCGCGCCGTGTTTCAGCATGTGAAATACCGGCTGGGCGCCGGGGCCGGCGGTCCCGTACTCGGGGTCGGAGCCGTAGGACGGCCACTCGAAGTCACGGGTGTTGCCCCACAGGCCGTCGACGGCGGTCCCGAGGTAGATGTCGGGGAGGGCGTCGTTCCACCAGGTCGCGAACGTGGTGACGGCCTCGACGGTCGCCTCGCGGTCACTCGGCCCCTCGATCGTCCGCCAGGCCTCCAGGAGGTCGACCGTCCGGCGCTCGCTCTCGGGGGCGTCGACGGCCCCCGGTCTCGGCGGGACGGACACCTCGACCGGTTTGCCGCGGCTTCCCTCGTCGGCGTCGGGGTCGGAGACGCCGTAGCCGAGCGCGGTGGACCCGTCGCTGGTCACGTCGTAGACGCTGTAGGGGTCGCCGTCGAAGTTCCAGAGGGTGATGTCGTGGGTGTGGTTCGAGACGGCGGCGTAGACGTTGCTGTTCGTGAGCCGGTCGGTCGTCACGTCGAAACCGAACTGCGAGAGGCTCGACGCGACGACCTCCGTCCCGGAGACGAAGTCGGACCACACCGGCGTCGCGATCCGGAGCGACGGCTGCTCGCCGTCCGGGCCGCGCCAGTCGCCGTTCCCGTCGCGGCTGTAGCCCGCCTCGCGCATGTACTCGGCGGCGGTCTCTTCGTCGGCCTCCACGGGATAGCGGTGGAGCTGTTCGCGGACTTCCTCGGGGAGCCACCGGCGGGCGGCGGGCGCGGAGAGGCCGGTCTGGCGGACTGTGGGTTCGCCCCAGTCGGTCACGTCGACCACCTGGTCGACCGGAACGACCGACAGGACGGCTCGCCGGACGGGGCGGCGAGCGAGGTGGGCGCTACGCCAGTCGAGGACGAGCTTCGTCCCCGAGTCTGTGGGGTAGCGAGCGAGCTGTTCGAGGTTCTCCGGCGGGGTGCCGCGCTCGTCGGTGAGTCGACCGGTACCGCCGTCGAGCCACCCCTTGCTGACGAGGTTCTCGATCGAGACCGACTGGACGACGGGGAACCACAGGCGCGGGACCGCGACCTCGTCGGCGCGGGGGTGGTCCTCGTAGCGCTCCAGCATCAGTCGGTTGATCGACACCTCGACCAGCTCGAAGGGGCCACAGCCCAGCCCCTCGTCGGCGACCGTCTCGAGCCCGGGACTGTCCGTGCGGAAGTCCGCGACGACCTCCGCGCGGCGTTCGTCGCTCCCCGCGTCGCGGAGGCGGTCGAGCCACGGCTCGTAGCGGTCGGCGCGCGTTCGGACGGCGCCGCTCGCGGCCGTCGAGAGCGCGAGCGGTCGGTCCAGCGGACGGTCGAAGCGATAGCGGAGCCGGCTGTCGTCGAGGCGTTCGACTTCGTAGCTCCGGTCGCCGCCCACGAACGACTGGACGCGTTCCTCGACCCACGCGTCCCGGGCCGTGACGGGGTCGCCCGACCACCACGTGTACCCGTCGGCGAACGCGACGGTCGCGGTGTCGCCGTCGGTCTCGAAGGACTCGATCACGTCGCCGAGCCGGCGGTCACCCCCGGGAGTGGTGTAGGACTTGGCCTCGAAGAGGATCGAGTAGAAGGCCGCGGGGTCCGAGGAGGACCAGGGGCCGACGTGGACGTTCTCGGGGACGTAGGGGAACTGGAACCCGAACACCTGCGGCGAGTCGACGATCTCGTTCGGGCCAGTGCAGCCGGCCAGCGACCCGGCCGCCCCGGCGGCGACCGCGGCGAGGTACCCCCGCCGGGTCGTGCCGTCGACCGGACCCTCGCCCGCTCCTCGCTCGGAACCTGGATCCATCGGCGCGAGGTTATGGACGACCCGCCTTAAGGCCTCCGGGGACGGGCCCGTCAGCGGGCGGGGCCGCCCGTGCGGGCCTCGGTGTGGCTCCGGTGACGACGCCGAGTGAGAACGGTTCACTCCCGCACCGACCGCCCGGGAGCAGGTCGCCGCTACCCAGCGGATCGCCGAGCGGACTCCCCGGCAAGCGGAAAAGACATATAGGGTCGATCGTACAAATCGTAGTATGGATGATTATGTGTCACAGGAAGCCCTGCGGTTCGTCGTGATCGGGCTCGTGGCGATGGCGGCCATCGCCGTGGGCGCCGCGACCATCACGGCGACCGTCGACACAGGGGCGACCGGCGGTGGCCAGGGTCCAGCGGAGGACCCGAACGAACAGCAACAGAACCGGGGCGGTGGCGGGAGCGGAGACGGCCCGGGCGGGGGTGACGGGTTCAACCGCAGCGGGAGCGACAGCGGCGGGGAACAGGTCGAGTTCACCACGTGCGTCGAACCGCTGACGGCGTGGTACGGCGGGCTGGCGTACTTCGGCGCCGCCGCGATGCTCGTCTTCCTGATCAAGCGGCGCTACTCCTTCGGCGCGGCGTTCCTCGGGCTGTACGCGCTCGCGCCGCCGGTGCTGCTGGCGTACTTCCTCGGGACCGACTGCGCGACCGTCGGCGGCCCCGGGCTGGGTAACGGAACTGTCTCCAGCGCCGCCAACGCCTCGTCGTCGCCGGTCGCGTCGATGGACGTGCCCCCCGCGGCCATCCTCGGCGTCTTCGGCGTCGTGCTCGTCGCGACGGCCGCGGTCCTGTTCCGCGCGTCGGGCGACCAGCAGATCACCACCATGGAAGAGGAAGCGGCCGACGAGGGCGAGGGCGCGGACGTGATGGACCTCGCGCAGGCCGCGGGTCGCGCGGCCGACCGCCTCGAAGAGCACAACGCCGACGTGGACAACGAAGTCTACCGCGCGTGGTGGGAGATGACGAGCATGCTCGACGTGCCCAACCCCGACAGCGCGACCCCCGGCGAGTTCGCCGAGGCGGCGGTCGACGTGGGGCTGGGCGAGGACGACGTACGGGAGCTGACGCGGCTGTTCGAGGAGGTCCGCTACGGCAAGCGCGACGCCGAGAGCCGCGAGGACCTCGCCATCGACGTGTTCCGCAACATCGAGGCGGAGTACGGCGGGTCGAACCGCTCGTCGGTCGGTCAGGAGGGCGACGATGGATATTGAGACCGTCCTCAACCGCCTGCTGATCGCCGTCGGGGCGATCCTGTTCGCCGCCGCGGCGGCGATGATCGCCGTCCCGAGCCTCGCGAGCGCGCTCCCCTCCGCGACGCAGGGGGTCTTCCTGGTCGGGATCGTCGCGGTGCTGACCGGGCTGGGCGTCGTCCGCCGACGGCTCCGGGGCGAGGTCGAGGAGACCGTCACCCCGAACCCCGAACGGCCCGCCGGCAACCCGATGCCCGGCGAGGACGTCGACCGGATGCTCTACGAGATGACCCACCTCCGCCAGGGGGTCAACGAGAACCGCGAACACCTCGAGGAGCGCCTCGAGAACCTCGCGGTCGCGGTCGTCCGCAACCGCGAGGACTGCTCGGTCGAGGAGGCCCGTCGCATCCTCCAGGCCGGCGAGTGGACGGACAACGAGACGGCGGCCGAGTTCTTCCAGAGCGAGCGGACGGCCGCCCAGGAAGCGGGCCTCTCGGAGTCGCTGCTCTCGGGGACCGACGACGTGGCGGCCTTCGAGAACCGGTTCCGCGTGACCGTCGAGGAGCTCATCGAGGTCGGCGACGTGGACGTGAGCCACTCCGTCGACGTCGAGGAAGAGACCGACCGCTCCTTTTTCGACCGCCTGCTCGGGCGGTCCGGTGACGACGGGGACGACGACGAGGCGGTCGAGTCCAACTGGAACGAGTCCAACTCCACGGTCCCGACGTTCGACACGAGCGAGCCGTTCGAAGACGTGAGCCTGCAGCACACCAATCGCTGGCTCGGCGTGACGGCGTTCGCGCTCGTCGCGATCGGCGCCGGCGTGGTCACGTTCACACCCGGTCTGATGCTCGCCGGGACGGTCGGCATCGCCTACACCATCTACGCGCGGGTCTCGGCGGTGCCCCGGACGGAGGGGCTGGTCGTCGAGCGCGAGTTCGACGTCGACGACCCCGAGCCGGGCGACCTCGTCGAGGTGACGCTGACGGTGCGCAACGAGAGCGGGTCGATGCTGCCCGACCTGCGGATGGTCGACGTGGTCCCCGACGCGTTCGTCGTCACCGACGGCGTCCCGCGCCTGCACACGGCCCTGCAGTCGGGCGCACAGGCGCAGATCGAGTACACGGCCCGCGTCGAGCGCGGCGAGTACGAGTGGCCGCTGCTCGTGGTCGCCCGTGACTTCAGCGGCGGCGTCGAGCGCACGTCGCTGGTCACGCCCGATGCGGGGATGCGAGTCGTCCCGCCGCTGCGGGTCACTAACGACATCCCGGTGCGCGCCCAGACCACGCAGTACGCGGGCGACGTCGACACCAAACAGGGCGGCGCCGGGCTGGAGTTCCACTCCGTCCGCGAGTACCGCCCCGGCGACCCGATGAACCGCATCAACTGGAAGCAGGTCGCCAGCACCGGCGAGCTGGCGACGATCGACTTCCGCCAGGAGAAGGCCGCGACGGTCACCATCCTGTTCGACACGCGCCAGAGCGCGTACATCTCGGCGGGCGTCGACGAGCCCCACGCGGTGGACCACTCGGTCCACGCGGCCAGCGACATGTTCGGCGCGCTGTACGACCAGGGGAACCTGGTGGGTATCGCCGCCTTCGACACGGTGCCGTGCTGGTACGCGCCCGGCGCGGGGAGCGAACACCTCGAGAACGCCCGCGTGCTGTTCGCCCAACACCCGGCGCTGTCGCCGCGACCGCCGGAACGACAGGACCACGAGAGCCAGTACATCGACCCGATGACGCACGTGCGCCGGCGACTGCCGAGCACGTCGCAGGTGTTCCTGTTCTCGCCGCTCGCCGACGACTACGCGGCGGAAGTCGCCCGCAGGCTCGACTCCGAGGGCCACCTGGTCACCGTCATCAGTCCCGACGTGACCGTCGACGAGACGGTCGGCCAGCGGCTCACGCGCATCGAACGGACCGCGCGGGTCCGGTACCTCCGCGAGCGGGGGATCCGCGTCATGGACTGGGACCCCGACGAGCAGCTCTCGCTCGAGGTCGAGAAGGCACAGACGAGGTGGGCATAATGAGTTTCGACATCCAGGACGAGGAGTTCAGCGCGGTCGAGGTCACCCACTCGCCCGCACAGTTCAGTAGTATCATCGCGGTCGCCGCGGCGCTGTTGGCGGTCGTGACGACGGCACTGGTCGCGCCCCTGACGGCGCCGGTCGGGCTGTTCGGACTCGCAGGCGTCGCCGCCGGCCTGTTCGTCTTCGAGTCCGAGCGGCTGACGATCGCCGGCACGGGGATCGTCTTCGTCGGCGTCGTCGCGGCCGGCTTCTTCGGCGACGTGCCGGAGTTCCTGCTGTTCGCGGCGCTGGCGACTATTGTCTCGTTCGACCTGGGGTCGAACGCCTTCAGCGTCGGCCGCCAGATGACCGACCAGACGGACACCCAGCGCGGCGAGGCCGTCCACGTCGCCGCCACCGTCTTCCTGGGCGTCATGGCCGCCGGCCTCTCCTACGGGCTCTTCATCGTGCCGTGGGGGTCGCTGACGGTGCCAGCGCTCACGCTGTTGCTGCTGTCGGCGCTCTTTTTCATCTGGTCGATCCGGCAGTAGGCCGGTCGACCGATCCGCTCCGGGTCCGTTCGCCCGGCGCTCGCGACCCCGCGAACCCGCCTGTTTTTCCGGCCGTTCCCGTCAGACCGCTTCCGGCAATACCGCCCGGCTGACTGGCGTGTCAGTCAGTTTTTCATCACGGAAAACCGTCTTACACCGTCAGGGTTAAGAGGCATAGCACGGGCTATCTTACCATGGCACAGAGCGACCTATCCATTCAGGAGGCCAGTGACCAGTTGGACGCAGTGGTCGACGAGATCCAGTCGTCGGTCATCATCGAGGAGGAGTTCCTCGAGACGGTGCTCGTGGGACTGCTCTCGAAGGGTCACGTCCTGCTCGAGGACGTACCCGGGACGGGCAAGACGCTGACCGCGAACAGTTTCGCGACGGCGCTCGGCCTGTCGTTCTCTCGCATCCAGTTCACACCGGACCTGCTCCCCAACGACGTGACCGGGACCTACATCTACAACGAGCAGGAGGGCGAGTTCGAGTTCAACAAGGGCCCCATCTTCGCCAACATCGTCCTCGCAGACGAGATCAACCGCGCCCCGCCGAAGACCCAGGCCGCGCTGCTGGAAGCGATGGGCGAGGGCCAGGTCACCACCGAGGGTGACACCCGCCAGCTGCCCGAGCCGTTCTTCGTCATCGCGACGCAGAACCCCGTCGAGCAGGAGGGGACCTTCCCGCTGCCCGAAGCGCAGATCGACCGTTTCAACGTCAAGTCCTCCATCGGCTACCCCGACGTGGACGGCGAGGTCGAACTCCTCCGCCGCCGCAACGACCGCACGTCGACGACGCCGTCGGTCGGTCAGGTCCTCGACCACGACTCCGTGATGGACCTGCAGTCGGTCCCGGACACCGTCACCGTCACCGAGGACATGCTGGAGTACATCGCCGCGGTCTCGCGGGCCACTCGCGACGACCACCGCGTCGAGACCGGGATGAGCCCGCGCGGGACCCAGCGTCTCTACGAGACCGCGCGCGCACAGGCGGTCATCGAGGGTCGCAACTACGTCACGCCCGACGACGTCAAGACGGTCTCCCAGCCGGTCATCGCCCACCGCCTCGGCCTGACCGCGGAGTCGCAGGTCAACGACGTGGACAAGTCGGAGATCGTCGACGAAGTGCTCGAAGAGATCCCCGTCCCGACCATCGAGGCCCCGGCGTAACGACCAACTGGAGGATACATCATGGGTGTTTCAAACGCGGTTCGGAATCCGGGCTCGTACCTCAGCAGGACGCTGGGTCTGTACCGTGCGCTGCTGACCGACCCGGAGCGGTTCTACGACGAGTACATCGGGACCCGCCGTGTCAAATCGGAGTTCGCGCTGGTGCTGGTCGCCGGCCTGATCGGTCTCGTGGGCAACTACCTCATGCTCCAGGAGCTGATCTTCGAGTTCGAGGCCTTCGACTCGGTCGTCATCAACGACCAGGTCCGCTTCCAGCTCCAGCAGCGAGTCATCGAGCCGCTGCTGGGCGCGTTCCTGCTGTGGATCTGGTTCGGGATCGGGATGTACTACGTCGCCTGGCTCTACACGACGATCGGCACGACCTACGTGACGATGAAGCGGACCGCGTGGGCGCTGTTCCCGGTGCTGATCGGGAATATCATCCACACCGCGGCGATGGCCTACGCGTCGACGACGCTGGACGTCACCGAGGAGGACATCACGATCACGACGAGCATCGCCGACGAGGTGTCGGCGTTCGTCTGGTCGCAGGCCAGCGGTGAGACGGTCGTCCTCGCGGCGACGGCCGTCGGGATCGTCTTCGCGCTGTGGACCGGCTACATCGGCGCCCACGCGATCAAGGACGTGCGGGACCTGACCATGAGCGAGGCGTACAGGGTCGCAGCCGTCCCGACCGCCGGCTACGTGCTGTACATCGCATACAGCGTCTTCACCGCGCTCTGACAGAAGAACTAAGAAGTTGTGACACACCAACACACAGTATGAACTATTACATACGCCGATTCGCGCAAGCGATCGTGACGTTCGTCGTGGGGATGTTCATCACGTTCGCGCTGTACAGACTCGTTCCGGGTGGGCCGGTCCAGGCGATCATCGCCGACCGGGTCCAGCAGATGCAACAGCGCGGCCAGCCGGTCGACACGCAGGAAGTCGCCGAGATGGCCGAGCAACTGACGGGGATCAACCCCGACCAGCCGATCCCGATCGCCTTCTACGAGTGGCTCCGGGACATCATCCTCTATCAGGACTTCGGCGAGTCGATCCTGTTTCAGGATCCCGTCTTCGACATCCTCTTTCGCGGGATGCCGTGGTCGATCTTCCTGAGCGTCTACGGGCTCCTGCTCGGCTTCACCGCCACCATCGCGGTGGGCGTGTTCATGGCCTGGCACGAGGGGACCAAGATCGACTCCGGGCTGACGGTGTTCGTGCTCGTCATGCGGTCGATCCCGTACTACGTGGCCGCGATCGTGATGCTGTCGGTGCTGGCGTTCCAGTGGGGGCTGTTCCCGACCGGCGGGCGCGCGCCGCCGGCGGCGACGCCCGGCTTCAACGTCGAGTACATGGTCGGGATCGCCAGACACGCGGCGTTGCCCATCCTCTCGAACTTCATCGTCGGCTTCGCCGGCGGGGCGATCGGGATGCGGGCGCTGTCCGTGCGGGTCATCGGTGAGGACTACCTGCGCTCGGCGCGCCTGCGCGGACTCGGCACGAACCGCATCCTGACGCGGTACCTGACCCGCAACTCCATCCTCCCGATCTACACCGGGTTCATGCTCGGTATCGCGGGGATGTTCAGCTCGAACGTCATCACCGAGGTCATCTTCCAGTACCACGGCGTCGGCTGGTTCATGCTCGAGGCGGCGGTCAGTCAGGACTACCCGCTCGTGATGGCCGCGTTCGTCTTCTTCTCGAGCATCACGGTGACGGCGATCCTGATCGCCGACCTCACCTACGGACTCATCGACCCGCGGGCCGGAACCGGTGCGTCCAGGGAGAGCTTCTAACGATGTCCGAGAAAGAACCACGGAGCGACGGAGGCGTCACGCAGGAAAGCATCTTCGGCACCGACGACGACACCGAGCGCCGGCGGACGCCGCCGGCCGAGCGCGCCCGTCGCGCGTTCGACTTCTACATCGCGACGCCGTTCCGCGTCGCGTGGTCGGACTGGCGGACGCGCATCGGCGGCGTGGGCGTCCTGTTCTACCTCCTGATGGGGACGCTGGGCGTCTGGCTGGTGCCGCCGCCACAGATCAACGAGGGGCCGTACTACCTCCAGCCGTTCGTCGACTGGTCGATGCCGCTGGGGACCGACAACCTCGGCCGCGGCGTCTTCAAGACGCTCGTCCACTCGACGCCGGCGATGATGAAGATGGCGCTGGCCGGGATCGTCTTCTCGGTCGGCGTCGCGGTGCTCGTCGGGATGATCGCGGGCTACAAGGGCGGCGTCATCGACACCGTGCTGATGACGATCGCCGACGTGTTCATCACCCTGCCGGGCCTGCCGCTGATCATCGTCCTCGCGGCGATCTTCTCGCCGAAGGACCCCTTCATCGTCGGGACCATCATCGCGATCGACCAGTGGCCGGGGCTGGCGCGGATGCTGCGCTCGCAGGTGCTGTCGTTGCGCGAGGAGGACTTCGTCGAGGCGGCCCGGTCGATCGGGCTCTCGACGCCGACGATCGTCGGCCAGGAGCTCGTCCCGAAGGTCGCGCCGTTCGTGCTCGTCTCGGCGGCGGGCGCCGCGGTCGCGGTCATCTTCCAGTCGGTCGCGCTGTACTTCATCGGCGTGCTCCCGTTCAACTCGTTCAACTGGGGCGTGATGATGCAGCTGGCCTACGAGCAGGGCAACGCGATCTCGGCGCCGGGCCGCGCGGGTCACTGGATGCTGTTCCCGCTGCTGGCCATCTCCGGCGTGAGCTTCTCGCTGATCCTCTTCTCGCAGGGGCTCGACCGGGTGTTCAACCCGCGCCTGCTGGCGCGCCACTCCGAGACGATCCCGGAGGACGAACAGGACGGAGCGGGTGACCTGTGATGACCGCTCGCGAACCGACGACTCGAACGGAGGTGCGCTGACATGGCAATCGGACAACCGAACCAATCGACCGAGGAGGAGACGACGGAGACCGAGGACCCGGACGACGACATCGTCATGAGCGTCGAGGACGCCCGCGTGCAGTTCGGGATGTCCCGGGGCCAGGCGTGGGTGCTCAACGACGTGAGCCTGGACGTCCGCCGCGAGGAGATCCTCGCCGTCGTCGGGGAGAGCGGCTCGGGCAAGTCGATGTTCGCCGCCGCGCTGATGGACGCCGTCGAGGACCCCGGGCACCTCTCGGGCGACGTGACGTACTACCCGAGAGAGGACGAGAGCGACGACGCCCCGAGCACCGACCAGATCGGCTCCTACGACGCCGTCGGCGACGACTCGATCGACGTGCTCGGGATGAGCGAGGGCGAACTCAGCAACTTCCGCTGGGAGGAGGTGTCGATGGTGTTCCAGGGGGCGATGAACTCGTTCAACCCCACGATGAAGATCAAGGGCCACTTCCACGAGACCATCCAGGCCCACAACGCGGTCCTCGACGAGCGGATGGAGCACGTCCGGGACCTGTTCGAGGCGCTGCACCTCGACCCCGACCGCGTGATGAACTCCTACCCCCACGAACTCTCCGGCGGGATGAAACAGCGCGCGCTCATCGCGCTCGCGCTGGTGCTCGAACCGGAGGTGCTCGTGATGGACGAGCCCACGGCCGCGCTCGACCTGCTCATGCAGCGCTCGATCATCTCGATGCTGCGAGAGCTGCGCGACGAGTTCGAGCTGACGATCGTCTTCATCACGCACGACCTGCCGCTGGTCGCCGGGCTGTCGGACCGCATCGGCGTGATGTACTCCTTCGAGTTCATCGAGGTGGGCGACACGCGCTCGCTACTGAAAGACGCGGCTCACCCCTACACCCGAGCGCTGTTGCGCTCGGTACCGAGCATCGACTCGAATATCGACGAGATGCAGCCCATCGAGGGCGCGCGACCGGACCCGGTGAACATCCCGACGGGGTGTTCGTTCCACCCGCGGTGTCCGATCGCCGACGACCGCTGTGAGATCGAGGACCCCGACCTCGTGTCCGTCGACGAGGACCACGAGACGGCGTGTTTCTATTCGGATCAGGCCCGCAACGAGCTGGACTACAGCCTCGACCACGGGACCACGGAGGACTAACAGATGAGTACAGACGAACCCACGGCAGACGACGTGACGGTCGACGACGCGGCCGTCGACGAGGCGGCCACTGACGCACCGGACGACGAACCGATCCTGTCGCTCGACGACGTGAACGTCCACTACACGCCGGGCGGGGTCGTCAAGCGAGCGCTGACCGACAAGAAGGTTCGCGCCGTCGACGGCGTCAGCTTCGACCTCTACGACAACGACATCGTCGTACTGGTCGGCGAGTCGGGGTGTGGCAAGACGACCCTCGGCAAGACCGCGATCGGCCTCGAACAGCCGACCAGCGGGTCGATCTCCTACCGCGGCCAGGACATCTGGGACGCCAAGGACAACCCCCGCGACGCCGACATCGAGTTCACCGAGATCCGGCGCGCGATGCAGATCATCCACCAGGACCCCGCCAACGCCCTGAACTCCTCGCGGCGCGTCAAGGCGATCCTCTCGGACCCGCTCAAGAAGTACCGGACCGAGCTGGGCCCCAAGGAGCGCGAGGACACCATCTACCGGTTCCTGGAGTTCGTGGACATGATGCCGCCGGAGGACTACGCGGAGCGCTATCCCCACCAGCTGTCGGGCGGGGAGAAACAGCGCATCGCGCTCGGTCGCGCCCTGTTGATGAATCCGGACGTGATCCTCGCCGACGAGGCCATCTCGGCGCTGGACGTGAGCCTCCGCGTCGGGATGATGGACCTCATCCTCGACCTGCAGGAGACGTTCGACACCTCCTACGTCTTCATCAGTCACGACCTGGCGAACGCCCGCTACCTCGCCAAGCGCGCGGGCGGGCGCATCGCCATCATGTACCTCGGCGAGATCGTCGAGATCGGACCGCCCGAAGAGATCCTCCAGAACCCGACCCACCCCTACACCAAGGTCCTGAAGTGGTCGACGCCGACGGTCGACCCGGACCTGGCGAAACAGCGTATCAAGGAGGACCCACCCGTTCGCGAGGTGGACGTGCCCGACCCCGAGGACCCGCCGTCGGGTTGCAAGTTCCACACGCGTTGCCCGGAGGCTCGGGAGGTCTGCACGCAGGAGGAACCCGAGCGGTTCGACACCGCCGGCGAGAGCGACGCCGCCTGCTTCCGCGCGCTGGAGACCCACGAGTACTGGAACAGCGCGGAACTGGCCGACGCCGAGCAGGACGAGTACGACGCCCAAGACTCCTCGACCTTCGGCGACTGACCGGGCCAGTTCGCGTTTCGGTCGGCCCGGCGTGACCGGCGCCGGCGCTCGTTCGGAAAGCAAATCTTATTTCTGCCAGACGCGGTTGTGAGCACACATGGCACGACAGATGGCCGACGGACCGATGGTGGTCCTCTCCGACGAATCGCAGCGCACGTCGGGCGAGGACGCCCGGTCGATGAACCTCGAGGCAGGGCGTGCAGTCGCGGAGACGATCCGAACGACCCTCGGCCCCCGAGGGATGGACAAGATGCTCGTCGACCAGGGCGGCAACGTCGTCGTCACGAACGACGGCGTGACACTGCTGGAGGAGATGGACGTCGACCATCCCGCCGCGGACATGGTCGTCGACGTGGCGACGACCCAGGAGGAAGAGGTCGGCGACGGCACCACCTCCGCAGTCATCCTCGCCGGCGCGCTCCTCTCGAACGCCGAGGAACTGCTCGAACAGGACATCCACCCGACCTCGATCGTCGCGGGCTACCGCCACGCGGCGGAGACGGTCACCGAGGTGTTCGAGGACATCGCGACCGAGGTCGACCCCGACGACACCGACGTGCTCGAACAGGTCGCCGGCACCGCGATGACCGGCAAGGGCGCCGAGACCGCCAAGGACCTGCTCTCGACGATGGTCGTCGACGCCGTCCGCGCGGCCGTTCGCGAGGACGGCACCGTCGACCAGGACGCCGTCGACGTGCGCCAGTTCTACGGCGCCTCGATCGACGACTCGGAGTTCGTCGACGGCATCCTCTTCGACATCGAGCCGGTTCACCAGAACATGGCCCGCGATCTGGAGGACGCGAACGTCCTCGTCTACGAGGGCGACATCGAGGTCTCCGAGAGCGAAGTCGGCGCGGAAGCGTCGGTCGGCGACATGGCCGACCTGCAGGGCTTCGTCGAGCGCGAGCAGTCCGAGCTGGCCGACAAGGTCGACAAGATCGTCGAGGCGGGCGCCGACGTAGTCCTCGCCGACGGCGGCATCGACGAGTACGCCGCGGAGCTGCTCGTCGAGAACGGCATCACGGCCTTCCGCCGCGTCGACGACGACAAGCGCCAGCGCGTCGCGGCCGCGACGGGCGCCGAGCGCGTGGGCGACCTGAAGCTGCTCACGTCCGAGCACCTCGGCCACGCCGGCAGCGTCTCCGAGCGGGTCATCCGCGACGTGACCGTCCGCCGGCAGGCCGACCACGAGTCGACGGTCGTCTTCGGTGACCTCCCCGAGGAGGGTATCGGGACGATCCTCCTGCGCGGCGGCACCGAGCACGTCCTCGACGAGGTCGAGCGGGCGGTCGTCGACAGCGTCGGGGTCGTCTCGGCCGCCATCGAGGACGGCCACGTCCTGCCGGGCGGCGGCGCCCCGGAGATCGAGGCGTCGCTCGCGCTCCGCGAGGAGGCCGACTCCGTCGAGGGTCGCGAGCAACTGGCCGTCGAGGCCTTCGCCGAGGCCTTCGAGGACGGGCCCCGCACGCTCGCCGAGAACGCGGGCCACGACGCCATCGACGCGCTGGTCGACATGACCGCGCGCCACGACGCGGGCGACGTGAACGTCGGCATCGACGCCGACACCGGCGAACTCGTCGAGATGTTCGAGGACGGCGTCGTCGAACCGCTGCGCGTCAAGACGACGGCCGTCAACTCCGCGGTCGACGCCTCGACGATGATCCTCCGCATCGACGACGTGATCTCCGCCGGCGACCTCTCGGTCGGCGGCGAGGACGAGGAGGAAGGCGGTGCGGGCGGCCCGCCCGGCGGCATGGGCGGGATGGGCGGCGGCATGGGCGGCATGATGTAGGAGATTCGAGCGTAGCGAAGAATCTCCGAACTGCCGAGCGGGGAACGTAGTGACCCGCGAGGCAAGCCCTCTTTTTGCTGCGGGGGTTTCCTCGGTCGGCCTTCGGCCTCGCTGCGGGCGCGTGGCGGCGATAGTGAGGGAGCCTTGCTCCCTCGGACCGTTGGCGCGGCTTCGCCGCGCCAAGAAGCCGCCGCGGTTTGCGGTCGCGGGCCATCGGCCCGCGGCCCTACCCCCGAGCCAAAAAGATGGGTTCTAGGAGTAGTTGTGCTCCAGTTCGACGACGTTGGCGGCGCCCAGCACGGCCTGGCGGAGGTCGTCGTAGAACCGGTCGTCGTCGACGCGGTGGACGGGGCAGGAGACGCTGATGGCGGCGATGGCGCGGTCGTCGTCGTCGGTGATGGGGGCGGCCACGCAGCGCAGGCCGTTGAGGCGTTCCTCCTCGTCGATGGCGTAGCCCTGCTCGCGGACCTCGGCGAGTTCCTCGGAGAAGGCGTCGGGGTCGGTGATGGTGTGTTCCGTCTCGGCGGGCATGCCGTGCTCGTCGAGGATCCCCGCGACTTCCGCCTCGGGGCGGAAGCCGAGGATGGCCTTGCCGAGGCCGGTGCAGTGGAGGTTGACGCGCTTGCCCTCGTAGGTGTCGAGCTCGACGGCGTTGTCGCCCTGGGCCTGGTAGAGGTAGATCCCCTGGCCGCTCTTCTCGACGAGGAGGTTGACGAGTTCGCCCGTCTCGTCGGCGAGTTTGTCGACCTCGGCGTGGGCGGCGTCGAAGATGTCGTTGCGCTTGCGGGCGTAGGCGCCCAGCCCCAGGAAGGCGAGCCCGATGTGGTACTCCTCGCCCTCCTTGACGACGTACTCGCGGTTGGCGAGCGTGTTGAGGTGGTTGTGGACCGCGCTCTTGCCCACGTCGACCCGATCGGCGACCTCCGAGACGCCGGCGCCGTCGAGTTCCTGGATGATCTCGACGATCTGTAACGTCCGGTCGACCGTCGTGACCGGGTGTTTCGGCTCGTCCATACTCGACGATTCGCCCGGCCGTACTTACCTGTTCTGTTCGGACGAACCCCGTTCTGTATCGTTCCGATCGATCCGTTCACAAACGGGAAATACGGCCGGTTCGGGACGACGGCGTTCGAGCGAGTGAAACGCATCCGTGTGCCGTCGCTCGAAGGTTCGAGCGCGTCGAAACGTGAACGATGACTCAGCTGGAGTCCGATCAGTCGACGAGGCTTACGCTTCGTCCAACACCGCCGAAGCGAGCTCCGGCGAGCACGACGAAGCTCAGGCTTCGTCGAACAGCGTCTCGCCTTCGACCATGTTCTCCTCGACGGTGTCGAAGTCGAGGGTCAGGCCGAGGCCGGGCTCTTCGGGGATCTCCATGCGGCCCGCTTCGATGAGGTTGTCCTCTTCGACCAGGTCCTCCCACCAGCCGAGCTCGTAGGAGTGGTACTCGACGGCCAGGGAGTTCGGGATGGCGGCCGCGAGCTGCGCGGAGGCCATCGTCCCGATGGGCGAGGAGACGTTGTGCATGGCGACGGGGATGTAGTACATGTCGGCCATGGCTGCGATCTTGCGGCCCTCGCGCATGCCGCCGACGCGCGGGATGTCGGGGGCGACGATGTCGATGGCCTCGTTCTCGATGAGGTCGCGGTTGCCGTGGGTGCGGTAGACGTTCTCGCCGGTGGCGGTCGGCGTGGCGGTCGACTGCGTGACCTCGCGCTGGGCGTCGTGGTTCTCCGGCGGGACGACGTCCTCGAGCCACCACACGTCGTACTCTTCGAGGCGCTTGGCGAGGCGCTTGGCGCTGCCGGTGGCGTACGACCAGTGGCAGTCGAAGGCCACGTCGGCGCGGTCGCCGACGGCTTCCGTGGTCGCCTCGACGATCTCGGCCTTGTGCTCGATCTCGCCCGGCCGGAGGTGACGGTTGGCGCGGTCCTTCTCGTGGCCCGAGGGCACGTCGAGGTCGAACTTGATGGCGTCGTAGCCCAGGTCGGAGACGACGCGGTCGGCCTCCTCGGCGCAGGCCTGCGGGTTGGCCTCGTCCTCGGTGTGGAGGTCGCAGTAGATGCGAGCCTCGTCGCGGTACTTGCCGCCGAGCAGCTGGTAGGCCGGCAGGTCGGTGAGCTTGCCCGCAACGTCGTGCAGCGCGATCTCGACGCCGGAGATGGCGGAGATGACCTTCCCGGAGATAGAGCCCTCGCCCGACATCTTCTGGATCATGTGCTCGTAGAGGCGGTCGATGTCGAGGGGGTTCTCGCCGATGAGGAACGGCTTCATCCGCTCGATGATGGCGGTGTCGCCGCCGCCCCAGTAACACTCGCCGTTGCCGACCGGACCGGCGTCGGTGTAGACGCGCACGAGGATCCACGGGTAGTTGCCGTCGACCATCGTCGTCTGCACGTCGGTGATCTCCGCGTCGCGTGTGCCGCCGCGCTCGTTCTCGACGCCCATCGTCTCGGCGGAGAGGTCCCGCATCGTGTATTCAGCGTTCGGATCGCTGATCTTGTCGAAGTCGACCATGACGGGTATAAGTGCTTACGTAACTCGCTTAAACTTTCCCACATCCGCTCGGTGGGCTGTCGGTGACGGGCGTGCCGGACGGCGATCGAGATACGGGCATGCAGTGTCCTGTATGGAAACTCGTAAGTGGCCGCCAGACGACCGATTACGTGCATGACAGAGACAACGAACCTGTACATCGACGGCGAGTGGGTCCCGGCCGAGGACGGGTCCACGTTCGCGGTCGAGAACCCGGCCGACACGACCGAGACGGTCAACGAGTACGCGAAGGGGTCCACCGAGGACGCCGAGAAGGCCATCGCCGCGGCCAGCGAGGCCCAGGGCGAGTGGGAAGCGATGCCCGCGCCCGACCGCGGCGCCATCCTCCGCGAGACCGGCCAGATCCTCGAAGAGCGGAAAGAGGACCTGACCGAACTGCTGAGCCGCGAAGAGGGCAAGACGCTCTCGGAGGCCGGCGGCGAGGTCCAGCGAGCCATCGACATCTTCTACTACTACGCCTCGAAGGCGGCCGACAACGCCGGCAAGCGCAAGGGCCCGAGCGGGGGTCGCACCTCCGTCTACACGAAGCGCGAGCCGCTGGGGGTCGCCGGACTCATCACGCCGTGGAACTACCCCATCGCCATCCCGGCCTGGAAGATCGCCCCCGCCCTGGCGACGGGCAACTCCATCGTCATCAAGCCCGCCTCCGCGGCGCCCGGCCCGGCCGGCGGTATCGTCCGCGCACTCGAAGACGCGGGCCTGCCTGACGGCGTCATCAACTTCGTGCCCGGTTCCGGCAGCGACGTCGGCGCCGAGCTGACCTCCAACGACGGCATCGACGCCGTCTCCTTCACCGGGAGTTCCGAGGTCGGTCACCACGTCTACGACGCGGCGACGGACAACATGGCCCGCGCGCAGGCCGAGATGGGCGGCAAGAATCCCGCCGTCATCACGGACAGCGCCGATGTCGAGGAAGCGGTCGACATCGTCGGTGCCGGCGCGTTCGGCGTGACCGGCCAGGCCTGTACCGCCTGTTCCCGCGCCATCGTCCACACGGACGTCTACGACGAGTTCGTCGAGGGCATCGTCGAGTACGCCGAGTCCATCGACATCGGTCCGGGCGTCGAAGACCCCGGCATGGGTCCCCACGTCACCCAGAGCGAACTCGAATCCACGCTCGAATACGTCGACGTGGCGGCCAACGAGGGCGCGACCCACGAGACCGGCGGCGAGCGTCTCGAGGGCGACGAGTACGACGACGGCTACTACGTGACCCCCGCCGTCTTCAGCGACGTCGAGCGCGACATGCGCATCTTCCAGGAGGAGGTCTTCGGTCCGGTCCTCGCCGTCACCGAGGTCGAGGACTTCGACGAGGGCATCGAAGCCGCCAACGACAGCGACTTCGGTCTTTCCTCGTCGGTCGTCACCGACGACCTGAACGAAGCCCACGAGTTCATCGAGCGCACCGAAGCCGGAGTCGCGAAGGTCAACGAGAAGACGACCGGCCTCGAACTCCACGTGCCCTTCGGCGGCAAGAAGGACTCCTCGACCAACACCTACCGCGAGCAGGGCGACGCCGGTCTCGACTTCTTCACCGAGATCAAGACGGTCTACATGAACACGTAGACCGAGATCTCACCCTTCCGGCGACTCTGTAGCCGGGGACCACTCTCTCCGTCCGGAATCACCGGACAATTTTCTTCTCGATCCCGATACAGTCCCCGTAGAACGGCTATTCCGGGCCGTTCGCATCTCTGCGTCGTGTTCAGTTTCAATCCGTTCTGCCTCCGTGAACGGCATCAGATCATCCGATTGACCTAACACACTCGTCAGGAAGTCGGTATATCCGCCTGCTGTCCCCAGAACGGCACGAGAGAGATCGTTACGATCGTCTTCGAGAGTCTAACTACTGTTCAGTATTGTAGGACGTGGGTTTTATTTCGTGTATTCCGTGCGTGGCCCCGACTAGCACGCATGACAGTACTACGTGTGTAATCCAGCGAGCCCGGTCCTCGAACGACCCCTCCGGAGAGACGTTCGAAGTATATCCAGTCTGATATCGTGGGCTAACACACCGTTCTGGCCCGATATCGCGGCAGCACCGGGCCGCCATCGCACGACTTCGCGGCCCAATTCTATATCGCGCTATATGATTTATAAGTCGTCCCTCGAACGGGCTCGCCAACGCGAAAATTACACTTCGGCCACCGGAACGCCGGTGAATGCGTGGACCGAAACGGATCAGAGGACGCTGTAGATGTTGGCCGCGTAGACCTCTCGAACGCGGTCGCCCCAGTCGTGGGTGTAGGTGTCGATGACGTCCTGGGCGACGTCGCCCCGGAGATACTTGACGATCCCGCGGTCACCGGTCCGGTCCCGGAGGTGTGTCGTGAAAAAGTGCCGGAAGTAATGGGGCGTGACGTTCGCCTCGGCGCCGCCGCCGTCCCGATACCACCCCTGCTCGCGGGCGTGCGTTTCCACGATGTGGTGTACCATGTCCGGAGTGAGCCGTTTCCCCCACTCGTCGGTCGTACTCACGAACAGCGGGTCGGCGTCGGACCGCGGATCCGGGCGGACGGCCAGCCACTCGACGAGCACCGAGGCGAGTTCGTCGTCGACTGGGATCACCGTCGCCCGCTTGCGCTTGTTCGAGGCGGTCCGCTGCTGGCCGTTGTACTCCTGACTCGCGCTCGGTTCGTCGTCGACGTAGATAGAGTCGGGCTTGCCGTCGAGTTGCGGCCGGTGCGACCACTCGAACGGCCCCTCCGACAGCGCGATGTCCCGTCGGTCGAGGTTACACAGTTCACCGGCTCGAACACCCGTCTTTAGCAGGGTCACGACGATCGCCCTGTCCAGTGGATGGGTCACGTCGGCCACGAACGACCGCATCGCGGGGACGGTGATGTCGCGTCGCTCCGGGTCGACGTTGATCGACTCGTCGATCTCTTCGAGGACGAGCGCCATCGGGTTCTCTTCGAAGATCCCGACCTCGGTCATGTACCCGTAGAATCGGTGGAGATAGGACGCGTACGTCGCGACCGTGCTTTCACCCACCGAGCCACGGAGCTGATGGATCCACGCCATACAGTCCCGGTGATTCGCCTCGTCGAGGCCGAGCCCGCGGTCACTCAGATACGCTTCGAACTCTCGAAGCACCCGCTCGTATGCGTCTCTGGTCCGCTGGCTCTTGCCCTGGAAGGTGATGTCGTCGAGGAAGTACGCCACCGGGTCCTCGGTATCGGTCGACTCGCGTCCAGCCCTACTCATCGATGGTGTACCCGCCGTTTCGGCCGCTGTACGTGACTCGTCCCTCGGACTGTAACGACTGCAATGCGTCCTCGAGCCCCGCCTCGATGTCGTCGGTCACCGCCTCAAGCAGCTCGTCCCACGACAGGTAGTCACCCGACCGCAGCGCCTGAACGACCCTGTCTTCGAGGTCCGAACCACCGGACGACCCTTCGGTGACCGACTCACCCTCCACGTCAGTCCCACCGGAATCGTCGGAGTTGGGAGCGCCGCCGCCGAACCCCCGTCGGCCGGCTTGGACCATCGTCCGGACGAACTCGCTGCGGCTCATCCCGAGGTCATCGGCGTGGTCGTCCCACTCCTCGCGCTGGTAGGCCGGGACGTAGGTCCTGACCGCTGTCCGTGAAGTGTCTACGTCGCTCTCGCTCATTATCTGCCTACTTGCACCCGTTCACAATCAATCTACTCCCAAACTCACGGATAACTGCCACGTGCGCGCCCCCGAAAGACCCGGCCAGAACCGCCCAGATCGGATCATCGGGGCGTCACGAGCCCGGATTAGCTGTCAGACCCGTGGAGAGGGTAAGCTCGTTGCGGCGCGGTCGGCGAGTCCCTCCGACGACGTGGTTGCCTATATCGATATACGATACACAGCGTCTGACGCACGGGCCGTCCCGTCCCAGACGACGACTGTCGATCACGTTACTATTTCCGTCCGGTAAATACACCGTTCCGGAACCGGGACGCGGTCGAATTTATTGTCACTCTAGGATTATTTCTCGCGGAGAGGGAGTCGATGGATTCCGCCGACACCGACCCGCGGATCGATCGTCAGGGAGAGTCGGTCACGGATCCTTGCGGGTCGACCCCTGCGATCGGCCCCACTCGTGTTGCGGTGCAGTTCGCCGCACCCATCGGGAACGAGCGATCTGAATACGTAGAGGCTCTTACGCCTGATTGACCTTCTCTCGGACGGCCTTCGCAAACTCCCGAACCTCTCGGATCTCTTCCGTCGACGATGCGTTCATCTTCCACACGCCGTCGTCCTCGTCGGAAATTCCAGCCGCTCTAATTCGGAAATAGGACTTATCCGAACCGATGAAGACGATGACGAAGACCATCGCCAGCCCAAAACAGAGGAGAGCGGGGAGCATCAGGAGAGGAGATGTCCCGACCCCCACCGCGAAGAGCGCTACGCCGATTATTCCCACGATGGCGGCCCAGATAATCCAGCCCGCTTCACGGCCGGTTCGTACGACGCCTATCGAAGTGATCTTATCCAACGAGAGGTCGTGAAACACTTCTTCTGTACCGCTCCCTTCTTTGTATTTCATCACCCTCTGGTCGCTTACAACCCACTTACAGCCGTTTGCCTCGTACCCGTCTGTGGCCGTTTCGTCCATCGTCAAATAGCGTTCCAACGACATCTCGACCTGGCCATACGACTGGGGTGGTACTTCTTGTACTCTTTGCATCTACTCTGCCACCAGCAAGCGATGCAACAGTCACGCAGCTGCGGCGTCGCTTCAGGCGTCGCGACCGTGCCCGAACTGCAACCGAATGATGGCCGTCGAGGGTGGTGCGCCGTGACCGGCGCCACCCCCGTTAGAGAAAGGGCGTTCAATAGCTCACGTTCACGCAACCCCTGGGGTAGCGCATGCGAGAACGGCCTCCCTCGCGGGACCCGCCTAACTTCGAGCGTTGGGACCGAGAGCGGCGGATCTCGCACATGAAGCTAATCCACACTCGCGAAGGGATGGTCCGGACGCTGTTGGCGCTCGCGAACTATCCGACCACTCGGAATTACGATAATCAAACTCTACTGACAAAAGCCGAATTAGCGGCGATCATCCTGGCACTCGACCCAGACACCGAATCACTGGAGAATTCCAAGCCATGAGTACACACTCCCGGATAAAGACCCTTATTTGTGAAACGGGGGGCATCTTAGCGGCGATTGACGATGGATTAGTTGTGAGTCTGTTCCAATATGGCCACAGGATTTCAGGGTCACAACTAATAGATCGGTCTCTGAGCGAGTCCCGAACAGTTCGAACTGCTGTCGAAAGTAACGCGCTGCCACCGGGTCGGCGATTAACCGAACGGGGCCGCCGATCCTATCACTTTGTATACGTACTGGGACGTGTCGGTAGGTGGGGATGGGTGTCGCCCTGGGCTCGGGCCAACCGCCCCAGCGCCTCAGTTGCGAAGGCGACGTCGATGGATCTCCGGACGGTCGTTCGGCAGGGAGTCCGGTCCCGATCGAGGTCGTAGCTCGGCCCGGCCAGCGAGAGGCCGACGGCGGGTGGGCTCCGACAGTAACGGACCGGGGGCCGGCACACGGTCGTTGGCCCGATCGGAATCGGGTGCCGAACGGCGGTACAGGTCGCCGCCACGAACGAATTTCCGGCCCGGATTAGATCCATAGAACGGTCATGCTTTCTCGGTCTTCGCACGACGGTGTCGTAGTGGGGCGTTCGGTCCGTCGGGCGAGTGCGAGGCAGTGTGGACCGTTGCCCACAGGCGGTCGGCCCCTCTCTCCCGACAGCCGGAGCATTTTTCGTCCACGGCGGGCGTAAATCGGTGCGATCAGTGTGATAGCCCGATCGAATTGCTATTCTGGGCGACCCAGTGCCTGTATCCGCCGAGCTGACTGTCCGCGTTCGGAATCCGCCGACGCACGATGGCAGACGACTGCGGGAGGGGCCGCATTGGACACCGGTCAGCGGCCGCGGGAGCACGGGCGTTATACGGTCGTTTCGGTGAGGCTCCGTGCGAAACCCCGGACAGCGGATTCGACCGTGGAGGGGGCCACGTGATAGGCACAGAACGATTCCGATCGAGGGCCGAACCCCACCTCGCCAACCACGGGCGGCAGTCCTGAATCCAACCGGCATCGACTGATCTCCCGTTGAAGGGAAGCCGGGTCGTTTACCGCGCGGAAGATGCCTCACGGCATAGTCGCTCGTGTGAACGGGGCCCGCGAGCGACGAACAGCGGTCTTGGGACAGGGGCAGCCTCCGGTCGTGACTGATCGATGAGCCCGAAGTCAGCTATCCGCGCGGTCGTCGACGGACGAGTTCGGGGGCCAACCGAAGTCCCCGGAGCGTAGGCGTTTGCCGTCCACGTCCTCTCCTTGGGAGTGTCGATCTGACGCACGGTTCGGTCGCAGGTCTCGGCGGAACTGGACCCGGAGAACCACGACGAGACAGTGGCTCGGGCGGGGGTCGGAACGGCGCATCCCATCCACAGACGCCACTCAGACGGCGCTCTGCCGCCGCTCGGAGCGGTTCCGGCGTTCCCCTATGTTGGCCGGCGCTCGACGACCCATCCGCCTCCAGTAGCCATTGGCGCGGGCGTTCGCGCTTCCGGGCCCACCGGGTTGCAGCCGTTGGGTGGTCCAGGAAGCCAGTCGTAGGGCCTCGACACGAGTGTTCCCTGAGTGGGCCGTTTCACCGAACTCGCAGAGCAGTGGGGCCACGTTGGGTGGTAAAACTCATCCACCACCTCGCTCTCGTCGGAAACCCGGTGTTCGACGGGACACTCGTAAACCACATATCGCTATATGCAAAGTCGTCTGTTCCGGTCCGAAACTGGGCGTCGAAAGCACCGGTGTTGTGGCCGTTCCGACGGGAATGACAGCTTGCTCCCCGGTACCGGTAGACTGAGGCACGGGTGGGCCGAGGGCGTGGTATGGACGAGCGGTTGCTTCGAGCGACGGTGAGTATCAGGGGAGCGGTCTGCTCTCCGACGGGCACGACGCTGACGATCCGGCGCGCGAGCGACGACGGGTGGGAACTCCCGGGCGGCCGGATCAGGGAAGGCGAACGGGTGACCGACTGCCTCCGTCGGGAACTCGCTGAGGAGGTCGGCGTCAATGCGACCGTACGGGAGCCGGTTCACGCCCACGCGTGGCGAAACGACGACGGGAACGACCGGCTTGCAGTCTACTATCACTGCAGCGCCGCCGAGGCGGATCCAGTGCTGAGCGACGAACACACCGAGGCCGAGTGGGTCACCGAAACCGAGGCCCGCGAGCGGCTCTCGGCTCCTCAGACGACCGGGGTCGTGCGAGCGACACGCGCCGAACGCCGCGACCGGCCGGGGTGACGAGCGGCGACCGCGGTCGCGGGATCACCGATCGAGCGCGCGTCGGGCGCGAGCAGGGAGATCGGGCAGGCGACTGCCTCCGATCTGATAGGCTACTCGACCGACCAACGAACCGATCCGCTCCCAGCGGACCGTCGGGAGCGGGTCGGCCCCCAGTTCGGTCTTGAACACGAAGGTGCCGTCGGCGAAGTGCGGCGTCGTCTCCCCGAAGTCGCAGTTCCGGTAGCCGTTGTCGATCCCCCACCGGAGCGCGGTTCGATACACTGCTTCCGTGGCGAACTGTTCGAAGCGGTCGGGATCGTACGCGGGGAACAGTAGCTGTAACGTGGACCGCTCGCGGTCACAGACGGCGAATATCTCCCCCGCCACCGCCCGTCGAGTGTGGACTGGAAGAGGACGATCCGATCCCCGAGGTGGGTCCGCAGCGCCTGAAGGAACGCTCTGGAGACCCCCGTTCCATCGATCCGGCGCATGTGTTCGCCGTGTCTATCGGCGAACGCGTCGACCGCGTCGGGGGTGACGTGGGCCGTCGTCCCCTCGACGCCGGCCTCGTCCGCCTTCCGCAGGTTCCGACGTTTCTTCCCCGAGAAGTCGCCCACCACGCCTTCCCACGGGCGATCGAGGTCGACGCGGAACTGGCAGTCCCTGACCGTCGGCACGTACCCGCGCTGGCGGAGGCGCTGGGCGTATCGCAGCGACGCCCCGGTCCCGGGTTTGAGCAGATGGCCGACGGTTCGGCCGCCGGTCAGGTCGGCGACGCCGTCCAGCAGGGCGTCCAGCACCTCGTCCTCGGCGGTCGCGATCATCGCGCCGTTCGTGCCGGGACGGGCGGGGCCGAGGAATCGCAGCCCGACCGGCGACAGCGACCGTTCGAACGTCGGATGGACGCCGACGAGCGTCCCGTCCCGGCGGACCTGCAGATATCTGGGCGTCGCGTCGCTCGCGGACTCGTAGGCGGCGAGCCACTCGTGGCGTTCGAAGAGGCAGCCGGTCCGGGACTGCTGGGAGACGACGGCGTTCCACTCGGCCGGCTTGAGTTCGGCGACGGTGTCGTGGACCGTCACCGTGAGGTCGCTCATCGAGTCACGTTCGCAGCCAGCGACCGTAACTGTATCCGACGACTGCCTTCGACGTGTGCCGCCAGCGACCGGTACGTATCGGGTAGGTTTATCTCCGCGTCCGGCGACTATCGGGTATGACCGCTCTGGCCGTGGGGGTGGTCGGCGCCGGCTGGATGGCGACCGACTACCACGTCCCGGCCTTCTCAGACCACCCGCGGACGACCGTCGTCGGCTTCGCCGAACGGGACGACGACCGTCGCGACGCCGTCGCCGCCGAGACCGGCCTCCCCGGATACGCCGACGCGAGCGCACTCGTCCGCGCACACGACCTCGACGTCGTCAGCATCTGTACGCCACCGAGCACGCACGAACCGATCTTCCTCGAAGCCGTCGACCACGGCTGTCACGTTCTCTGCGAGAAGCCCCTGGCGACGACCGTCGCGAGCGCGCGGCGGATGGCCGACGCGGCCGCCGAGGCCGGCGTCGTCACCCAGGTGGGCTACCTCCACCGCTACTACGAGAACTACCGGCGCGCGCTCCGCCTGCTCGACGAACACCTCCTCGGCGATATCGTCGAGGTGACCGTCGCGCACCACTCGACGCCGCCGACCCAGGGCTGGTACTACGACCCGACGCTCTCGGGCGGCGGGGTCGCTCGCGACCTCCTGCCCCACTCGCTGGACGTGCTGTTCGAGGTCTTCGGGGGGGACCCGACGGTCACCGACGCGTCGGTCCGACACCTCCGCGACCGCGCGGTCGAGGACGCCGCGCGGGTCTCCCTCGACTTCGACGGCGTGCCGGTGACCCTCTCGACGACGTGGACCCAGACCGAAGGCGTCTCGCGGTTCATGGTCGTCGGGACGGAGGGCTGGCTCGAACTCGACGCCGAGCGCCTGGAGGGCGACGTGTACGGCCGCCCGTTCGCCTTCGAGGGCGGGCGGCTCCCGATCGTCGACCTCGGGATCGCGGACCTGTTCCCCGCCAGCGACGAGGACGCCCACACCGCGCGGATCCACGACTTCGCGGACCGCGCCGCCGCGGACGACCCCGACACCGCCGCGCCAGCGAGCCGCGGCGTCGCCGTCGCCGAGGTGATCGACACCGCCTACGAGATGGCCGGGGCCGACTGGAACGGGGACGAGAGCGACACCGACGGTCCGTCGGCGGAGGGACGGCAGTGAACGTCCTCGTCACCGGTGCGACCGGCTTCATCGGGCTGAACTGCCTCCACGCCCTCGACGGCGGGCGCTTCGACGGGGAACCGATCGAGCCGGTCGCGATGGTCAGGCCGTCGACTTCGACGGCTCGGCTCCCCGAGGGGACCGAGACGGTGCAGGCGGATCTGCGCGACCCCGACTCGCTACGGGCGGCCATGGTCGAGACCGACGCCGAGGCCGTCGTTCACCTCGGCGCGGCCGTCTACGAGACCTCCGAGATGGCGGGCACCAACACCGCCGGGACCGAGAACCTCGTGGACGCGGCCGCCGCGGCCGATATCGACCGGTTCGTCTTCGTCTCGACCGTCGGGGCGCACCCGGACGTGCCCGCCGACCCCGGGTCGCCGTACCAGCAGTCGAAAGTCGAGTCGGAGGCGCTGCTGTTCGGGCAGGACCACCCCTTCGCGGTGTCGGCGCTGTACCCGACGTACATCTTCGGCCCGCGTGACTACAGGCTGACGCGCTACGACGTGGTGCGGGTCATCGCCGCCAACCGCGTCCTCGTTCCGCCGCTGTACACCCACGACGAGTACAACATCGTCCACGTCGACGACGTGGTCGACAGCCTCGTCCACTGTCTCACGGCGGACGCGGCCGGTCGCCACCTCGTCACGGGCCCGAACCTCGCGAACGGCCAGGTGTTGCGAACGATCGCTCGCCACGCGCCAGGGAACTGCACGGTCCTCGGCGTCCCCTACGCGTTCACACGCTGGGGGATCAAGCCGGCGATGGACCTGCTCCATCGCGTCGGTGTCTCCCCGGTGCCCGGCGATGGGTTCCTCGAGCGCGGCGACTTCGGGACGGTCGCGCCGCCCCTCGAATCCCGGGCACCCGTCGAACAGCGGTCGTGGGAGCGCGCGCTGGCCGACACCGTGGCCTGGTACGAACGGGTCGGGCTCCTCTGAGATGCGCGGTCGTGGCCCAGGCGGGACGCTCGCGCCCCCGCGACTCCGCCGGACGATGAACCTCGCTCGCGCCAGCGGCCTGCTGTTCGCCGTCGAACTCGTCAACACCGCCCTGGGCTTTTTCGGCACCGTCTACTTCGCCCGCGAACTCGGTGCGACGGCGCTGGGCGTGTTCTTCCTCTTCGAGGCGACGCTGTACACGATGGCGACCGTCGTCGACTTCGGGTTGCGCGGCGCCGTCGAGAAGCGCATCAGCGCCGGCGACGACCCCGCGCGGATGTTCGGCGCGGCGCTCGCGTTGAAGCTCGGGCTCATCGCCGTCGTCTCGGCGGTCGTCCTCGCCGCGCGCGAGCCGCTGGCCGCCTACATCGGGGTCGACCTCGCGCTCGAACTCGTCGCCGTCGTCGCCGTCTTCGAGCTGTCGATGCTCGCCGTTCACGTCCTCCACGGCGAACTCAGAGTCGCCCAGACCGCCGTCCTCCACTTCCTGCGCAGCCTCACCTTCGTCGTCGTCGCCGTCTCCCTCCTCCGGCTGGACTACGGCGTCCGCGCGCTCGTCTACGGCCTCCTGGTGAGCTACGCGCTCCTGCTCGTGACGGCGACGCTCCGCCTGGAGACGCCGCTCGCGATGCCCGGTCGCCGGCACCTCCGCTCGCTGTACGACTACGCGAAGTTCAACGGCATCTGGGGCCTCGGCGGCCACGTCTACAACTGGATGGACGTGATCGTCATCGGCCTCGTCCTCTCGCAGGCGGCCGTCGGCGCCTACGAGCTCGCCTGGCGGCTGACGACGACGGCGATCATGTTCAGCACCGTCTTCGCGCGGGCACTCTTTCCCCAGCTCAGCGCCTTCGAGGCCGACGGCGCCACCGAGCGGCTCTCGACGCTGGTCTCCGAGTCGCTGACCACCTCGCTCATGCTCATCGTCCCGTCGGTGGTCGGTGTCGCCCTGCTCTCGCGGGAACTGCTCGGCGTGATCTTCGGGCCGGAGTACGTGATCGCCGCCGGCGCGTTCGTGATCCTCATCGTCGAGAAGGTCCCGCAGGCCGCGAACCTCGTCCTCGACAAGGGGATCCAGGCGTTCGACAAACCGAAGTACGGCGCCATCGCGACCGTCGTCTCGCTGTCGATGAACGTCGCGCTCAACCTCGCGCTGGTGCCGCGCCTCGGCCTGGAGGGCGCCGCGCTCGCGACGCTGATATCGGTCGTCGCCAACACGGCGATCCTCGCCTACTACTTCCGGCGGCTCCTGCCCGTCCGGTTCCCGGTCGCCGACGTGGCCTGGTGCTCGCTCGCGGCGCTCGTGATGGGGGGTGCGATCGTCGCGGTGACGCGCGTCCTCGTCGTCGACACGCCGCTCGGTCTGGTCGCGGTCGTCGCCGTCTCGGCCGCGGTCTACGGGCTGGGCGTGCTCGCGTCGCCGTCGCTTCGGGAGAAAGTTGTCGGCGGGGTACGGGGTGCGATGGGATGAGCCGCCGCGTCGACTCAGGCCGACGTGACCCTGTAGACGACGCCCTCGGTCCGAGAGAGCGGCCCGTCGGCCAGTGACGCGCGAGTGCCGAGGACGTAGCTGTCCTCGCCGTCGACCCCCAGCGAGAGGACCTGGATATCGAGCGCGTCGCGGTCGGCGAACTGCAGTTCACTGACCGGCCACTGGCCCGAGCCGGACGGGTCGGCGACGAGCAGGCGGCCGGCCGGCGCCTCGAAGGAACTCGTGAAGACGCCGAACAGATACGAGTCGGCGATGGCCGATACCGGCCCGACGTGGACGTGGCCGCCGATGACTGCGAAGCCGACCGCCCGGTCCTCGGCGAAGTGCGGGAACTCCAGCACCGGGTCGACCAGCGGTTCGCCGCGCTCGGACTCGGAGACGCAGCCCTCGTCGCTGCTCGTCCCGGTCTGAGGGTCGTGACAGTGCAGCCCCTCTCTGAGCGGCCAGCCGTAGTTGGTCCCGCGTTCGATGACGTTCACCTCCTCCCACTGTGCCTGGCCCACGTCGCCGACGATCAGGCGGTCGCCGCTGAAGGCCATCTTCCAGGGGTTTCGCAGCCCCCAGGCGTAGTACTCGTCGCGACCCTCGCCACCCACGAGGGGGTTGTCCTCGGGGATCCCGTAGGGTCGGTCGCCGTCGGGGTTGTCCCCCCGCCCGTACGGCGGCGCGTCGGGCGATCCGCCGTCCACGTCGATCCGGAAGATCCCCCCTTTGAGCGTGCCGGTCAGGTCCTGGCCGTTGAAGGGGTTGAGTCCGTCGCCGAGCGCACCGTAGAGGTAGCCGTCCGGACCGAACTCGATCGTCCCCGCCTGGTGGATCGGGCGCGGCCAGGGCAGGTCCATCAGCACCCGCTCGGTGTCGGGGTCGACGCGCTCGCCGTCGTCGTCGGCGCGGAACTCCGAGAGCCGCTCGCGGTGGTCGAACTCCTCGTCGTCGCTCGGGGCGCTGTAGCGGACGAACAACCGCCCGTTGTCGGCGAAATCGGGATGGAAGGCCGCGCCCAGCAGCCCGCGCTCGTCGTAGGAGACCCAGTTCGGCAACCCCTCCCCGACGGCGACCAGCCGGTCGGTCAGGTCGAGGAACGGGTCCTCGGCCAGCCCGTCGTCGCCGAGGACGTGAACCGTCCCGACCTGGTCGAGGACGAACCGCCTGTCGGTCCCGTCGTCGGCGGTGACGAGCGCGCTCGGCGAGACCAGCCCGGTCGCGACCTCCTCGAGCCGCACGGTCGGTCCCGGCTCGAAGTACGGCTCCGGCGCGTCCGTGGCCGGCGCGTCGGCCGTCGGGGTCCCCTCCGGCGTGTCCGTATCGTCTCGTCCCTCGCCGTTTCGCCCGTCGAGCGAACACCCGGCCAGCGCACCGGCGACACCCGTGGCCGCGATAGTCCGCAGCACGGACCGCCGCGTTCGTCCCCCGGCCTCGCCGCGCGTGACATCCGACCCGTCCCGTGAATCCATACCGACTCGAGGCGGTCACCGGGTTTAACCGTTACCGATGGCACCGGTATTTTCCACGTTTTAGCGCCGTTTGACGGCAAATTACGGATCAGATAGGGGAACGAAACGACCAGATCGCTATCGGGTTGCGTGCAAAGATCTGTCGTGATAGGCAACGCTATACCCCAGTTCGGCGTACGATACGTATGGAACGCTACACGGGTGTGGGACGGATATGCGGACGGTGATCCTCGCCGCGGGGCGGGGCGGGCGCCTCGGTCCGTTGACCGAGATGCGGCCGAAACCGATGCTCCCGGTGGCCAACCGGCCGATCCTCGAATCGGTCGTCGAGGCAGCCGTCGCCGCCGGTGCCGACGAGATCCTGATCGTGGTCGGCTACCGGCGCGACCGCATCCAGGACCACTTCGGCGACGGCGACGACTGGGACGCGACCGTCCGGTACGTCGTCCAGGACCACCAGCTCGGGGCGGCACACGCGCTCTCACTGACGGCGTCGGCGGTCGACGGCCCGTTCGTCGCGCTGCACGGCGACCGTCCGGTCGACCCCGCGCTGGTCGAGCGGCTAGTCGAACGCTACGAGCGGACCGAACGCCCGACGGTCGCCGCCGCTCGCTCGCGGCGACCGACCGAGTACGGGTCGGTCGAACTCGACGGGGAGGCGGTCGTCAGCGTCTCCGCCGAACCGGCGGACGATCCGCCGTTCCTCGTCAACGCGGGCGCGTACGTCTTCGACGAGCGCGTGTTCGACGCCGTCGAGGCGCCCGCCCCCGACGCCCGGAGCCACCTCGACCTGGGGATGGCGACGGCGCTGCAGTCGCTGGCCGACGACGGGCTGCTCACCGCGGTCGTCGACGGCGGCGACGTGCGGGACGTGACCCACCCCTGGGACCTGCTGTCGACCAACGCCGCGCGACTCAGGGACGGCGAGAACTCCGTCGTTTCGGCGGGCGTCCACGGGACTGCCTCCGTCTCCGACGACGCCGCGGTCGCGGAGAGCGTCTCGGTCGGCTCGCACACGTCGGTCCTGGCGGGGACGGCGCTCGGTCGGAACGTCCGCGTCGGATCGAACGTCACGCTCTCGAACTGCATCGTCATGGCGGGCGCGGAGATCGGTCACGGCGCGGTCCTCTCGGACTGCGTCGTCGGCGAGTCCGTCTCCGTGGGTCCGAACGCCACCGCCGAAGGCGGCGACGCCGACGTGGTCGTCGACGGGCGCGTCCACTCGGACGTGCGGCTGGGCGGCGTGCTCGGCGACCGCGCGGCCCTGCGGGGTAACGTGACCGTCTGCCCGGGGACGGTCGTCGGCTGCGACGTGCGCGCGGACGCGGGGACGGTCCTCGACGGGCGGATCGACTCGCGGGACACGGTTCGGAGAGGGTAATCATGTGTGGAATCATCGGCTACGTCGGCGACGAATCGGCCCAGCCCCGCCTCGTGAGCGGGTTGCAGAAACTGGAGTACCGCGGCTACGACTCGGCGGGGATCGCCCTCGCCAACGGCGACCTGAGCGTCACCAAGCGCACCGGCCTGGTCGGCGACCTCGACCTGCCGGTCTCGTCCCCGCAGACGGTCGGCATCGGGCACACCCGCTGGAGCACGCACGGCCCGCCGACCGACGCCAACGCCCACCCTCACACCGACTGTTCCGGGCGAGTCGCGGTCGTCCACAACGGGATCGTCGGCAACTACGACGACCTGCGGGCCGAGCTACCGGGTCACGGCTTCCGCAGCGAGACCGACACCGAAGTGGTGGCCCACCTCGTCGAGGAGGCGCTGGCGGACGGCCACGATCTCCCGGAGGCGGTCGCGAGCGTCACCGAGCGCATCGAGGGCAGTTACGCGCTGGGCGTCGTCGCCGCCGGGTTCGACGGGATCGTCGTCGCCCGACGCGCGAGCCCGCTCGTCGTCGGCTACGGCGAGGGCGAGAACTTCGTCGCCAGCGACGTGACGCCGCTGCTGGAACACACCCGGACCGTCTCCTACCTCGAAGACGGCGACGTCGCCGTCGTCACCCGCGACGGTATCGCCGTCGAACACGGCGGCGAGCCGGTCGAGCGCGCCCGCCACACCATCGAGTGGGACGCCGACGCGGCCGAGAAGGGCGGCTACGACCACTACATGCTCAAGGAGATCCACGAGCAGCCCCAGTCGCTCCGCCAGGCCATCGCCGGGCGGATCGACGACTACGACGACCGGGTCGACCTGGACCTCTCGCTGTCCGACTCGTTCCTGCGGGACGTGGATGAGGTCCAGCTCGTCGCGTGCGGGACCTCCTATCACGCCTGCCTGTTCGGCAAGCAGCTGCTGGAGTCGCTCGCCGACGTGCGTGCGACCGTCGAGTACGGCAGCGAGTACGACGTCGGCAGCGGTCGCACGCCCGACCGGACGCTCGTCGTCGGCGTCAGCCAGAGCGGCGAGACCGCCGACACCCTGCGCGGGCTCCGCGCGGCCCGGCGCTCGGGCATCCGGACGCTCGGGGTCACAAACACCGTCGGGTCCACGGTCGCCCGCGAGTGCGACGACGCCGTCTACATCCAGGCCGGGCCGGAGATCGGCGTCGCGGCGACCAAGACCTTCGGCTCGCAGGTCGTCACGCTCGCGCTGCTGGCGGTCGCCGTCGCCGACGCTCGGGGCGAGCTCGACCCCGACCGCGGTCGCGACCTGCTCGACGGGCTCCAGCGGCTCCCCGGCGCCGTCCAGGCCGTCCTCGACGACGAGGAGACGATCGGAGAGGTGGCCGAGCACTACGCCGACGGCGAGGCCTTCTTCTTCGTCGGCCGGCAGTTCGGCTCGCCCGTCGCGCTGGAGGGGGCGCTCAAGCTCAAGGAGATCTCCTACGACCACGCCGAGGGGTTCCCGGCCGGCGAACTCAAACACGGACCCCTCGCGCTCGTGACGGACGAGACGCCGGTGCTCGCCCTGTTGACCGACGGCGCCCGCCCGGACGAGACGGCCAACAACGTCCGCGAGGTCCAGGCCCGCGGCGCCCCCGTGATCGCGTTCTCGTCGGCCGCCCGCGGCGAGGAGGACGTGGCCGAGCAGTTCTCGGTCCCCGATCTCGGGCTGCTGGAGCCGCTCGTCGCCAACGTCTACCTCCAGCTGTTCGCGTACCACCTCGCCAACAGCAAGGGCCGCTCGATCGACAGACCGCGCAACCTCGCCAAGAGCGTCACCGTCGAGTGAGCGGCCGCTGACCCGTCAGTCCGGCGCGTCGATCCCGCACTCGACCGTTCGTATCGGATCCGTATCCGTCCGTAACTGGTCCAGACGTTTGGACCGAGTGCGCTGTTTGTCACAGTACGTTGGGATTTTCTTGATTCGATCTGGACAGTTGTCTGAGAAAGAGTGATATAAACGCGAAGCTTAATCACCTGCGAATGGCACCAGACTCACCACAGGGGGAAGAGGAGGGGGACGACGAGACGCTGGACATCTCTCGCCGGTCGCTGCTGAAGGCGACCGGCGCCGCGACTATCGGTCCGTCGGCGATCGCGGGCTGTCTCGGCGGGGGGGACCCGGAAGTCTACCGCGTCGGGTACGGCGGACACCTCTATCGCCTCGATTCGGGGAGCGATCCGGCGCTCGCAGCCGTCGCGGCGTTCGCACCGACGGACGGGGGACTCGTCGGGCACTGGACGCTCGACGGGACCGACGGCTCGGCGACCGACGCCGCGGGTGACAACGACGGCGCGATCCGCGGTTCGCCCCGCCAGGGCGTCTCCGGGGTCGGCGGCTCGCGGGCCTACGAGTTCGGCTCGTCCGCCGACAACTACGTCGAGGTCACGGACGCCGACGCGCTCGGGCCGACGGGGGCGATCTCGTTCGGCGGCTGGTACCGGACCGACTCCGGGAAGAACGGCCAGACGCTCGTCCAGAAGGCCGACCGCAGATACGGCGAGGAGGGCTACGCCGTCGACGTGCAGACGCCGAACAGCCTGCGCGGGCACGTCGCCGTCGAGAGCGGGCGGGCCAGTGTCAACCCCTGGGGGATCGACACGAACGACGGGGCGTGGCACCACGTCTTGCTCACCTGGGACGGCGCGGCGCTCGTGGCGTACTTCGACGGGGAAGCAGTCGACCGCGACGACTCCCAGTCCGGTGACGTGGTCCACAGCGATCGCCCGCTGTACGTCGGATACGGGGACAACAGCTACACCACGTCCTACGATATGGACGGGGCGATCGACGACGTGCGCGTCTACCGGCGCGCGCTGTCGGCCGAGGACGTGGGGACGCTGTACGAGCGGGAGATGGCCACCGCCACGCCGACGCAGACGCCTACTGACACGGATACCCCGACGCGGACGCCCACGAACACGCCGACGGCCACGGATACGGATACGCCGACCGACGCGCAGACGCCAACCCAGACCGGGAGCGCGACGGCCACGCCGGTCCCGAACGACGAGTTCGGTGAACGGGGGTACGGCCAGTTCGGCTACGGCGGCGTCGACCCGGAGACGACATCATGACGGACAATCACGAGTACGAGACGCCCTCCGCGGGGACGCTCGACTGGAACCTGCCGCTGAATCGCAACTTCGAACGCATCGACACGGACGTGGAGGTCCGCGACGCCGAGGCCAACCGGGCCGACTACGCGCCCAAGGCCGGCGGGAAGTTTCTGGCGACGGACACCGGGGCGGTGTTCATCGGGGACGGCTCCGACTGGATGCAGCTCGGGACGATCGGCTCGGGCGGCTCCGGCGGATCGAGCGGGACCAGCCTGACCGAGCTCCTGCTCGAAGGCAACGTCGTCGCCGTCGCACGTAACCTGGCGGACCTGCGGACGGTCTCGCCGGCCGACAGCGACACGCCGGTCCAGGACGCGCTCGACATCCTCGCCGCCAACGGCGGCGGCCAGGTCCGGCTCCCGCCCGGCGTGGTCGAGGAGACGGGACCGATCCGGCCGTACGAGGACACCGAGATCCGCGGCCTGGGCGTCGAGGTCACGAAGGTCTCGATCACGGGACAGCCGGTCGACGGGATCCTGTTCGACCGCGACTCCGGCACCAGCCGCGTCGTCCTCGACGGCTTCGCGCTGAACGGCCCGGGCGGGACCGCCGACACCGGCGTCGCCGTCCATCACGCGAACAAGGACACCCAGGACCTGCGCGTCGGTCGCCTCGTCTTCTGGGGGTGGAACAACTCCGTGTACCGGGTCGACGAGGGGGTCGGCCCGTTCCAGTGTCGCCACGACCAGATCACCGTCTACGGCTGTGACGCCGGCGACCGGGATGGCCTCTTCGAGTTCCGCTCGTGGTACGGTCCGGCCAACTGGTTCGGGACGATCGCCGCCTATCCGGTCGCCGACGCGAGCGGGCGGAACACGACCGTGTTCTTCTCCCGCGGCGGCACCCAGACCGTCGACTATCTCACGATGGGGGGGTCCTCCGGGATCGCCGTCGACCAGACCTGGGACGCCGTCGTCGAGATGGGGAACGTCCACTGGGAGCCGACGACGAATCCGACGAACCCGCCCGCGATCGTCCGCCTGCGGGGCCACGGCACCGCGAGCGTCGACTCGCTGAAACACGTGACCGGCGTCGCCGACTACGCCTACGAACTGGGCTACGACGACTACAACGGTCGCGGTCCCGCCCGGAAGGTCCTCGGCCCCTACATCGAACTGGGCGCCGAGGCCGACATCGCGACGAACGTCGTGAACCTCTCGGCGCAGGCCGACCCGGCGAACCCGTCGTTCTACCACGGCGCGCCCGACGACGTGGACGTGACCCACGGCGACGGCTCCAACGGCGGCCTCCGGGCCATGGGGTCAGCCGGCACCGGGTTCTGACCGCCGGGAGCGACAGCGACGGTTAAGTCCCCGGCCACCCGAGGTCGACCCGGACAATGGGCGCAGACAGGCAGGGACGGGACGACGGGGACGGGGACCGGAGCGAGGAGACGCGGACGGGCGAAGCGACCGGGGGCGGTGGGGCCGACGGGACCGGGGTCCCCGGCGATCACGACCTGCTCGCCCACCCGCGCCCCGATCCGGACCCGCTGTTGGTGCGGGTCCGCCGCCGACTGGCACAGTCGACCGCCCTGGAACGGGCCGTCTACCACGCCGGCGAACTGCTGCACGTTCGTCGGCCCGCGGGGCGGGTCCGCCCGGACCCCGTCGACGTGTCGGAGCTGTACGGCCGCGAGACGGTCCCCTCCTACCCCGTCGACGCCGAACGCGCGCCCTCGGAGTTCCTCCCCGCTGGCGACGTCAATCCCGTCATCACCGCCGCGGACGTGACGGACTTCGGTCGGACCGACTGCGTGGCCGATCCATTCCTGTTCGTCGACGCCGAGGGCCGATGGCACTGTTTCTTCGAGGTGTACACCCTCACCCGCGAGCCCTCGGCGGCCATCGCGCACGCGGAGAGCCCGGACGGCTACGACTGGACCTACGACCGGGTGGTGCTGGAACGCGAGTTCCACCTCTCCTTTCCGTACGTCTTCCGCTGGGCGGGCGAGCATTACATGGTCCCCGACCAGTGGTCGAAGACCGCCGACCCCGCCCCGGCGACGCTCTTCCGCGCGGCGTCGTTCCCGACGGCGTGGGAGCCCGTCGCGGACCTGGTCCGACCTGAGACGCCGCTGCACGACTTCGCGCCGTTCCGGTGGAACGGTCGCTGGTGGGCGCTGATGGGCGACGGGACCGACCTGTACGCCTACCACAGCGACGATCTCGAAGCGCCCGACTGGACGCCCCACGACGAGAACCCCGTCGTCGAGAACCGCCCAACCGCGGCGCGCCCCGGCGGGCGCCCGCTCGTCTTCGAGGACCGGGTGCTCGCCTTCTACCAGGACTGTCTCGGTCGCTACGGCGAGCGGATCAACCCCTACGAGATCACGGCGCTGACGCCCTCGGCCTACGAGGACGAGGAACGGGCCGATTCGCCCGCGCTGGAGCCCACCGGGGGACTGGCCTGGAACTCCGGCGCGATGCACCACGTCGACCCCTGGTGGGACGGCGAGGGGTACCACTGCGCCGTCGACGGCAACCTCGGCCTCGGCTACCAGGTGTTCGGCGAGCACCACTGGGCCATCGGTATCTATCGGGCCTGACCCGGCCGGACCGCGTCCGACTGTCCTATACGGATTATTGCAAGCGTTTACCGGGTCGACCGCTCGACCGCGCGCGGTCGATCCCGGAATGTCTTGCAATAATCCGTCTCAGGGGTCATCGACCGTCAGTCCCTCGGCGAAGCCGACGCCGTAGGCGAGGTACTGGACGGCGAAGATCACCGGGACGAACACGGCGAGGGCCGTTCCGCGGTCGCGGTACACCTGGAGGGAAGCGTAGCCGCTCGCGAGCAGAAATAGCGCGGCGAGCAGCGGGACGTATCGAGCGCGTCGCGTGGCGATGTCGGCGGCCGCCGCGGCGAGCCCGCCGCCGATGGCCGCGGTCGGGAGAAAGGAGTACCACCGGATCAGCTTCCCGTGGCGGCGCTGGATGCGCGCCATCGCCGTCCCGTACGATCGGTTCTTCCGCCAGAGCGCGCCGAGGCTCGGCGAGAGGTGGTGCGAGACGGCGATCTCCGGGTCGAAGGCGAAGCGATAGCCCGCCTCGTGCAGTCGGAAGTGCAACTCGGCGTCCTCGCCGACGTTGACCGAGTCGTCGTAGCGGAACGACTCGAAGACGGTCGCGTCGTAGAGGACGTTACAGGCGGCGACCGAGCCGACGAGGCGCTCGCGGCCGATGTTGTGCGACTGGGGCGACCGCCCGGACCCGAAGGCCGTCCCCTGGAAGCTCCCGACGAGCTTCGTGAACGCCGAATCGGTCGGGAACGGCCGGTTCGGTCCGCCGACGCCGACCACGCGCTCGTCGTCGGCGTACGTCGCCATCCGCGCGACCAGCGAGTCGAGCCAGGTCCCCGGCACCGCGCAGTCGGAGTCGGTGAAGGCGACGTACTCGCCGTCGCCCTCGTCGATGCCGCGGTTGCGGCAGGCGCCGATCCCCGCGCCGTCCGCGACGACGAACCGCACGTCGTACTCCGCGGCGAGGGCCGCCGTCCCGTCGGTCGACCCGCCGTCCACGACGACGACCTCGTACCTGTCGTCGGGGTAGGTCTGGGTCGTCAGTGTCCCGAGCGTGTCGGCCAGGGTCGTCACCGAGTTGTACGTCACGACCACGACCGTCACCGTCGGTCGCGGCCCGTCCGTCCCGCCGTCGCTGGTCGCTCTCACTCGGGTCTCACTCGTGCGTCGATACCCGGAGCCACGGAATAACGCTATCGGTCGATCCGACCGGCGAGCGGGCCGCTCCGGCCGGCGACCCCTCTCGTCGGCCACGTGGTCGGGCGTCACGCATCGGTGGGGTGGCTCCCAGCGACGGCGCGCCATCCAGCGACAGGCCACGTCCTACCCCATCCCGTAGCCGGCCTCGTCCATGACGCGGAGGCTCCCGGTCGCGGTCCCGGAGCGCACGCGCACGTCCTCGCGGGACCCGAAGTACCACGAGCGACCGTCGGGATGGAGCGGGCCGCTGACGTCGAGGACGGCGTCGCGGACCTCGCCGCGGTCGGTCGTCGGCCGGGGACACTGGCTGTACCTACGGCGCATCGGGCAAAAGCGTTCAGTTCCCGCCGCCGCCCAGAAGACCTAAGTCTCGCCTCGCTGATGTACTGTCGAGAACGGCCGTCGAGCGGTCCCGAGCCCGGCGAGGGATCCCGCCACGGCCACACGCCGACATGTCAGGACAATCATCTTCCGAGGCGAGCGCGCCGGGAACCGGCGCCGACGGGCGAGCGGACGCCCCGGCCTATCGCGTGCTGGGCTGTGCGGTCGAACACCCGAACCATCTCTTCCCAGTCAGGACGCCGTTCAACCACCGGTCGTTCGACGCGCTGCACCGCGCCGGCGTGGAGCTCGACGTGGTCTCGCCGACGCCGTTCGCCCCGCCGGTCGGCCCCTTCTCGGAGTATCGCCACGTGCCGGCGACCGAGCAGTGGGGCAGCTACCGCGTTCACTACCCGCGATTCCTCTACGCGCTCCCGAAGCAGTACTTCTACCAGATATCCGGCGACTCCGCCCAGAAGCGAGTCACCCGCTACGTCGAGGAGACCTTCGAGACGCCACACGACGTGGTGCAGGCGTGTGGCCTCTATCTCGACGGCTACGCGATGTTGCCCTACTGCCGGCGCCACGATATCCCGATGGTCGCCATCTCCCACGCCGGGGACCTGAAGAACTTCGACCGGTTCAACGACGGGGTGCAGGCGCGCATCCGCGAGACGGTCGACTACTGCTCGGCCGTCCTGACCGTCAGCGACGAACTCGCGGCGGTCGCCCGCCGGTTCGCCCCGGCCGAGCGAGTGCGGACGCTGCCGATCGGCGAGGACCCCGACCTCTACCCGACCGACCGCCGCGCCGCGATCCGGCGCGAACTCGGGATCGACCCGGACACGAAGCTGCTGCTGTTCGTCGGTCGCTTCGAGAAGGAGAAGGGCGTTCGCGAACTCGCGGCGGCGCTGGACGCGCTCGACCGCGAGGACGTGGCCGTCGCCGCCGTCGGCCACGGCGGCGCCCTTCGCTGGTGGTTCCTCGACCGACTGGGCGACCTCGACCATCCGGCCCACGCCTACTGGGAGCTGGACCCGATCGCCCTCAGACGGCTGTTCGTCGCGGCCGACCTCCTCGTCCACCCGAGCCACGGCGAGGCGCGCCCGACCGTCATCTACGAGGCGATGGCCGCGAAGCTCCCGGTCCTGGCCTCGAACGTCGGGGGCATCCCGGAGATGGTCGTCGACGGCGAGACCGGCGTCCTCGTCCCGCCACACGACGCCGACCGGCTCCGCGCGACGATCGACGAGCTGCTCGACGACCCCGAGCGCCTGACGGGGATGGGCGCGGCCGGTCACCGGCGCCTGCTCGACCAGAAGTGGACCTGGACGGACCACGCCGAGCGGCTCGCGGCCGTCCACCGGGAGGTCATGAGTGAGTGACGGCGCGCCGTCAGGCGACCGCACCGCGTCTGCAACGACTCCGCGTGTGAGCGTCGTGATACCGGCGTACCGGCGCGGCGACGTGGTGGGCCGCGCGGTCGACAGCGCGCTCGCCCAGACCGTCGACGACATCGAGGTCGTCGTCGTCGACGACGGGAGCGAGGACGGGACCGAAACGGTCGTGACCGGCTACGACGACCCCCGCGTCCGATACCTCGCCCACGAACGAAACCGCGGCGTGAGCGCGGCGCGAAACACGGGCGTCGAGGCGGCGACCGGTGAGTACGTCGCCTTCCTCGACTCCGACGACGAGTGGCTCCCCCGGAAGCTCCAACGCCAGCTCGCCGTTCTCGGCGACCGGGGCGAGGGATGGGTGGGCGCCTACTGCGACGTTGCGACGGCGGACCTCTCGCTGCTCGGTCGGCTCGGAGCCGCTCTCTCCGAACGGGTGGTCCGTTCCGGCGGCCTCGCGGAGGGCGGGCGCGAACTCGCCGAGGCGCTGGTGACGATGCGGGTGTTCATGAGCCCCGGATCGACGCTGCTGGTCGAGCGCGAGGCCGTCCGCGCCGCCGGCGGCTTCGACGAGGGGCTGTCGATCTACGAGGACTGGGACCTGGTGCTGCGCGTGCTCGCCGCCGGGCGGATCGCCCACGTCGCCGAACCGCTGGCGGTGACCCACTTCACCGGCGACGCGCCCGCCGAGGACTACGTCGAAAACGACGCGCGATACCTGGCGCGCAACGCGTCCCTGGTCGAGGATCTGGAGGCCCGCGGGGTTCCGGTCCGTCACGTCCACCGGATGGGGTTGGTCGGCCACTTCCTCGCGGAGGGGCGGTTCGGCGACGCCGCCGCGTACCTCGACGGGCGCGTCCTCGGGCGACCGACCGACCTCGGGCGGCTCGCCTTCTGGTCGCTGCTCGGCGTCCGCGCGCGCCTCGGAGGGGGGCGATGACCACGGACGACTCCAGCGGTACCGCCGCGCGGGGCGACCCCTACGACGTGCTGGCCTGCTGCATCCACCACCAGAGCCACTCGCTGCCGGTGCGCTCGCCGTTCAACCATCGGTCGTTCGACGCGATCAACCGGACCGCAGCCGACCTCGACGTGGTGGTCCCGACGCCGTTCGCCCCGCCGGCGGGCCCGCACTCCGAGTACGACCGCGTTCCGCGGACCGAGCGGTGGGGAACCTACGTCGCCCACTACCCGCGATTTCTCTACATGCTGCCGAAACGCCGCTTCTACCACGTTTCCGGCGACTCCGTCCAGAGACGGGTCACCCGCTACGTCGAGGAGACCTTCGAGACGCCCCACGACGTGGTTCACACCTCCGACATCTACCTCGACGGCTACGGGATGCTGAAGTACTGCAAGCGCCACGACGTGCCCCTCGTGGTCAACAGCCACGCGGTCGACCTGCACAACTTCGAGTCGTTCAACGACGCGGTCCAGAAGCGGATCCGCGAGACCGTCGACTACGCCTCGACGGTCGCCGTCGTCAGCGACGAACTCGCCGAGGTGGCCCGGCAGTTCGCGCCGGCCGAGAAGGTCGAGACCGTCCCCCTCGGCGAGGACCCCGAGAAGTTCCCCACGGACCGCCGCCCCGCGATCCGGCGTGAGCTCGGGATCGACCCGGACACGAAGCTGCTGCTGTACGTCGGCGCCTACACCGAACAGAAGGGACTGCGCGACCTGGTCGGGGCGGTCGACGGGCTGGCGCGCGGGGACGTGATGCTCGCGACGATCGGCCACGAGGGGGACCTCCGGTGGTGGCTGCTCGACCGGCTGGGCGAGCTGGACCACCCGGCGCGCTCGCAGTGGCGCCTCGACCCCGTGGCGCTGCGGCGGTGGCAGGTCGCCGCCGACGCGCTCGTCCACCCCAGCTGGAGCGAGGGGCGACCCACCGTGATGTACGAGGCGATGGCGGCCGAGACGGCGGTCGTCGGCTCGGCCGTCGGCGGGATCCCGGAGATGGTCGAAGACGGCGAGACCGGCGTCCTCGTCCCGCCGAAAGAGCCCGAGACGCTCACCGCCGTCCTGGACGAACTGCTCGACGACCCCGAGCGACTGGCGGCGATGGGCGCCGCGGGGCGCCGGCGGCTGGTCGACAAGGGGTGGACGTGGACCCGCCACGCCGAGCGCTTCGCCGAGATCCACCGGGAGGCCATGAATGGGTGACCGTCGCGGGCGCCGCGGCCCGCCGACCGAGGTCGCCGCGGACGGGGGGTATCCGCCCGTCTCCGTCGTGATCCCCTACAGCGAGCGTTACACGCCACGCGAGATGCTGGCCGAGGCCGAGGCGACGGTCGCGGCCCAGACCGTGCCGACGGATCTGGTCGTCGTCGACGACGTGGACACCGGTCCGGCGGACGCGCGCAACGCCGGGCTCGACCGCGCCGAGACGCGCTACGTCGCCTTCCTCGACGCCGACGACCTCTGGGAACCCGACAAGCTCGAACGACAGCTCGACCGGATGGCCGAGACCGGCGCCGGACTGTGCGTCGAGGCCGAGCCGATGGCGCTCGACGACTTCGTCTACGAGGTGTTCGTCGGCGACCTCCACGAGGTGACCTCGGCGATGCTCGTCGACACCGACCGCGCGAGCGCCCGCTTCGAATCAGACCTCCGCCGCGGCGAGGACCTGCTGTACGCCCTGGAGGCCGCGACGGAGGCGGGCGTCTGCTGTTGCCCGGATCTCTTCACCCGGCGTCGGCACGACGCCGGCATGATGGCCTCCGGGATGGCCGTCGACGAGTACCGCGAGCAGGCCAAGCGCTTCGGCTACCTCGTCAGCCAGCGGGTGCCCGCGGCCCAGCCGTACCTCTCGGTCTACTACAACCAGCTGTACACGGACCTGGGGCTCGCCTGCCACGACGCCGGCGAGTACGACCGGGCGGTGACGATGTTCGCCCGCGCGGTCCGGATCTCCCCGCACCCCTGCTCGGTCGCGTATCTCGCCCGGAGCGCGCTCTACCGCGCGGTGCCGTTCGCGCCGTAGAGCCCGTCGAACCCGCGGGGGCCGTGATACACCCGTACGGGTCCGGCGGTGTACACCTTGTCCGTCGTCGCGTCGGCGGCGGCGAACCGGTCGGGCGAGACGACGAAGCTGTTCTGGTCGGCCGCCCTGAGGCTCTCCGTCGGGGAGACGACGTGGCGCTGCCACTCCCGACGGACGACGAGGAAGGGGGCGTCGGTCGCCAACCCGTCCGGGCGGACCCTGAGTCTGCCGGTCGCGTTGTAGGCCGTGGTCTCGAAGGCGCGGTTGGCGATCCGGTCCGAGGCCGCCGGCCCGTCGAGATACCGGTCGGCGAACGCGGCGGTCGACCCGACGGCGCCGAACTCGGCGTCGCTCATCGACACCTGCTGGCGGGGCTCGTCGGTGTAGACGCCGGGCAGGTCGTCGGCGACGAGGACCGTGAACGTCGTCGCGCCGCCCAGCGCGGCGAGGACGACCAGCGCGGCGAGTGCGGTTCGACGAGGCGCCGAGAGCGCCCGGTGGAGGCCGACGGCGAGGGGGAACACCGCGACGAGCGTCACCACGAACTGGAGGCGCTCGACCTGCGGTATCGCGACGGGGATCGGCACGAGCAGTCCCGCGAGGACGAGCCCGGTGACGGTCAGGGTGAACCCCCGCTCGTAGCGGTCGGTGCGGTCGAGCAGCTCGTAGCCGGCGACCAGCAGGACGGCGCCCAGCCCGACCGCGTAGACGCCCGTCGGGGTCAGCAGCCACTCGACGGCCCGCCCGACCGAGTCGGCCGGCAGCGCCTCGCCGTAGGCGAACAGCCCGGGCGCCGGCACCGACACCACGTCGAGCAACACCCCGGCGGTCAGCTGGACGATGCCGACGACGATGATGCTGGGCGAGTAGGTCCAGTACGCCAGCAGGACGGCGCCGCCGACGAGCCCCGGGAACACCCGCCGGAACCGCAGGGTTCGCGCGGCGTCCGAGAGGTCGCCGCCGAAAGCGAGCGGCCGAACCACCGCGGCGAGCAGCGCGACGGCGGCCACGCCGCCGAACAGCAGGTAGGTGAGGTGGTGGGTGAACACCATCGTCCCGATCAGCGCGAGTGCGAACACGGAGAGTCGGCGGTACCCACGCTCGTCACCGGCGTAGAACAGCGCGGCGTTGACCGTCAGGAGGACCAGCAGCAGCACTGACGCGAGCGCCTGGGGGAAGAAGTAGACCGCGTGGTAGGCGACGAACTCCAGAACCGTGACCGCGACCGCGGCGGTCAGCGCGAGGCGGTGGTCGCCGAAGACGGTCGCGGCCAGCACGTAGACGACCGGGACGACCAGCGAGAGCGCGCCGATCCCCGTCAGCACGAGCGCGTCGTACACCGGGAGGCCCGAGAACGCCGTCGTCGACCCGACGAGGAAGTGAAAGACTGGGTAGAGGTCGTAGCCGTGCGGGAGCGCGGTCGAGTAGCCGGCCGCGAACAGCGCCTCGACGGCGCCGACGTGGGCCAGCGTGTCGGACCCGCCGAAGTAGACGCCCGTCGTGACGTACTTGCCGAGCCGGGGCGCCAGGAACAGCGCCCACAGCCCCGCCAGGACGACCGGCACCGACGCGTCCGCCCGCAGTTGCAGGCCGACGACCAAGTACCCCAGCGGGAGGACGACGGCGAAGGGGAGGAGCCGCGAGTCCAGCTCGGCGGCGGCGACCACCGCGCCACCGCAGAGCGCGAGGACGACCTTCGTCGCCGCCGGACCCGACAGTGTCGCCGCGAGACCGGCGACCGCTCCGTCGTCGGCCCGGCGGCTCGCCAGGAAGAGGGAAGCGGCGACGACCGCCGCCAGGAGCGCGAACCCGGCGCGGACGAGCGTCGGGCGAGGAAAGACGGCGAAGGCGTCGAGGGCGGCCAGGCCGACCGCGGCGAGGACGGGAACGGCGAGGGCGAGCCAGTCGACGCGACGGAGCGACGTTCGGGATATCATCGGCGTGGAAACCGTTGGTCCCCCTTCCGTACCGACCGGCAAAAGTGTTGCATCCGACGGGCGAGCGACGGATGCGTTTATCGGGCTGTCCGACCAGTATCCGGCATGTACGACAGACGGGCGATGTTGCGGACGACCGGGGCGGTCGTGGCCGGGAGCGTCGGCCTGGCGGGGTGTGGGTCCGACGGCGGCGACGGGTCGGAGACCGAACCGGACGCCGCGACGCCCGCGCCGGTGACCGTCGAGATGACCGACGGGCTGAAGTTCGACCCGGCGACGGTCACCGTCGACCGGGGGACGACGGTCGTCTGGGAGACCGTCGGCTCGGTGGCCCACAGCGTCACCGCGTACGCCGACGCCGTCCCCGAGGGCGCCGAGTACTTCGCCTCGGGCGACTTCGACGAGGAGTCGGCGGCCAGGGCCGGCTACCCGGACGGCAGCGTCGGCCCCGACGAGAGGTTCACGCACACGTTCGCCGTCGCCGGCGAGCACGAGTACTTCTGTATCCCCCACGAGTCGGGGATGAAAGGCACCGTCGTCGCGGAGTGAGCGCGGTTCGACGGGAGCGTCGTCGTAGAGCGAGCGCCCCGCTCAGCCGAGGAAGTCGGCGAGTCCGTCTTCGAGCGAGACCGTCGGCTCGTAGCCCAGTCGCTCGCGGGCCGTCCCGATGTCGGCGACGCTCTCGCGGATGTCGCCCTCCCGGGGGTCGCCGTGGACGACCTCGGCGTCGGGCGCGACGGTGTCCCGGACGAGTTCCGCGACCCGCCGGATCGTCGTCGCCTCACCGGTCCCGACGTTGAACGCCTCGCCGGTCGCGTCGGTCGTCGCGGCAAGCAGGTTCGCCCTGACCACGTCGGCGACGTGGACGAAGTCGCGAGTCTGCTCGCCGTCGCCGTCGACGCGCAGCGGGCCGCCCGACCGCGCCTGCTCGGCGAACGCCGTGATGGCGCCGGCGTAGTCGCCGCCGGCCTGGCGGGGGCCGTAGACGTTGAAGTACCGGAGCGCGACCGTCGGCAGGTCGTAGAGGTCGGCGTACAGCCGGCAGTAGTGGTCGCCGGCGAGCTTCTCCAGCCCGTAGGGCGAGGCGGGCGTCTTGGGGTGGCCCTCGTCGACGGGCACCGCCGTCGGCTCGCCGTAGATGGCCGCCGAGGACGCGAAGACGACGCGGGCGTCGGCCCGCCGCGCGGCTTCGAGCACCGCCAGCGTCCCGTCGACGTTGACCGCGTGGGTGGTCGTCGGGTCCTCGACCGACTGGGCCACGCTGACGATCGCGGCCTGGTGGAAGACGACGTCGACGCCGTCGACCGCCGACGCCAGCGCGTCCTCGTCGCGCACGTCGGCCTCGACGACGCGCGCCGCGTCCGGGACTCGTTCGCGGTCGCCGCGGGCGAAGCTGTCGAACACGACCACGCCGGTCTCGGGGACGAGCGCGTCGACGATGTGGCTCCCGACGAAGCCGCCGCCACCGGTGACCAGCGCCGTCCGGCCCTGGAGTGACCCTTGCACGTCCCGACGTGCGCTCCGGGGCGGCATATAGGCGCGGGTCGTCACTCGCGGGACGGCGACCACCACGGCGCGACCGCGAAGTGGACGGCGAACACGGCACAGCCGACGAACGCCGCCACCGACGCCGCGAGCAGGTCCGTCATCACCCTCGGGTCTCCCAGCAGCGCGAACGGGTCGATCGGGGCGTCGTACGGGTAGGGCGGCAACAGCGGCCAGAGCAGATAGGTCAATTCGTCGACGCGCCAGTAGTAGATCTCGACGTAGGCGTCCCCGAGCAAGTGGCTGAGATACCCCGCGGCGACGGCCGGCGCCACGCCGAAGCGGCCGGCCCGGTGGGCGACCACCCCGACCGAGACCACCAGCGGCAGCGCGAACAGCAGCGAGTGGCCCAGCGACCGTCCCGACGGGAGCAGGGACACCCACCACGCGAGCGACTTGTCGATCAGGTCGGGCAGCTGACTGGCGACCAGGACGGCGACCAGCTGCGCCCGCGAGACGCGGCGGTGGGCCAGCAGCGCGAGCCCGACGAACAGCAGGTACGCGAACGCCGCGTGGCCCCAGGGGTACATCGCTACCGAGCGGACGGACTCCAGCCGCTTCAACGACCCGGGTGACGGGATGGGTCGCCGGCGACAGGCGGTCCCGGAGCGACGACGACCCCCGTCGTTATACCGGTCGACGGCGTAGGGAGCGTCGTGCCGACCCCGAGACAGCACCGATTTCTCCGGGCACAGCTGTACGCGACCCTCCTCGGGGTCGCCGGGCTGGCCTCGCTCGGGGCGCTGACGCTCGAACACGCGTTCCTGGTCGGGTTTCTCGCGCTCGTCGCGACGGCGACGCTGACGGCGCCGGTCCACGTGACGCCGCCGTGGCGCCGTCGGCTCAGGTGGCCGCTCCTCGTCGGGAGCGGCGTCTTCCTCGCGCTCGTCGCCGTTCGGACCGCGGAGAAGCTTATCGCCGGACTCTGAACGCAACGACTCACCGTCCGTGTCCGCGGTAGCTCCGTGTCAGCGGTCCGCGCCGGCGAGCTCCGGACCGTCCGCACCGGGACCGTCCGCGGCCGGGCCGCCGTCACCCGGAGCATCGTCCCCGTCCCACCTGCAGGAGACGACCAGCCCGTCGTCGGTGACGGCGCTCTCGACGGTGACCGGACGGCCGACGGTCGCGGCCATCCCGACCGCGAACACCGACGCGACCGGGTGGTCGGACAGTTCCTCGGTCGCGAGCCGGGACCGGGCCGTCAGCTCCGCGCTCGACTCCTCGACGGTCGCGGCGGCCCGCTCGGCCAGTTCGAGGTGATTGACGACCGCGTCGACCAGCGTCGCCGCGCGGGTCGCCGGCGTCTCGGACGCCGCGTCGTCCGTCCCGACGCCAGCGAGCAATCGGACGCCGACGGGTTCGCCGCCGGACGCGAGCCGGACGCCGGATTCGGTCGGGACGTACCGCGGGGCCGAGGCGTCGTCGGGACGGGCGCGCGCGGCCGCCGCCGTGTGGATGTCACCGGCGACTGTCGCCGGCACCGTCGGCTCGGCGGCGACCAGTCCGAGGAAGAGGGCGACGAACAGCGCCGTCCCGCCCCAGGCGAACAGGAGCGTGTCCCACGTGGGGACGGCGAACCCGCCCGCGAGGAGCGCGACGCCGACGAGGGCGAAGACGGTCGCCGGCGCGCGCCGACCGAAGCGGTCACGGCGGTCGGCGCCGGCCGCGACGTGGACGGCGTCATCCACGGCGGTCACCGCCGGGCCCGTGGGTCGAACCGCGCCGATTCGGTCTCATACACCCGTCGTCCGACCCCTGGCGCTTAGCCCTTCCCCTCGTCCGTCCGCGTCGGCCCCACGGGTCACTGCTGGAGGTGTTTGACCGCGGGATGGGCGTTCAGGATGTGCATGACGAGCGCGGCGACGCAGACTAACACGCCGCCGATGAGGGCGAGCGTGGCGATCCCGATCTGCACCGGGGCGAGCCCCCCGCCCCCGTCGTACCTGACGAGGGTCGCGACGCCGGCGGCCACGCCGACGAGGGTCAGCAACAGGCCCGGGAGCCCGACGACGAGCAGCGGTCGGCCGTACTCGACGGTCCAGAGGATGTTCCGAACGAGGTCTATCCCGTGCGAGAGCGATCCCTGCGTGCTCGATTCGGGGACGTCGTAGGAGATGGTCGTCCCGACCTCGGCGACGCTGAGTCGGTTGCGGTGGGCGTGATAGAGGATGTCCGTGCTCGCGCCCATGTTGTCGCCGATCGCGGGGTCGGCGGCCAGCGAGCGGATCGCCCGCCTGCTGTAGCTGCGGTAGCCGCTCTGCGTGTCGCGGATCCAGCCGCTCGGTCGCAACTTCCCGAGGCTCACGTTGGTCAGGTTGTTGATGACCGCCAGGCCGACCGACCGCACGAACGGGATCCGCGTCTCGCCGCCGACGTAGCGGCTCCCGATGACGATGTCGGCCCGCTCGTGTCTGCCCGTCTCGACGAGCGTCGGGATGTCCGCCGGGTCGTGTTGCCCGTCGGCGTCGACGACGACGAGGTTCCGGGCGTTGCGGGCCGCCGCCTCGCGGAAGGCGGTCTTGAGCGCGCCGCCGTACCCGCGGTTGCGGTCGTGAACGACGACGGTCGCGCCGGCCTCGCGAGCCCGAGCGGCCGTCCCGTCGGCGCTGCCGTCGTCTATCACGACCACCTCGTCCGCGAACGCGCTGGCTCGTTCGACCACCGCGCCGACGCTCCCGGCCGCGTTGTACGCCGGGATCGCGACGACGATCAGCGGGTCGTCGGTCTCGTCGCTCCACGTCTCCGGGATAGCCACCACCTCGTAGTCCGCGCTCTCCAGCGCGGCCAGCGACCGATCGTAGTCGATCCGGGGACAGTCGCCGGTCTGCAGGAGGACACCGGCCAGGCCGCGTTCGCGCGCTGCCGCCGACAGGGCGCGGTTCAGGTCCGCGCGGCTCGTCTCCGCCGTCGACAGTTCGAGGACCGTCACGCCGACCGCTTCGAGCGTCGCCGCCAGCTCCCCGTCCGGGTCCGGTGCCCGCACCACGGCGAACGTCGGGTGGCCCCGCTGGCCCGCCCGCATCGCCGTCCGTAACGCGGCGTCCTGGTTCGGACGGGTGACGACGAACCCCACCGCGATGTCCGACAGGTGCCCGGGGGCCGGTCGCGCGGACGATACGTCCGACTGCGTCACCGCATCCGGGACCGGACCCGACGGACTGACGCCGACCAGTCGGACCCGGACCTGCGACGCGCCGCCGTCGAGGCTGTCGCCGCTCCCTTCTGAGTCCGGACCGTGCGCCTCGATCGCGAGCGGGGAAGCCGGGCCGTCCGTCGGGAGCCACCGACCGACCGTCTCGGTGAGGTCGGCCGCCGATGCGCCACCCGTCAGTCGCTCGACGGTCCCCGCCGGGAGGTCCGCCGGTCCGCCGGTCAGCCGGTAGCGCAGCCGCTCGGCCGTTCCCGGGGCTACCGTCGTCTCGACGACCAGTTCGCCACCGCCGGTCACTCCGTCCGAGACCGTCTCGTCGGCGGGACCGACAAGCGTCGCCGTCGCCGGGACCGTATCGACCACGCGGACCGGGACCGGCTCGTCGGCGTCGACCGTGACTGTCAGTGAGACCGTCCGCCCGTATTCGGTCGCTTCGACCGATTTCAGAATATCGATGCCGTCGCCCTGTGGTGCCTGTTTCTCCTTCACTCTCCGCTCCTCGTAACCCACCCGGGATACGTATCCAGTACTACGCTAATGCGTATCAAATAGGTATCGGCCCGCGACTGTCAGGACGACGCCGCTGCGACCCAGACGTGGACCTCGCGGACCGGGCGGTCCGCGCCGTCGGGGTAGAGCCGATAGGTCAGCCGAAGCCGATCCGCGGCCCGCCTCGGCGTGACCGTGTGCTCGACGAGCGAGCGGTCGCCCGGTTCGACCGACACGCCGAAGCGAGCGACTTCCCGCTGGCGGGCGACGCGGACGGTGTCCCCCTCGACGGCGATGCGTTCGAGGTGGCCGACGACCGTTCCGTCGAGCGAGTCCGACCCGGACACCCCGACGCCGACCGTCACGTCGGCCGGTCGGTCGACCGTCAGGTTCCTCGGGTGCGCGCCGGCGACCAGGTCGCCGTCCGGTCCCTCTCCGACGACGAACAGTTCGGTCGTCTCCGCGGTCGAGGTGGCCTCCTCGGCGACGACGCCCGCGGCGCCGACCGCGGCAACGAGGACGACGACGGTGAGCGCCACCCCTGCGACCCCGTCGCCGACGACGATGGACCGCAGGCGGGTTCCGACGGCGTCCGCGGTCACCGTCACGCGCGCGCCGACTGGCACGCGCGCTCGCCGGTATCGCGCGACCGCGGCCGCGACCACCGTGAACGCCGCCAGACCGACGGCGACGGTCTCCCGGCCGAAGCCCCAGACGGTGAAATCGAGCGCCCCCGCGACGGCACCGACCGCGACGACGCTCCCGCCGACGCTCAGCGCGAGCCGCGACGGCCAGGAGACGGCGCCCGCACCCCGCGGCGTGGTCTCGCCCGCCCGCGGGAAGACGGCCGCGACCAGCGCGTACCCGGGGCCGACCAGGACGAACGGGACGCCGACGACCAGCCCCACGACCGGCGGGACACCGGGGATCGACGCCACTTCGAGGGCGACGAGCGCGACCCCCGCGACCGCCCAGAGGTCCGCGTTCCCCGTTTCGGCCTGCGAACTCTCGGACACGGGAACCACTCCGACGCCGACTACCAAAAGCAGACAGGGTCCGGCACCGCCCGGGACGCGTTCGAATGGTTCGATTCCGGGCGAGACCGGAGAGAGACGGTGACCCCGTCGGTCGGGTGACGACCGGGACGCGTCGTTACTCTTCGGCCGGTTCGTCGGCGTCGGGACCGCCGGGACCGGGCGAGCCGGCGCCGGTCTGGAAGACGAACTCGTGTTCCTCTTCGGTCTCGAAGTTGCCGAGCCCGTCGCCCAGGTACTGGGCGTAGCGGGTGAGCTCCTCGGCGCGCG
>Ga0207733_100041_pt1 | contig 147719 bp, 164 predicted proteins | sample A23P3SouthBayCA_FD_187735 | JGI IMG/M metagenome (GOLD analysis project Ga0207733, IMG submission 187735) | Aerobic enrichment media microbial communities from Eden Landing Ponds, California, USA - A23 P3 (SPAdes) | ecosystem: Environmental > Aquatic > Marine > Unclassified | place: Emeryville... | reverse complement strand
CGGGGGCTCCGGTAGGAGCCCCGGATGCTGAAGCGGCGGTAGCCACTGAAGCGGGTGGCGCGTCAGCGCCACCGTGTGTCGAGTCTCCGTCAGGCCCCTCGACGAGGCGGCGCTTACGGCGCCACTCGATGTCGCGTGCCCGGGTTCGCCGCACTGTCATCGCGCCCATCCGGGTATGCTCAGGCGGGGACGAAGGCACGCACTGTCCGTAGCGGACCGGTCCGAATAAACGCTTCGCGCCGCCGGTGCGCGCTCGGACGACGACACGGGGCGGCTCTCAGGGGATGCCGCCAGCGAGCACGCCGCCGTTGAGCAAGAGCAGACCCGCGACGACGGAGGCGGCGAGGAGAAACGGCCGGGCCTCCCGGGCGGGTTCGCGGACTTTCATCTCGTCGAAGCCGTCGGAGAGCTTGCTCGATGCGACCTCCACGAGCGCGGCCAGAATGAACCACAGCGCGACCATCGAGAGGACGAGGTGCCCGCGCGAACCGCCGGTGAGAGTATCGACGGTGTAGAGCGCACCAGCCAGGTGACCACCGCTGAGCAGGAGAACCAGGGCGCTCGCACGAGAGACGATCGTGAGTTTGCCGACGACCGACGCGAGCGGTTCGGCGTTCGCGGTGCCGTCCATCGCAATCGGCAGGACACCCCAGGTCACGAACACGACGCTTCCGGCCCACACGCCCGCAAACAGCAGATGGGCCGCGTACATCGCGGTGTCGATTGCTGACATACGCGACTGCGAGGACGGGAGGCTCTTGAACGTACCCACTTCCGACGGCGAACGGGCGGCGCCTATGGCGACGGCGGGTCGGCGCCGACCGCTCGTGTGTGAGCACGCTTAAGACCCGTCGTCCGCTTGGCTCGCGTATGGAACCACGGGATCTGTCGGCCCACACCGTCTATCGCGCCGGCCGCGGGATCGAGGAGGTCGCCCGCGAGCTGGGGCTCGACCCTGACGACCTCGTGAAACTGTCCTCGAACGAGAACCCGTTCGGCCCGAGCCCGAAAGCCGTCGAAGCGATCCGCGACCACGCCGAGCACGCCTCGTCCTATCCCAAGACTGCCCACGTCGACCTGACGGAGAAGATAGCAACACAGGTCGGGGTCGACTCGGAGCAGATCTGGCTCTCGGCAGGCGGCGACGGCGCCCTCGACTACCTGGCCCGCGCGGTCATCGAACCAGGGCAGCGCGTGCTCGTCCCGCGACCCGGCTTCGCTTACTACCCGATGAGCGCCCACTACCACCACGGTACCGTCGACGAGTACCACCTCGACAAGGCCGAGGATTTCGCGCAAACGCCTGCAACAGTCCTCGACGCCTACGACGGCCACCGGATCGTCTATGTCACCGGTCCACACAACCCGACCGGCTCCGAAATGTCGCTGGCGGACCTGCGGACGGTGGCCGAGGAGACGGACGAACAGACGCTCGTCGTCGCCGACGAGGCATATCTGGAGTTCAGCGACTCGCCCTCGGCCGTGAGTCTCGTCGAGGAACGCGACGACGTGGCGCTCATCAGGACGTTCTCGAAGGCGTATGGCCTCGCGGGGATGCGACTGGGCTACGCCGTCACGCCAGCGGAGTGGGCCGACGCATACGCGCGGATCAGCACGCCGTTCGGCGTGACTGAACTGACCTGTCGGGCCGGCCTCGCCGCGCTCGACGACGACGACCACGTCGAGAAAACGGTCGAGACCGCCCGATGGGCCCGCGAGTACATGCACGACAACCTCGAGGCCCATACCTGGGCGAGCGGCGGCAACTTCGTCCTCGTCGAGGTGGGCGACGCGAGCGCTGTCGCCGACGCGAGCAAGCGCGAGGGCGTCATCGTCCGCGACTGTTCGAGTTTCGGTCTGCCCGAGTGCATCCGTATCTCCTGTGGCACGCGCGCCGAGACGAAGCGTGCGGTCGAGACGATCAACGGAGTCCTCGCGGAGGTGCCCGAGGCGTGACCGTCTCTTCCGGAACTCCCATCGCACCCTCGGGGGTGACTGGCTCGTGCGCGTCGCGGTGACGGGCACGCCGGGGACCGGCAAGACCACCGCTGTCGAGCGCCTCGCGGCGGACCACGACACCGGGCTCGATGTCGTCCACCTGAACGAGGTCGTCCACGAAGAAGAGTTGACGACAGGCCACGACGAGGAACGGGACTCGGTTATCGCCGACCTCGAGGCCGTCGCCGACTACCTCGACGGGATGGACGACGTCCTCGTCGAGTCCCACCTCGCCCACCACGTCGACGCGGACCGGGTGGTTGTCCTGCGATGTCACCCCGAACGGCTCCGCGACCGGCTCCGCGACCGCGGAGAACCTGCGGCCAAAGCCGACGAGAACGCGGACTCCGAGGCGCTGGACGTGGTGCTGTCCGAAGCCGTGAACCGCCACGGCGAGGACTCGGTCTACGAGGTCGATACGACAGACCGGAGCCCCAAGGAGGTCGCGGCGGCGGTCGCAGCCGTCGTCGCCGGCGACCGCGAGCCGTCGGCCGGGAGCGTCTCGTTCGTCGAGTATCTATGACAGAGCCACGATGACAGGGACACCATGACGCTGGACCGGCTCAGACCCGCGGTGTCGGGCGTGCTCGCCCCGTCGGTCGGCCTCGCGAAACGACTCGGCATGACGCCCAACGCCGTCAGCGTCGTCGCCTTCGTGATGGCCATCCTCGGCGGTACCCTGTTCGCGGCCGCGCCGCAGCAGGACCTGCCTCTCCTCTACGTCGCCGGTGCGGTCGCTGTCGCGCTCAACGGCTGGCTGGACGTCGTCGACGGGGAACTCGCCCGCGAGTTGGACACCGGCGGCCCCGCCGGCGACCTGCTCGACCACGTCCTCGACCGCTACGCCGACATCATCGTCGTCGTCGGGCTCGCCGCGGGGATCCAACGCTACGGGATCGGCCTCGCCGCCGTCACCGGCGTGCTGATGACCTCGTATCTCGGCACGCAGGCACAGGCCGTCGGCCTCGACAGGGTCTACGGCGGTCTCGTCGGTCGCGCCGACCGTCTCGCCCTCGTAATCGTCGTCGGGACGGCGGCCGCGTTCGTCACGCGCTCGTTCGGCCCGCTCGGGCTGGTCGGCTGGCTCCTCGTCTTCTTCGCGGTCGTGGGTCACTTCACCGCGATCCAGCGGTTTTACTACGCCTACCGCGCGCTGTGACCTCATGAGCTGGCGCGAGATCCGCCCGGTCGCGGTTGGCGTCGCATTCAGAGGTGACGAGGTCCTGCTCAGCCGTCTGCGCGACGAGGAAGCCGACGAGACGTTCTATCGGCCGATCGGTGGTGCAATCGAGTTCGGCGAGCTGAGCGACGAGGCGCTCGTCCGCGAGTTTCGAGAGGAGCTGTCGGTCGCGGTCGCCGACCACGAACTCCTCGACACGCTCGAGAGCACGTTCACGTTCCAGGGGACGAAAGGCCACGAGATCTGGTTTCTGTACGCGGTGGACTTCGCCGAGGACTGGCCATACGAGCGCGACGAGTTCGAGGGGCGGGAACCCGAACTCGACGAGACCTACCCGGCCGTCTGGGTCCCGACCGACCGGCTCTCCGAGGTGACGGTCTACCCCGAGCACCTCGCGTCGCTGGTGTGAGGGAAACCGGACGGTTGTCGCGAGCCGCTGCGTATCCGAGCGTCGAAAGGGAAGGCGGTGCTACGCGGCGGCTATCTCGGCGGCGTCGGCTTCGAGTTGCGCCACCACGTCCGGTCGTCCGCGGAGGTCGACTCGCACTTCTTCGGCGCTGTAATCGACCGAATCGACGGTCGCGCGGTCGTACGCTCGCGAGACGAGTCCCATCGCCGCGTCGCAGTTGGGGAGAGTGAGTTCCGTCGCCTCGGTGGGTAAGCGCTCGGTCACGGTGTCGACGAGTGCGTCGATGTTCGTCCCTTCGATGACGCTGATCGGCACTGGGTTCGGTGCGACCTCCCGGACGACGGCCAGTCGCTCGGCGCGCTCGTCGTCGTCGAGCAGGTCGACCTTGTTGACCGCCGTCACCACGTCCGCCTCGTCGACGCCCTGTGCGTCGAGGACATCGAGCGAAACCGTGAGTTTCTCCCGCAGTTCACCTGGGTCGTCGCTGGCGTCGGCGACGAGCACGACGGCATCGGCGGCCGCGGCCTCCGAGAGCGTCTCGCTGAACGATTCGACGAGCCAGTGGGGCAGGTCGTCGACGAATCCGACGGTGTCCGTACAGAGGACCGGCCTGCCGTCGAGGGTCGCCCGCCGCGTCGTCGTCTCGAGTGTCTTGAACAGCCGGTCCTCGACAGCGGCCGTTGCGTCCTTCTCGCCGGCGTCACGTCGAGGGTCGCCGTCACCTCCCGCGCCGCCATCGCGTCGATCGCCGTCCGCCGACGCCGCGTCGTCCAGCGACATCTCGTCCGCGAGGCGGTGCAACAGCGTGGACTTCCCCGCGTTCGTGTAACCGGCGACCGTGACGAGGTCGAACCCCTGCTCGCGGCGCTCGGCGCGGTACTGCTCGGCGGGGCTCGGGAGGTCGTCCAGCTTCCGCTCCAGTTCCGCGATGCGGTTTTTGACGCCCTCGACGCGCGACCCCTTCTCCAGCAGCCTGTTGAGGAACTGCACGTCTGCGGTCTCCTCGATGCGCGGGAGCTCGTATCGCAACTGCGCAAGCTCGACCTGGAGCTGGGCGCGCCGCGTCGTCGCCTGGTCGGCGAAGATGGCGAGCACGAGCCGGTAGCGGTCGTAGACTTCTGTCCCAGCGGGGAGCGCGTCGCGCACCGCGATGGACTGTTTCGGCGACAGTCCGCCGTCGACGACGACCAGTTGCGCGCCGGTCGCCGCGACCCGGTCGGCGAGTTCCGAGAGCTTCCCGCTCCCGAAGTAGGTGCCCGCATCCTCGGATCTGACCTGGGTCACCTCGCCGACCACGTCGTAGCCGGCGGCCGTCGAGAGCGCGCGGACCTCCGCGGTGTCGACCGGTGGTTCGTCGGTTCGCTTCGCGATCACTGCGTTGCCTGTCTGCTGTGTCATAGTGGTCTGGTGTCTGCTATCGGTCTGAAAACGGCGCAGTCACCCAGCGGGCCGTCGACAGGCTGGCTGCGAACCAACGAGAAGCGTCGGCGCGGCCGCTGGGCTACACGATCACGAGCCACCGGCCGCGAGGAAGGGGGCGACTATCGTTCGAGACGATAGCCGTCCAGAGCGCGAACCGGCTCAGAAAGTGGAGAGGATCTCCATCGTGTTCAAATCATTGCGAGCGGAGGGCAAAAACCTTGGGTCGTCGCGTGTGACCGCCCCACAAGCCGCTTCGGCGCTGTGGCACCTCGCACGCTGTTTCGGCGCCGGTGCCGTCACCCCAAGTCGGCGGGAACGGGCGAATCCTCACTACGCCGGTCGTCGACCAGCGCGGCCTGTTCGTCCTCGCTCATCGACTCGAACTCGGCGGCAGCGGTGACGATGTCGTCGACGAGGCGGGGGTCGCCGGCGTTGGTCAGCGTCGTCACCTCCTGCGAGGCGGTGAAGCGGAGACACTCCATCAGGTCCGCGGGGTCGTCGTACGGCCCGTACCACGTCCCGTAGGGCCGTTCGTCGTCGGGCATGTCCTCCGGCCAGGGCTGTTTCGCGAAGGTCTTGATCGCCAGCACGCCCAGTCCTGCTCAATATTCATTCCTCACATCTTCTACTGAATCCCTCCGGGAGCGAGAAGGGGAGCGTTCGGCCGTTTAAATATTTAATCAGTATCGTAAAACTTTTTTGTTAATACCTTACCCAATTACACTATGGCGCGACAGGACAATATGTCGGCAGAAGTAAATGATTCTGAAAGAGGCAGTAAACCACGAAGTCGACGCCAATTTTTATCCGTTTGTGCCGCATCAAGTGCGATCTCAACCATCGGCGTAGGTAAGGCGTTGAGCGAAAGGAAGAGAACGATTGTAGCAACGAGAGACAGCAGTGGGCCAGTTCGGCGAGAGTCTGTTCCGAAGCGATGGTTCAACACTGAAAAACGAGCGCAGAACGTTGCGTCCAAACTTCACCTCAAAACCAAAGCTAACTCCGCAGTCCACCGGATAAGGGTTGTGAATAGAGATAAAACAATTGGCAGTCATCACCTTCCAAAAGTCTTAGTTGAAAAAGTAGAAGGCGAGTCCCTCAACTTACCAGAACTACCCACAGAGGTCCCGATAGAAATCAGGGAAGTCGACTACGAGATGAAACGCATGAGTCATTGCTATACAGGTGAAGAGGATCCATTACCCGGAGGTGTGCATGTGGGCTCATCAGAGGGACACGATAAGGGTGGAACAGGCACAGGTGTGGTGATTGACGGTAATGGTGATGTCTGTTATATGACCGCATATCACGTCATAAATCCGGGTTCATGCACGGGCCTTGGCCATGGATATCACTACGATAACTACGTAGGGAGCGTCCATGCGACAGCCCCGGCATATGACGCTGCGCTCATTAAGCCATCATCTAACAATGATCTAAACGATGATCTAGATGCGCCGCACATATTCACATCAGATTCGACTCCTTCGAAACACAACGTTAGAAGTTGGTACAATAAAGCGGGCATTGGAGATCTCAGGTCTCGAGATGACGTAGTGGTTTATAAACAGGGGATCAAAACTGGAGAACGCTCAGGTGAACTTTTCTCGGCGAATGAACCATTGGAACATCTCTGTGTCAATGCCAACTCATCATTCGTAGCTGGGTTTGAAGTTGTGGGGGGCGACTCCGGCGGACCGATATATACTAAGAATAACGGAGATCTTGAGATACTAGGTCACACTTACGGAAATGCAGGCGGTAAATCAGGAACAGCCTGCGGTGATGACAAGTTTGCGAGCACTACCGGACTGGCGTTTTACCCTCTTCATGACAACTACGGATGGAGCTTCTACACCGATAACCTCATATGATTGAAGATCCTCGGAAGTGGAGTATCCGAGGCCATTGGGCGGTTGCAACAATTACGATCGCTCTGGTATTGGGGATACTTATTGGAGTAGTGATAGCCAATCCTCTGAGTGCTGAACTGTCTTCAACTGACGAGAATATCTCTCAGTGTCAAAAGCCGGCCGATCCAGATAGCAGTGTTGAGCCCCTCCGACTCCAAGTCGTCAACGGAAGGAATTCATCCGGTATAGCTGATAGTGTAACGGTTGAAATATTCACGCTTAACGGGACTCAGTATTGCCAGAGGGATATTCGTATACCCGACGACTCACGGGTCGTTCCGCTCGTGTGGGAGCGAGGGGAGTATCACATTATCGTGCGGTCGGACGAGAGGAGAGCATCCACAGATATCCGCAAAGTCTCTTCGAGGGAGACGTTGGAATCTCTCGTGGTTTCCGATCGCCTGTTCAGTATGGGAGAGGTCCAAAGAATGAACAGGTCCAGTTGACTGGGCATTGTTTAGTGGTACGAGTCATGCCCGTCGCGAAGCCAACGCCGTCAAGATAGTAGTCGAACTCGTGGGCTAACGGTATCGTCGCCGTCGCGGTCCCAGCCCTCAGGGAGGTGTGCTCTTATTTCCTCGTCTAAAAGCAGGTCTGCCGTACCAGACCGATGAGGCAGCCCACGCGAGAGAATTCGTCCGACGGTACGCTACTCTCGCTCCACCGACCCGATACCTGACGGATCACCCTAGGTCGGCGGGAACGGGCGAGTCTTCGCTGCGTCGGTCGTCGACCAGTTCAGCCTGTTCGTCCTCGCTCATCGGTTCGAACTCGGCCGCGGCGCTGACGATGTCGTCGACGAGACGCGGGTCGCCAGCATTGGTCAGCGTCGTCACGTCCTGCGAGGCGGTGAAGCGCAGAGAGTCGGCGAGGGCCGTGGAGTCGTCGTACGGTTCGTACCACGTCTCGTACGGTCGCTCGTCGTCGGGCATGTCCTCCGGCCAGGGTTGTTTCGCGAAGGCTTTGATCGCGAGCACGCCCAGTCCCTCGTCGGTCATCTCGCTGGCGAGGTCGAGGAAGGCGTGTTCGGCGTCCGATTTCCCGGCAACGGTCGCGTTGACGGGGAACATCAGCGTCTCCAGGTCGGGGATCCGCTCGACGGCGTCGCGGATCACGGCCGGCGTGCCGTGGCTCGTCAGCCCGATGTGGTCGATGATGCCCTCTTCCTGTGCCTCGCGATAAGCTTGCAGCGCCCCGTCGTCGGTGGTGATCTGGTCGATTTCGTCGTGTTCGGTCACGGCGTGGAACTGGTGCAGGTCGATGTGGTCGACGCCGAGTCGGTCGAGCGAGGCCTCGAGTTTCTCCCAGGCGCCCTCGTACCCGCGTTCGAGCGTCTTGCAGCCGAGGAAGACCTCCTCGCGGCGCTCGTCGAGTGCGGGTGCGAGCTTCAGTTCGGCGGTTCCGTACTGCGGTGCGACGTCGATGTGGTTGACACCGCGGTCGAGGACATCGTGGACCATCTCGGTGGCCTGGTCCTGTTGGAGGTGGTCGAGTGCGATGGCGCCGAACGTGAGGATACTGCTCTCCTGTCCGGTCTCGCCGAGCGGTCTTGTCTCCATGGACGGACTCACGGCCGCGTGGGGCAAAAAGCTGCCTCGCCGGGTGCGTCCGGGATCCGACCCGACCGTGGTCGGCGGCCTCGTGCGAGGTGTTACCGTGCTCGCAGGCTTTATCAGCGGGCGCGGCCAACCCAGGGGCATGGTCCAGTGTGAGATGTGCGGGAAGGAGACGAGCTCCCCCAACCGCGTGAAGATCGAGGGGGCGGAACTCGACGTCTGTGACGAGTGTACGGACTTCGGCACCGAGGTCAAACAGGACACCGGATCCGCCAGCACGTCGACCAAGTACTCGACGTCGTCCTCGAGCAGTTCCTCCTCGTCGAGTTCGAGTTCGAGTTCCTCGTCGAGTTCAGGTGGTGGCGGCGGCGGACGGCGCCAGGACATGTTCGACGAGATGGACGAGCTCGCGCAGGACTACGACGACATCGTCCGTTCCGGCCGCGAGTCGGCCGGGCTGAGCCAGGAGGACCTCGCCCGGCAACTCAACGAGAAAGCGAGTCTCGTCCGGAAGATAGAACGCGGCGACACCCTCCCGAGCGACGAGATGCAGAGCAAACTCGAGAAGGCACTCGGCGTCGAGCTCTCGGCCGGCAGTAGCGCCGAGGAAACCGAGTGGGAGAGCGACACCTCCACCGGTGAGTACACGCTCGGCGACGTGGTCGAGCGGAAAGACTCCTGACACGGCCACGGACGACGGGTCGGCCCAGGCGGAGTTTTGCGCATCGAACAACGCATAGACCAGACTGGCGAGCGCGTTCGGTAGTCGGTCAGAGGTCCCGCGTGATGTACTCGGTCCCGAGGTCGTCGGCGATGTCCTCGATATCGGACTCGATCGACGCGATTTCGTTCTGGAGCCGGCGGAACTCCTCGCTGGCTTCGAGTTCGGCCGCCGTCTTCTCGACCTGCAGGACGTTGCGCTTGAGTTTCTTCGCCGTCAGGTCGCGCATCCGGTCGTTGTACTCGGCGACTCTCATCAGGCGGCCGACGATATCCGTGAGGTCGTCGCTGGTGACCGGCTTGACGATGTAGTCGTCACAGCCCATGTCGATGATGTCGAAGTCGGGGTCGACGGCGGTGACCATCGCGACCCGACACTGGAGGCCACGCTCCTCTATCTCGGCGAGCACCTCGTTCCCCGAGACGACGGGCATCCGACGGTCGAGCAACACGACGTCGAGATCCGCCGAGAGCATGTCCATCGCCTCGATCCCTCCGTAGGCCGTCCGGACGTCGTACTCACCGGCGAGGTAGTCCGTGTACAGATCTGCGAGGTGGTCCTCGTCCTCGACGACCAGCACCGTTCCGCGCTCGGCCTCGCGCGTCTCCGTCCCCTGTGTCACAACGACTTCTGATTTGGGAGGCACAGTCTTAACCTTCACCCTCTCGGCGCCCCATGGCTGTTCGTCCGCCCGGGTGCCGCGTGGGTGCTCGTTCCGCCGGGTCCCACGCACAATCTATAACCCCCAGCGGACCGTCCGGGCGGTATGTTCGTTCTGGTCAATCTGAAGGCCTACCCCTGTGACCCAGTCGGCGTCGCGAGCGCCGCCCGCGATGTGAGCGAATCCTCGGGCGTCCGCATCGCTGTCGCACCGCAGGCCGCCCACCTCGCAGCCGTCGCGGAGACGGGCGTCGAGACGTGGGCCCAGCACGTCAGTCCCGTCGCGCACGGCAGCCAGACCGGCAGCACGCTGGCGGAGGCGGCCGCCGATGCCGGTGCGACCGGGACACTGCTGAACCACTCCGAGAACCGCCTGAAACTCGCCGATATCGACGCCAGCCTCGACGCGGCCGACCGCGCGGACCTCGAGACCGTCGTCTGTGCCAACAACCCCGACCAGGTCGGCGCCGCGGCCGCGCTCAGTCCCGACGCCGTCGCCGTCGAACCGCCCGAACTGATCGGGACCGGGACACCCGTCAGCAAGGCCGACCCCGATATCGTCACCGACGCCGTCGACGCCGCGACGGCGGTCGACGATTCCGTCGAGGTGTTCTGCGGCGCTGGCATCTCCACCGGCGCGGACCTCGACGCGGCCGGCGACCTCGGTGCCACCGGCGTCCTCCTGGCAAGCGGCGTCGCGAAGGCAGAGGATCCACGGGCGGCCCTCGAAGACCTCGTCTCCCCGCTCGTCTGAGCGAGTCCCGGACGCTCGGTCGCCGGTCGGCGCGCCCCATCGGGTTCAGTCGAGTGGGGCCGTCTCGGCGATCCGGAGCGCGTCCGACTCGGGCAGACGGTCGTCCGGCGTCCGCAGTTCGTAGGTCCCCGCCGGGACGACGCGCTCGCCCGCGCCAGTCATCCCGCCGTCGGTGACCGCCAGTGCCCGCAGCGATATGGGGACCTCGACGCTCTTTTCTTCCCCCGCAGCGAGTTCGACGCGCTCGAACCCGACTACCTGTCTCGCCGGCGGAATCGCCGGCGGGGCGGCCTGTTCGGTATCCGGTTCGTGATCGGCGAGCAGGACCACGGACTCCGCTGTCGCGCGGTCGGAGCCGTTCGAGAGGTCGACGGTGGCAGTGACTCGTCGCCGGTCGGCGACGCATGGTACCTGCCCCGGCAGGGAGATCCCCTCGTAGGTCACCGACGCATAGCTCTCGCCGTGTCCGAACGGGAACAGCGGTCGCTCACCATCCGTCCCGTTCCCGTCGGGCGGCGTCCGGTGCGTGACGACCTGCGGGAGTTGCCCGACGTGTTCGGGCCAGGTGAAGGGGAGTCGTCCCGCGGGGTCGCGCTCCCCGAAGAGGACATCGGCGACCGCAGTCCCGCCCTCGACGCCAGGATAGTAGGCCATCAGCGCGGCATCGAGGCCGTCGAACAGGGACGGGGACCCTCGGGGCCGACCGGTCACGAACACGCCGACGGTCTCAACGTCTGTCTCCGCCAGCGCGGTGACGAGTTCGCGCTGGCCCTTCGGGAGCGAGAGGTCGTCGCGGTCGCCCGACCCCTCCGCGTACGTGTCTTCACCGAGGACGACGACCGCGACATCGGCGTCGGCCGCCGCCGTCCGGAGTTCCGCCCCGTTCCTGAGCACCTCGTCGGACGTGTCGACGACGGAGACGTCCCTGCTCGCGGAGGCAGCCGCCTCGACGCCGTCAGCCACTGTCACTGTCTCCGGCACGAGCTGTTGGGGTGCGCCCTGCCAGGCCATCGTCCACCCGCCGAGGAGCCGTCGGGCGTCGTCCGCTATCGGCCCCGTCACCAGCACGGAGTCGTCCCCGTCGAGCGGCAGGACACTACGGTCGTCAAAGAGGAGGGTGAGCGACTCGCCGGCCGCCCGGCGCGCGAGGTCACGGTCTCGGTCTCTCGCAGCGGCCTCGTGACTGCTCACGGGCGTCCGGGCCTCCTCGAAGAGCCCGAGTCGGTCTTTCACTCGCAGGATACGCCTGACAGCCTCGTCGACCCGGTCCTCGCTCACTGCGCCGTCCTCGACGAGCGACGTGAGCGCCGCCTGGTAGCCCTCGATCTCGTCGGGATGCGGGGCCATGTACATGTCCACGCCCGCCGTGACAGCCATCTCGACTGCCTCCTCGATATCCGCGGCGACGCCGTGCGGTCCGGCGAGTTTGTGGATGTCCCGCCAGTCCGACACGAGGAGCCCGTCGAACTCCCAGTCGTCCCGGAGGACCGTCGTGGCGAGCCACTCGGACGCGTGGGCGGGAACGCCGTTGACCGAGCCACTGTTGGCCATCAGCGTCTCCGCACCGGCGTCGACGCCCTGCCGGAAGGGCGGGAGGACGACGTCACGGAGCGTGCGCGTCGAAATGTCCGCCGGCTCGCGGTCGTTCCCAGTCTCAGGGGCCGAGTAGCCCGCGAAGTGCTTGACCGAGGCTGCGACGCGCTTGGTCCCGTCGCCGACGCTCTCGTAGCCCTGGACGGTCGCACGGACGAACTCACCCACAGCGAACGGATCCTCACCGAAACACTCATAGTAGCGACCCCACCGCGGGTCGTGAGCGACGTCCGCGACCGGCGAGAACGTCCAGTTGATCCCCGACGCCGCCAGCGACCGACCCGTTACCGCGGCGAGTTCGCCCGCGAGGTCCGTGTTCCAGGTCGCGCCGACGCCGACCTGATGTGGAAAGACCGCGGCCTCCTGCACAGTGGCGTTCCCGTGGACGGCGTCGATCCCGACGAGCAGAGGGACGCCCGTCTCGTTCATCGCCGTCGACTGGAGGTTGTTGAAGTACTCGAGGGCGTCCTCGGCGCTGGTCCCCGGCGCGTTAGCGCCGCCGAACAACACCGAGCCGACACTGCCGGCTGCGACCTCCTCGCTGGCGCGCTCCATCGAGTAGGGTTTCCTGTTCCCGCTGGGTTCCAGTTGCGTCATCTGGCCGACCTTCTGGGCCAGCGACAGGGAGTCGAGCGTCTCCTCGATCCGGTCGTCGTCGACACTGACCGTCGAAGTCTCCGACGCGTCGAAACTCGCCGTACCCGTCAGGTTCGTTCGTGCGCCGCCGTCCCCGTCGAAGGCGGTCTCGGTCGACGTCGAGTCCGAACCGAACAGACCGGCGCACCCTGCCAGTGCGACCGCACTCGCTGCGCCGCCGCGTTGGAGCAGGCGACGACGTGAACAGACCGACCGCCACGAGAGCCCACCCGCAGCCACGTCGTCGATCCGGTTCACATCGTCGCCGTCCAGCGTCTCGTCGCCGTCCAGCGTCTCGTCGCCGTCTAACATCTCGTCGTCGCCGTCCAGCGTCTCATCGCCGTCTAACATCTCGTCGTCGCCCAGCGCCTCGTCGCCGTCTAACATCTCGTCGTCGCCGTCGATCTCCCCGACCATGGCCCACACGTCTCTCAGATGATGTATAAATCCCGTGGGAGTCAGCGGGACAGAATTCAGTCGACGAACTCGACATCGTCGTTCGGTTCGAAGTCGTCGGAGAGGGGGCTGTCGTCGTCCGACCCGGACTCGGCGGTCGGTTGTCGGTCGGTGACGGTCTCGGTGGTGGTCCCGTCGGGACCGCCGGTGTCACCTCCGTCCCCGTCGATCTGGGCCGCCACTTCTTCTCCGTCGATGGCGCTCTCGACCTGTTCCAGGAACGGGTCGACGCGCTCGCAGTCGGTCTGTTCGCGGAGCAGATCCGGCAGCCGGTAGTCGTAGCGCCCGCGACCGACGTGTTCGACGAGGCCGCGGACGCGGAGACGGCGATTGTGCGCGTAGGCGCTCGTCCGGTCGTCGGCCCCCGCAGCCGAGAACAGCGCGTCCATGGGCGTGCCGGGGCCGTGGTCGCGGTAGTACCGCAGCATCTGTCGGGTCACCAGGTCGAGGTCGTGCAGGTCGTCGGCCAGTCGAGTGGTGAACGCCGCGGCCTCCTCGACCGCGTCGGGGTCGACCGCGGTGGTCGTCCCGCGCTCGAAGGCGTCAGTCGCCCGGTCGCCAAGCGGGTTCTCCTCGACGCCGGCGAAGCCGCGGGTCACGTCCGGCGTCGTCGCGCTGTCCGTGCTCGCACCCGCCGCGGCCGTCCCGCCGCCAGTCGCGGCCGTCGCGTCGGCGGCGCGGGTCGGGCTCGCACCGGTGGCCGCACCCGCGCCGTCGGCCCCACCTGCGTCGCTCGTTCCGCTATCGCCACCGGATTCCGAGTCGAAGATTCCGTCCGGCAGCGATATTTCCTCGGCTCCGTCCGTGCCGGTGGCCTTATCCTCGCCGTCGTTGCCGTTTTCGCTGTGTACACTTCCCGGCGAGGATTCGTCCGGGTCCCGCTTTTCGTCGCCCACCCACGTCATCACAGCGTCATCGTAGCCGTCGTCGTCGCGGGCCGCCTCGTCCGGCACCGACCCGTCGCCCCACGCATCCTCGAGCCCTGGATCGACGGCCCCTGCCTCGCCGTTCGCGTGCCCGTTCCCGTTCGGTGTCGCGCCGTTCCCGCTGGACGCAGCGGGTGCATCGCCGTTCGCGACCTGCCGGTACCGCCGCATCTTCGTCTGTTCGGTCCGGCCGGGGTTGGCGCCCTCGACGTGTTCGACGAGCGCCTGCGTGAACTGGTCGGCCATCCGCTGCATGTCGCGAGCGTCCTGCAGTTCGGCTTCGAGTTCGGCGATGCGGGAGTTCTTCTCGTCGAGTTCCTCGCGCAGTTCGGCGATGCGGTTCTCGCGGGCCTGTTCCTCCTCGCTGATCTCCTGAAGTTCGGAGACGAGGTCGTCGCTGACGGATTTGAGGTCAGGCCGCTCGAAGTCGTCGAGGCCGGGCGTCGCGCCCGCGTCGAAGGTCTGCTTGCGGTGGAACTGGACGCGACGAACGGTCTCGGACCAGTCGGTCATCATGAACGCCTCGCCGTTGTCCAGCACCTCGACCTCTGCAGCGTAGTCTGCGTCGAGGATCCGCTTGACCACCTTCGTATCGTTGTTCCATGTCAGGCGGTGCCAGACCAGCCAGTCACACTGTGTGATGAAGTCTTTTTTCACGTCGGCGGGGCGCTGGCTGATGCCGACGATACCGAGGCCGTGCTTGCGGCCGCGCTTGGAGATCTTGATGAGCATCTTCCCGCACTCGCCGACGCTGCCCTGCTGAGGGATGTACTCGTGAACCTCCTCGACGAGCATCAGGAAGGGTTGTTTCAGTTTCTTGGCCTTCGCGAAGAGCTGTCGGGACACCGCGGTCAGTAGCTCTTGCCCGTCCTCCTCGTCGAGAAAGGAGGACATGTCGAGGATGATGGGCACGTTCTGTTCGAGAGCGAGCGAGGCGATCTTCTCGGCGTGTTCGACCGTGACTTGGATGTCGCACTCGTCGTCGGCGCCGACGTGGAGGATCTCGTACTCCTCTTTGAGGCCGTAGTACTCGCCGTCGATGTCGACGATGAGCATTCCGAACCCGGCGTCGAGCAGTTTCTCCGTGATGACGCTGGCGGAGTTCGATTTGCCGGCGCCCGATTTCCCCGTGACGAAGCCGCGACCGGTCAGCAGTTCCACGACCGGAAGGTCGACGGACTCGCCCGGTCGGCCGCTCCCACACGGCCCCTCGCTGACCTCCGCGACAGTGATCGACTCGGTCTCTGGCATTTCCCGATACCACCCGCGGAACGGCAATAAGCCCCCGTCAGACGCGGGTCTGACGCATCGCGAGACCGCTCGGGAAGGGCGTTTCCGACCGCTGACAACTCGACCGAGAGGCGCTCGACATACCGAGGGACACTCGCCCGACCGTAGTACTTTTGCCCGCGGACCGCCCCGTCGGTTCCATGAGCCCCGTCCGACCTACGAACGCCGTCCGCGTCACGCTCGTCGCCGCGCTGGTCCTGCTCGCTGGCTGTGGCGTCCTCGGCGGTGGCGGCGGCGGCGGGACGCCGACTGCCAACACGACCGCTGGCGGCACCGACGCGCCCGGGGGCGCGACCCCGACGCAGGCGCCAGGCACCACCGCGCCCGCCGAGACCGCGACCGCGACGCCGACAGCCACACCGACCGCGGCGCCGACGGCGACGCCGACCGCCACGGCGACACCGCTGCCGCCCGGCTACGACACGGCCACCGTCGCCAGCGATCCGTTCGGGATTTCGCTGACGCTCACCGGGAATCAGTCCGCAATCGGAACGCCACGGTTCACCGACGCGAGCGGACTCCGAGTCACCGACGGCACGATCCTCGACTGCGCCAGCGCCTCCCCGTTCGTCCGCGTGCGGACGAACGGCACTGTCGCGGACGCCACGGTGGCGATGTCGTACAACGCGTCGGCACTGCCCGAAGACGCGAACGAGTCCGAACTGTCCGTCTTCGCGTACAACGATACCGTGCAGTTCTACCTCGAGATGGTCTCGAGCGTCGACGCCAGCAACGACACCGTCACCGCCACCAGGGTCAACAGTACGATAAACGAGTTCACGCGCGAGACGGAGAACGGCACCGAGATACTCCGTCCGACAGTCGACGGGACGACCCTCGACAACGTCTTCGTGGTCATGCACTGGCCCACGTTCTGGGAGGGGTACCGCACCCAGCAGGTCCCCACGCAGTGCGAGCCGAACCAGGGAGTGTAGCGACCGCGGAGTGCGGGCTGTGCAGACCGCTCGTGATGGCGGGTGTCCGGAACGCTGACCACTCGCGACGACACGTGAGACCTGAAGCGATTTAACTGAGCGCGTCGAATGCTGTTTAGAGTGGTCGATACGGATGAACGAGGTGGGACGGTGACGCGGTACGAGACATTCGTCGAGGACGGCACAGTCTACGTCGGCGCACCTGACGGTCAGCTCCGCGTCGGCGACCTCGACGTGATACTCGACGCCGTGGGCGGACCTTCCTGGACGATCACGTACTCCGACGCCGAGAAGGAACGCCACCCGGAGATGGACACGTCCGACGAGGGACTGACCGTCGACGTGGTCGACATGATGCACACGATGACCTTCGGCGAGCGGTTCGTCGAGACGATGGCCGCCCATCCCGACGAGACGGCCGCCGCGGCCGAACTCTCCCCGCGAACCGGCCTGTTCGTCGGGAAACTGCTGAACAACCTCGAACACGGCGTGGACTGACCGCGCTCAGACGAACTCCCACAGCGAAGTCTGTCCGTCGCTCGGCCGTTCCGGTCTGTGCTCGCGTTCGCTCTCTGCCTCGGTGACAGCCGCCGTGCTCTCGAACCCGGTCAGGCGCACCTGCTCGTCGTCCGTTTCGACGCCACTGCCATCGCCGCCGTCCTGACCGTCTGTTGTCCCCCCGCTGGAACGAGTCGTCGTCTCGTCGCTGTCGCCTCCGGTCCCCTCGCTGTCGAACCCGCCCAGACTCGCCTGGTCGCTCTCGGTGAACGAGAGGTTCGAGACGCGGACGCCGACCTTGCGGACCTGGTCGTCGGCGAATTCCTCGAGCAGGTCGAGCGCCGTTTCGGCGACCAGTTCGGCGTTCTGTACCGGACCGGGCAGCGACTCCGCGCGCGTGCTCACGTCGAACGGCGGCGTGACGACTTTGATCCCGATGGTCTGGTAGAGGGCGTTCTCGCGCTCGGCGCGCTCTGCCACGTCGGCGGCGAGCGCCCGCACCCGCTCGCGCACTTCGGTCAGGTCGCTCGTGGCCTCGGTGAACGCCGACTCCCGCGAGAGGCTCTTTGGCTCGCCCACCGGTTCGACGTCCCGGTCGTCCTCGCCGCGGGCGAATCGCCGGGTCTGGACGCCGCGCTCGCCGAAGCGCTCGCGCAATCGATCGGGGTCCGCCGCCGCCAGATCCGCCGCCGTCTCGATACCCATCGAGCGCAACTCGCGGGCCGTGACCGGACCGACGTTGTGGATCTCTGCTACGTCGAGCGGCGCGAGAAACGCCCGGACCTCACCAGGTTCGACGACGACGAGGCCGTCGGGCTTGTCGTGGTCGCTGGCGATCTTCGCCGCGCTCATCGTCGGCGCGACGCCCACGCTCGCCACGACGCCGACCGCTTCGGTTATCTCGGCTCTGATCCTGGCGGCGTACTCTTTGACGCCGTCGGGGTCCGTCCAGCCGACGCGGTCGGTCACGTCGAGGTACGCCTCGTCGATGCTGACCTCGCGGACGGTGTCCGCGCGCTCGCGAAGGACCGCCTTCACGTCGGCCGCCACGTCCTGGTAGTAGTCGAGATCCACGGGCCGGTAGAAGCCGGCCTCGTCGACGTCGGCGTCGGGGTCGCGGGCGGCCTCGACCTTCCGGGGGAGCAACTCCAGCGCCTCGGAGACGGCCATCGCGCTCTCGACGCCGAACTCGCGGGCCTCGTAGCTCGCGGTGGCGACGGCGCCGTGGGTCTCCGCGGACTCGTAGCCCATCCCGACGACCAGCGGTTCGCCACGCAACGCGGGTTCCCGCAGGCGCTCGCAGGCCGCGTAGAAACAGTCCATGTCGACGTGACAGACGACGCGCTCGCTCTCGTCGTCGGACCCAGTCGCGAACGTGCCGAGGTCGCCGCGGTCGCCGCTCACGGCTGGTTGGCCCCCCGTCGCAGTCTCGCGCTCGCGGCCATCGACTCACCCGAGGGTTGGCGTGGGGCGACAATGAAGTTCGCGGCTCCCGAGCGGTGGCCGTCCGTTCACCGTCCGGGTCGACCCACTCACGCGCTCTCGGTCGTGGTCGGGGTGCGGGTCGGCGTCGCCACGGGCGTCGCAGTCGGTGTCTCGGTGGGCGTCTCGCCATCTGGTGTCTGGGTTGGCGTCCCCTCCGTCGGTGTGTCGACCGGTCCGCCTCCCGGCGTCGCCGTTTCGGTTCCGGTCCCCGGCGTGGCGTCGTCCGGCGTCGTCGTTCCGTTCCCGACGCCATCCGTCGGAGTCGGGGTCCCGTTTCCGGCGTCGGGCGTCTGTGTCGGCGTCCCGAGTCCGGGCGTCTCAGTGGGGGTGAGCGGGGGAGTGGGCGAGGGCGTTGGGGTCGGCGTCGGGACCGGCGTGGGCGTCGGGTCGCCGTACCGGCGGTCGAGGATATACCGGTCGTCGCCCGACTGCCAGACGACGTAGAGCGTGTCGTGGGTGGCGTTGGCGACGAGACAGTCGTCGCCGACGGACAGTCGACTCACGTTCGTCGCACAGGCGCGCCCGTCGGTCCCAGCGACGTTTCCGAGCGTCCCATCGGTGGCCGACTCGACGTAGATCGACTCGCCGTCGAGCGTCTCACCACCGTAGAGCGTGACGGTCACGTCCGTGCCGTTCGTCTCGAAGACGAAACTCGCCGTGGGCGGGTCGATCTCCGGGTCGGTACCGCCGTCGCCACCGGTCGCGGCCGCGGCGACGACCATCGCCAGCAACACCGCGACGACCGCCATCGCGAGGACGACTCGTGCCTCGGACAGCCCACGCGAGTCCGGAGTCCACGGCGGGCGCGACGGTCGTCGCGCGTCCCTGCGTCTGTCCACGGGTCGAGTTCCCTCTCGTCCACAATAGAACTACTGCCCTCGACGGGCCGATACCGCTCTGCCCCCGGCGAAACGATGCCGCTCTCCCCTCGGCGGGCCGATACCGCTCTGCCCCCGGCGAAACGATGCCACTCTCCCCTCGGCGGAACGGTACTGCTCGCTGTCGAGATGCTACTCGCTGGATAAAACGTAGAGCGCGGCGGGATGGCCAGTCCCCCCGCGGCGAAGTGCTTCGTGGGCGGTGCCAATGTACCGGGTGTTCGCGACGCTGGTTCACGCCGGGAGCCCAGTACGGCTCCACGTCTATGTTACACACACCCATACTTAACCGTTGTCCCGAAGCGTTTCGGCACGCGGCCCTCCCCGAGTGGGGTACGTGAAACGCGCTTTTGAAGCAGCGGTGTTTAAATACTCGTGGCGGGCGTCGCACCGAGTAGGTATGAAACGCAGATCGATGCTCGCCCTGACCGGGACAGCCCTCTCGACCGCCCTCGCCGGCTGTGGCGCTCTCGCCGACGGCAGCGACGGAACAGCGACGGATTCACCGACGGATACGCCGCCGGCGTCGACGCCGACCGACACGCCTGCGCCGACCGAGACCGCGACCCCGACGCCAGGAGACGAGGGGACGCAGACGGCCACGCCGACGCCCGACGCGCCCGCGACCCTCCGAAACGGCAGTTTCGAGGACGACTGGGCGGCCTGGACCGTCGGCCGCGACCTCCCGACCGACCCCAACCGACCAGGCGACCGCGCCGTCGGCTCCGATGTCGGCGTCACCACGCGTCGGTCGAGCGATGGCGAGACGTCCTGCCGGCTGTTCATCGACGGCAGCCAGGACGACGGCACGGTGTGGGTCCAGCAACCGGTCGACCTCTCCGAGTACGACTATCTCGCCGTCGACTACGTGGCTTCGAACTCTTTCAACGAAATCGGCAAGCCCGCCGTCTACGCCGGCCCGGAGCCCGATGATTCGCTGACCGAGACCGACTTCGACACCAGCAACTCGCTCGAAGGCCACAGCCGACCAGGCTGGAAGACCTTCACCTACGAAGTCGACCACGACGGCCCAGGCATCGTCGCCGTCGGCTTCAGCATCGTCTGGGAGACTGGCTATCGTACCTTCATGGACAACGTCCGCCTCACGACCGACGAACCCGCGACGATCACGCCCGAACCGACACCGACAGAGTCCGGCGACGGCGAGACAGGGACGTCCGGTGACGGCGAGCAACTCGGATAGCGCCCGCTGACGCCGGCAGTCATCCAAGCCCGTTCCCCGCTCGCGCTCCGTGGTCGTCACAGTCCGCTCCGCTCGCGCTCCGTGGTCGTCACAGTCCGCTCCGCTCGCGCTCCGCAGTCGTCCCAGCCTGTCCCCGCTCGCGGCCCGCGACCGTCACGGCCCCGTCCTCACGGTCCGTCGGCGTGCCAAGACTGAACTGGCTGGTGGGCGAACCATCGCCCATGAGCCAGAAGGACACGCAGAAAGAGCGGACCAGCGAGCGCGTCGATACAGACGACATCGACGTCGACGACATCTCCGTCGGCGGGTCGAGCGGCCGCGACCGCATGACAGTCTCGAACCGGTCGTCGTGGACCGGTCTCGCCAAACGCGCGCTCAACGTTACCGGCGGAGGCGGCACGACCGACCTCACGGGCGCCGCGACGCTCGGCGGCGCGATGCTCCTCGGCGCGTTCGTCACCGGACTTCTCCCCGTGCCGCTGCTCTGGGTCGTCGGTCTCGGCGCCGGCGCCGCGGTCGCCGGGCGTTACGAGTCTGGGTCGGTCGGGTTCGCGACGCTGTTCGGCGCCGTCGCCGGTCTCGTCGGCGGCCTCGGCTTCGCGAGCGCGCTGTTCGGCCTCGGGGTCTTCCTGACGCTTCTGACGACCGGGCTCGGGGCCGTCGCCGGCGCCGTCGGCTTCCTCGCTGGCCTCGTCGCCGCGCAGTAACGCCGCTCGGCCGCTCTCCCCGCCCCCGGCACGCTCTCCGCTCTCCCCGCTCACTCGAACGCCGCGAGCGACGCGTCGCGCCCGTCGCGCAGATGCCGGTGGATCCGTCCGCGGTCCCACCCCAGCGGCGAGACGACGCTCTCGGTCGCCCGAACGAGGAGGGCCCGGTAGTACTCGACGTCGTAGTCGCTCACGTCCTCGAAGGGCAGGCGGACTCGCTCGGCGTCCCGCCGGTCGTCGTCGACGACGACGTACCGGACGTCCTCGCCGGGCGGTCGCGAGAGACCGTGGTCGCGGGCGCGTTCGAGCGCCGCCACGGCCAGCGTCCGCTGACTGTAGTCGTCGAGCGAGCGCGAGACGCGCTGGCGGACGACCAGGTCCGCGGGGTCGACCGCGCCGCGGTCGAGTCGTCCGAGCGCGCGGGCCAGTCGGTCACAGACCGCCGCGGGGTCGCGGTGACGGTCGAGGGTCCGTATCAGCGCTCGTTGCGTGTCGGCGACGAACGCCGGCGTCGAGCGCTGGCGCGCCTCGATCCCGCGGAGTTTGAACGCGCCGTCGTCGTCCGGGTCCGCGCCCGCGACCTTCCCGAAGTAGCGGGTGAGCGCGCCCGCGGTCCCGTCACGTAGTGGCGCGAAACACACCCACTCGAAGCGGCCCTCGACCTCCAGGGGGATCCGCGCGTCCGCGCTGACGGCCTCGGCGACTCCTTCGATCGGTTCCGGGCCCTCGGCATCTTTCGAGTCCGGTTGTTCCAGGTCGTCCTCGCGGGCCTGCACCCACAGGCTGTCGACGATGCCGTGGACGACCCGCCAGCCGCCGGCCTCCAGCCGCTCTTTGGCATCGAGCAGGATCTCCCGCGCGATAGCGTTTATCGCCTCGTGACACTCGATCCGCCCGAACTTCGCGTTGCGGTAGCCCTGATAGCCGAAACAGGACACGAGCACCCACTTCAGGGCGTCAATCCTGCCGGTGAGGGCGTCGGCCCGCTCGGAGTCCGCATCGGGGTCGGCGCGGACTCGCTCGCGCTCGGCCTTGAACTCGGCGCGGTCGTCGACGAGCGGCCCGAGCACGTCGGCGAGGAACCCCTGACGGTCGCAGATACTGTAGCCGAGACCGGGCACGTCCGCGCGGTCGTGACAGTCACAGCCCACCGTCTCGGGGCTGACGTTGTACTCGCACATGATCGAAGGGTACAGCGAGGCGAAGTCGACCTCGACGACGTCCTCGTACAGACCAGGGTCGGGCGCGAACGTGAACCCGCCACGGTCGGCGTCGTGCAGCGTCGCAACCGACTTGAACGCCTCCGGCTCGGCCTTGTTCCACGGCGCGAGCACGCCCCGCTCGCGGGCCGCTTTGACCTCGATGGACGTGAGGATCGTCCCGATCGACCCGCGGGCGGTCTCCTGGAGCGGGCGCCACGAGCGCCCGACCAGGTCGAGCAGCCCCGCGAGACCGGCCTTCCCGAGGAGGAAACTGTTCGAGCGGTCGACGATTGCGCGGCCGGGCACAGCGTACCGGGCCGGCGAGTGGCCGACCTGTCCGTAGCTGTGGTAGGTGCTCTCGCCGGCGAGACGGTCGTATCCCGGCGCCCGGCCGAGCTGACAGTCGACGCCGAGCGCGGCCGCGCGGTCGTGACACAGCGGGACCAGGTCGGCGCTCGACGTGACCAGTACGTCCGGGTCGGCCGCAGCCAGCCGGTCGCGCAGGGCTTCGAGGACATCCCGCTCGGTCGCCGCAGAGCCAGCGGGACGTGCTCCGTCGACGAGGCGGTCGCCGTCGACCCGGAGCGCGCCGAGGTCGTCGACCGCGAGCCCCCGTTCCGGCAGCGAGAGGTCGAGTCGCCGCAACTCGCGACCGGGCGTCGGCTCGGTATCGGTGTCGACGCAGTAGCGAAACCCCGGTGCGAGGTCGACGTCGTACAGTCGGACCCGACCGGGCGCGTAGTTGGCGGCCCGCTCGGAGAGGATCTCGTGAGCGAGCGTCCGCACCTCGCCGACGCGGGCCAGGTCGACACGCAGGACCGACTCGCGCGACTCGCGCCGGAGGTCGAGATACCACTCCTCCGTCGCGGTGCCGGCGACTTTCGGGTCGGCGGCGAGTGCTGCTGCCAGGTTCGCGCGGATCTGCTCGGGCGCGGCGACGTACAGCGATGGGCGGTAGTCAGTGACAGTCCGCGTCTCGACGCCCGACGCGGTGGCGTGCCACTCGCGGACGACGCCGTCGCCGCGGAACTCGGGCGTCAGAAGCGTCATCCGCCACCCGTCCGCTCGGTCGCGTCCGTTCCGCGCTCGGTCACGTCTCCGATCTGCCGGAGCGAGATAATCAATGTCCGGAGACCGGAGCGGTAGTGGTCGCGTGGCTGTGAGCTGTGGTCGCTCCACGACCGCGGAACGCCACTTAGATAACGGGGGCTGTCGAATTCTCGGTCATGAATCCGAAGATCCTGATCCTCGGGCCGCCGGGTGCCGGGAAAGGCACGCAGAGTGCGCGCCTCACGGACGAGTTCGACGTCGAACACGTCACCACGGGCGACGCGCTCCGCGCGAACAAGGAGATGGACATCTCCGACATGGACACGGAGTACGACACGCCCGGCGAGTACATGGACAAGGGTGACCTCGTGCCGGACGTGGTCGTCGACGCGATGGTCGAGGAAGCGCTCTCCTCGACCGAAGGGTTCGTTCTCGACGGCTACCCGCGCAACGGCGACCAGGCCGAGGCGCTGGCGGCGATGACCGACCTCGACGTCGTGCTCGTCCTCGACGTGCCCACCGACGAACTGGTCGACCGCCTGACCGGCCGCCGCGTCTGTGAGGACTGTGGCGCGAACTTCCACGTCGATTTCAGCCCGCCGAAAGCCGACGGCGTCTGCGACAAGTGCGGCGGCGACCTCTACCAGCGCGAGGACGACGAGGAAGACTCCGTTCGCAACAGGCTGGATGTCTACGAGGACAACACCGCGCCGGTCATCGCGCAGTACGAGGACCGCGACGGGTACGTCGAGATCGACGGCGGTCAGGCTCCGGACGACGTGTGGGCCGACGTCCGCGAGGCCGTCCGCAGCCAGGCGCAGGACTAAAACCTTCATAACGGACAAGCACGGAGAACACACAATGGCACGGACCGCGAAGAAGGCCGAATCGCTTGCCGAGGAGAACGATTCGATGGCCGCGGCCATGTCGACGGTCCTGCGGGTGGCCGACGAGAAAGGGACCGTCGAATGGGCAGACGTCAGCGGCGACATCTCCAGCGGCGAGTGGGGCCGACTCATCGAACAGGGCATCCTCGTGGACGTCGACGGCGAGGGGTTCGTCGTCGATGACCCCGAAGGCGTTCGCGCAGCCATCGGCGAAGAGGAACCCGACGACAGTGAATTCAGCGGGTTTGATGACGGAGACGAGAGTGAGGCAAGCGACGAGTCCAGCGACAGTGACGACGAGGAGTCGAGCTGGTCGAAGTGGGACAAGATGGCCGGGCTCGTGACTATCTCGCTGTTTCTGGGCTACACCCAGCCGCCGATCCGTAACACGGTCGGAGAGGTCCTCGACATCTTCCTCGGCCCGCTGGCCGGCGCGCTCCCGTTCTACATCATCATCATCGTCCTCTCGGTGTTCACGGGGCTGAACTCGACCATCCTGCAGGGCAAGCTGATGGACTCGGAGAAGATGGGCGAGTACCAAGAGCGGATGCAGGACATCCAGGAGCGGCGCAAGGACGCGAAGGAACGCGGCGACGACGAGGCCCTAGAGGAGATCCAGGAGGAACAGATGGAGGCGATGGGCGACCAGCTTGGCATGTTCAAAGAGCAGTTCCGCCCGATGGTGTGGATCATGCTCGTCAACATCCCCGTGTTCCTGTGGATCTACTTCATGGTCCAGACGGACGCGATGGTGGCCGGCGCCAGCCCGGTGATGATCCTCCCGCTCATCGGCGAGCTGTCGTCGTGGAACACGCGCATCGGCCCGATGTGGGGCTGGCTCATCTGGTACTTCGTCTGCTCGATGAGCTTCAACCAGATCGTCCGGAAGGCGCTGAACGTCAACGTCCGCCCCGACTCGTCGTAGGGGGTCCCCGCCGCCGACCGCGGCCCGGGCACTGTCGATTGCGGTCCGTTTGCTCGCTTCGCTGGGCTTCCCCCAGCGGGGCTCCGGTCGTCAGAATTCGGCCGGCCGCGTCCGTACGGTATCGACACACAGGGCGCTGTCGAGCCACAACGTCTATTTACCGACGGGCCGGACCACGGGTATGTTACTAACGGTCTCCGGCCCCGCGGGCGGCGGGAAGACGACCTTCGCCGAGATGCTCGCTGACGCGCTCGACTACGAGCACGTCAGCGGTGGCGATATCTTCCGCTCGCTGGCCGACGAACGCGGCCACTCGCTCGTCGAATTCAATAAACTCGCCGAGGAGGACGACCAGGTCGACCGCGACCTCGACCGACGCATCCGCTCTATCGCCGCCGAACGCGACGACATCGTCCTCGAAGGCCGTCTGGCGGGGTGGATGGCCGGCGAGCACGCCGACCTGCGCTTCTGGCTCGACGCCCCACTCGACGTCCGTGCGGCCCGCATCGCCGACCGCGAGAACAAGTCCGTCGAGACCGCTCGCGCCGAGACCACCGAGCGCGCCGAGAGCGAAGCCACGCGCTACCTGGAGTACTACGGCATCGACATCGAGGACCGTTCCATCTACGACCTCGTGCTCAACACCGCTCGCTGGGACCCCGACGCTGAACTCGACATCGCCCTGACCGCCATCGAGGCCTACGACCCCAGCGGAGACGAAGGCAAAGCGCCGATCACCGGCGTCGCCTACGACTTCTGATGGTCCTCCGCGGCCCGCCCGACGACCGCGACGTCGACGCCCTCTGTGAGTTCGGCGTCGTCAATCTCGACAAACCGCCCGGCCCCTCCGCGCATCAGGTCGCCGCGTGGGTCCGCGACATGACCGGCGCCGACCGCGCCGCTCACGCCGGCACGCTCGACCCCAAGGTTACCGGCTGTCTCCCGATGCTGCTCGGCGACGCAGCCCGGATGGCGCAGGTGTTCGACGACGCCGTCAAGGAGTACGTCGCCGTCCTTGAACTGCACGGGCCCGCGCCCGCGAACCTCGAATCCGTCCTCGCGGAGTTCGAGGGCGACATCTACCAGAAGCCGCCGAAAAAGAGCGCGGTCGTGCGCCGACTGCGGAGTCGTGAGATCCACGCCCTCGAACTGCTCGAACTCGAAGAGCGGCGCGCACTCGTCCAGGTTCGCTGCGAGAGCGGCACCTACATCAGGAAGCTCTGTCACGACGTGGGGCTGGCCCTCGGGACCGGCGCGCACATGGGTCACCTGCGCCGCACGGCCACTGGCGGGTTCGACGACACCGATCTGGTGACGCTGCACGACCTCGCCGACGCGCTCGCCTGGGCCGACGACGGCGACGAGGCGCCGCTCCGCGAGGTCGTCGACCCGGCCGAGCGCGCCCTCGAAGCCCTTCCGAGCGCGACCATCGCCGAGAGCGCCGCCCGCGAAGTCGCCAACGGCGCGCCCGTCTACGCACCCGGCCTGATCGAGGCCGACGACGTGGCCCAGGACACGCTGCTCGCCTGCTACGCGCCCGACAGCGGTGCGGTCTGCCTGGGTCGTCTCGCGGGCGACCCCGACGCCGAATCGGGGACCGTGGTCGAACTGGAGCGCGTGCTGGTCTGATGGGTGGTCGCGAGCAGGGAGACAGCGCGACACACACCCGAGTCAAAACGACACCCTTAATCCGGGGACCGTCCTCGTCCGAGTTGCGGGACCGTGGGGTAGCGGTATCCTCGGCGCATGGGGTGCGTCGGACCTGAGTTCGAATCTCGGCGGTCCCACTCCAAAATAAAGGGTAGCGCCCTTCTCAACCGCTTTTTATCCGTTACCGGGTGGTCTGCGTGAGCCGTGCGCGTGACCCCTCCGAACCCACCGACTACCGGGGCGAAATCTGTCGTTACTGCGGCTGTCTCATCGACCAGAGGCCGAAACTGTGCCCTGCACTCGACTCGGGAGTGTGTGAGCCGTGAGCCTCGGAACCCGGAGCTTCGAGCCGAGCGACGACCTGGGCGACCGCCTCGGCGAGCCGTCGAGCTTCTCGATGCCGGACCCCAGCGACCTGACCGGCTCGATGGCGTGGGAGCGCGCTCAGACCGAGCGTGACGAGGGCGGCCCCATCAACGACGCCGAGCGCATGGTCAGCCTCAGCGGCAGCGAGTGGCCGCACAGAGTGACGTGGGCGCTCCGCGGTCGGACACTCGTCGCCGACTGCGACTGCGACGGCTGGCGGTATCACGACTTCTGCGCTCACCTCGCGAGCCTCTGGTGGCAGTGGGTCCGCGGCGAGATTGTGGTCCGTCACCTCGATACCGGTCGGGACTACCCAGAACCACCGTGCTGGCTCTCGCTCGACGACCCACCCGGCCGCACCGCTTACGACCACCTCACTCCTGCCGAACTCGACGCGTATCTGACCTGCGACCTCGGAGGCGTGGGTAATCGCCAGTTCGCCGACTTCAGCGGGCGGTCGGCCGGCACGGTCGGGAACCTGCTCCGGCGAGCCCGCGACAAGCTCGGGGGTGAACGCCGGTGACGAGGGACCCGCCCCTTCCCCTCACAAGAGAGGGTGGTGGGGGGTGTCCGCCACCATACAGTCGAGTCGAAACGAACCCGAGGTTTCGACCCCTCCGGATGCGGGGGAACCGAACCCCCGTTTCATCTGTGTCCGCAGGTGGCCCCCGATCTGCGGACAGGAGGGCGGCATGAGCCAGGCCCGCGGGAGTCGCCTGCCGGGCGACGACGAACAGAACGACCGACACCGGAGCGAGGAGCGCGCTGAAGCCCGTCTCTCCGGCGATTTGGCTGCTCGTTTCGCAGATCACGTCAACTCACACGGCGTCACCAAGAGCGACGTGGTGCGGGCGGCGCTCGACGAGTACCTTCCCGACGCGGAGGGGTCGCGCTACGTGCTCCCGCAGGATCCTGGGCTCGCAGACGCCTATCTTGCCCTCGCGGGTGAGGAGAAGCGCGTCATGTCGGTCGAGAAGGCTCAGAGCGTGCTCTGCCAGGAGACACATCCGAACACGGCGAAAGACCTGCTCCGCGAGGAAGTGCTCGAACCGCTCGCGGAGACGCCCTTCATGACCGTCAGCTACGGCCGTGTCGCCCTGCACCCGCTCACCCCGAAAAGCGAGGTTGGAGGTGCTCAGTAGATGAACGACACTGAGCGCCGTGAGTGCATCGAGGACGGGTGTTCTGAGCCCCGAGAACGAGTGATCACACTGTACGGCGGTGTCGCTCCGCTATGCGACGAACACGCCGAGCTACGCCTCGAAAACCCGAACGCCATCGACAACACCGCCTACTTCAAAGGCGAGCGGGAGGAGCCCATCAGCGACCCGGACGAGGCGCGTTCACTGAGCACGGGGACCGATCAATCTGAGGGTCCGCAGTGACCGGAGCCCAGACACAACTCGGCGGGCAGTTGGCCGAGGGTGCCGACGAGCACAACACGCCGCTGGAGTGGGTGGCCCCGATCGCGGACATCCTCGGCGGGTTCGACCTGGATCCGTGTGCCTCGTCGAGTTCCGATCTCGCGGATCACAACGTCCGCGAGACGGGCGGGCTCGATACCGACTGGTCGCGCTACGAAACCGTCTGGTGCAACCACCCCTACGGCCGAGGTGAGCCAGCGAAGTGGCTCAAGAAAGCCGCCGAGAGCGACTGCGAGACAGTCGTGACGCTCTCGAAGGGCGACCCGAGCACCGACTGGTTCCAGCGGTACCTCACCGGCGCGGCCGTGTTGTGCTTCCCCGCCGAGCGGATCACGTTCATCGGCGAGGACAACAGCGCGAAGTTCGCCAACGTCTTTGGCGTCTTCGGGGAGTGTCCCGACGCGCTCGCTCGCTGGTTCGGTGAACAGGGCTGGGTGATCCGCCCATGACCGACGACGATCCCGAGCGGTTCATGAGCGACACCGACGCCCGAGCGGTCCGCGCGCTCACTGACATCCGGCAGACTCACCTGACCGATCTCTGCCGGCGTCAGTAAGTCACTCATTCACTTATTCACTCGCTGACAGGTTTTTTATCCGACCTGCTCAATTTCGGTACATGGTGGTACTACTGTGACCACACGTATCGAGTACGGAACAAAAGCAGCAGCCGACCAAGCGCGCGACGAGTACGGCGAGTATCTGTGTAGCGAGGACGACCGCCGGCTGAAGACAGTCGCGTTCAGCAGCGACACGCCCGAGAGCGTCATCGAAACCGAACGCCGCGAGGCGGAGATGGGGCGCGGCGAGCGCTCCGACGGCGCCGGTCAGGTACCGCTCTCCGACCACGAACGCGACCAGATCGATTTCTCCGCCGGCCGGGCGAACGTTGCCCACGCCCGGAGCGTGAAGGGTATTGCGTCGGACGAAGGCGTCGAGGACTGGCTCTCCTACTATGACCCGAGCCTGACCGTCGACGAGCACCGGGACGTGATGGACAGCGCCAGCCGCGAGAGCGGCCGACGAAGCGACACCGCCGACGCCGCCGACCGGGCCGCAGAGGCGGCGAAGGCCGCCGCGGACGAACAGTGCGACCACGCCCGCGGTCACTGCCGGCACGGCGACCCCGACGCCTGCGAGTTCCTGGCCGACACCTGCGGCTACGGCAGCGACGAAGTGCAGGCACTTCTGGGTGATTTCGGCGACGAGCCAGAATCGGCCGGAGAGCAGCCGGAGAGTGGCCTCAGTGGCAAGCAGAAGGGGGCGCTCAAGCGGTCGTGGAATGGGTACAAGGCGGCTGTTTCGTCGCTCGATTCGGGACTTCCAGAGATAGCGACCCAGTGGCAGCAGGCACAGCAGGCCGCGAAGGCGATCAACGCCATCCGGGGCGACGCCGACCAGGAGTCCATCGACTTCGAGCGGCTGGAATCGCTACAGGCGGCCCTCCACGATCTCGTCCGGGAGATGGCCGCCGACTGCCACGAGTGCCACATCGGCACCGAACAGGGCGCGAGTCTGACCGATATCGAACTTCAGGACGGCGCCAACGACGCCCCAGAGACGAGCGACGTGCTCGACGTCGAGGGCGGTGGACAGGTCGACCTGACCGGCGAGACGACCGAGGGAGACGAGCAGGCAGAGCTAGCCGTCGAGCCGGATGTGCGAGCCAGCCAGGGCCGGGAAACCCGCCGGGAAGCAGCAAGAAACTCCGGTGGTATCCTGGCCGACGAGCGAGCGGACCCGACGAGAGGCGCGACGAGCGACCCAGAAGCCAGCGAGCAGCAGCAATTTCGGGACCCTGAACAGGGGACCATCGATTCATGAGCGAAGACAACACCTGCCCCGTCGAGGGGTGCGACTATCCGACAGACGGCGAAGCGACCGAGAGCGGACTGCGCTCTCACATCAACGCCATGACCGACGACGATCACGACTGGGAACGGCTCAAGTCGGTCGTCGAGGGAGAGAGCGAGCCAGACGAGCCAGAGAGCGACCCAGAAGCCAACCCAGAAGGAGGCGATGAAGGGGGTGAATCGGGTGGCTCTCCGGCTCCCGCGGACGACGAGCCAGAACCAGCCGGAGAGCAGGCAGAGAGCAACGAAACCAGCGAGAATGAGGCGACCGATTCCATGCCTACCGACGACGAGTATCAGCGACAGCAAGATCGAGCCGGCAGCGACAGCGGGAGTACCGACGACAGCGGCGACTCGACCGGCGGGGGTGGCTCCCCGCTCGCAGCGCTCCCCATCGACCCGATTACGCTCATGATGTTCGTCGGTGTGGCCGTGCTGGTCTACCTGACCTACCGGGCGCTGACTTCGAGCGACAGCTCTGAGAGCGTGGCGCCGGCGCCCGAGCCAGACGAGGACAACGAGCGGACAGACGCCGGCGGTGAGGAGGTCTCTGGGGGGCTCGTCGGATGAGCACCCGCGAACTCCCCCACAAGTGCGAGGACTGCCCTGCGGCGTTCGCAACGGCTGACGGTCTGAGCATCCACGAGCGCCGTGAACACGACAAGTCGACACAGGTTCCGGAGTGGGTGAGCCATGACGGATGACGAGGCCGCGGCGGTCGTCGAGGCCGCCGACGAGGCCGACCCGCAGGAAGCCGAACACGACGACGGGAGCCCCGACGACCAGCCCGGCGCCGACGACCTCCCGAGTCCGAGCGGTCTCCCGGACCCGAACCCGGAAGGTGACGACGAGGGGACCGGGGAAGACGGCTCCGAATCCGGCGAATCCGACGAGTCCGACGATTCGACGGCGCCGACCACGTCGAGTGGGGACACGATGGGCGACCTCTACGCGAGGATGCTTGTCAACATCTCCAACGGGATCATCGAGCAGCACGGACACGAGGACGCCGAGAAAGTGTCCGTCGAAGCCGCGAAACAGGCCAAAGTCGACCATCACTTTGACCGGCTGATGGACGAGGTTGGGATGGGGCGCGACCTGCCTCCGGGACAGGCGGTCATGCTGTCGAGCGCGATGTTCGTCGGGGGCTCGATCATCGCACACACTGATATTGCAGAACAGGCCGTGAACGACCTCGATTTCGGACTCTGACTATGCTCGGAAGACAGAAAATCCAGCAGATGCGCCAGTTGATGAACAACCCGGAACAGGCGGCCCCCATCCAGCGAATCGCGTCCATCATCGCCGAGATGGAACGCTCGCAGGCGGCCGCTGTGAACGACCTCGCCGACGCCCTCGACGCCAACCACGTCGGGCTCGACCCGGTCGACACTGACGACCGCGAGGAGGAGGTGCTGGCACTTATCGGCGTGATGACTCCGGGCGGGGACGACACACTCGCCGACTGGTACGCCGGGCACCGCCTCGGAGACCTGGAGGGCGAGAACCTGACCGACTACGTCGAGATGGACCCGGACGACTGGCACAAGCAGATGGCGGACCGGGACCGCGACGAAGTGGCCGAGCTAGTCCGCGAGTCGTTCGGCGCCGACTCCCTCGAAGACTGGGAGGAGCGGGTGATCCGGGTGACGCGCCGCGATATCGTCAAGGACGGGCTCGTCGGTCGGCTCGTCGCCGTCGAGAGCGAGATCTCGGCGGCGGCCGAGGTGGCCCGCTCCGAATGACCCGGCTCCTCCTCGCCGCGCAGTCGGGATGGGGCAAGAGCTACCTCGCGCAGTACATCACGGAAAACAACATCGAGAGATACGACAGCGCCGTAATTCTCGACTACAAGGACGAGTATCGGGGGCTGTGCGAACCGGGCGCCGGCCCCGACGTAACCCATCTCATCGCCGGCCCCGGTGAGATGGGGTGGTCCGCTCGCGACTGGCACGACATTCTCGACGGCAACCCGCCGGTCGTGCTGGCTCGTCACCGACTCACTGATTCGGACTGGCGCGAACTCACGGCGGCGGTGATCAAGGGCGCTCGGATGCTCACGGGGAGCTGTCTCGTCGTGGTGGATGAAGCGCATTTCGTCGCACCGCAGGGCAAGGGCTACCCGGAGGTAATCGACGGGCTCGCGACGACCGGCCGCGGCGAGCGGGTGTCTTCGATGTGGGTCACACAGCGCCTTTCGCTCCTCGACAAGACGCCGGTCACGCAGTCAGACGCGAACGTTCTCGGCGGCTTCGACGGCGACGAAATCTCTCGGGTCCGTGATGCCGTCTCGGGCTACCCGGCCCACGTTCATGACCCGCAGGCCGATACCGCCGTTCCCGGCGACCTCCGGGCACACGACGGCGCCGACGCGCTCCGGATGTTCGAGGACGACGACGGCAACACAATCGGATCGGAGTGGATTTACTCGGACTCATCGGGTGAGCGGCGCCGAATCGACACACGAGGGATGCAGGTGGAGACGACTCACTACAGCCCACAGGGCGAGCCCATCACAATCGCATGACTGAGGAACACATCACGCTCCGAGGAGCGAAGGCCGAGGCGTTTCAGCGCGTCAAACAGACGATGGGACCGGAGGGTGTCGAACCCTCAAATCCCCAAGTAGTGATGCGACTCGTGGCGGACTACGAAGATAGTCCAAACGAGTCGGTCCGAGGCGGTTTGAGTCCGATCGAGTAAATTCCCGGTTCGGTCGCTTTTCCCTGCCGTTCTCGTCGGACTGAGCGCAGTATGGCAGAATTTGGTGACGCGTTCGATGAACTCGCACAGACTGACAACTACATGATGGCTGGCATGGTGCTGGCCGGCCTGGCGGCCGCGGTGGTCGTCGGCAACCTCGTGGACGGGCGGATGGACCTGCCGGATGAGGTGTACGGTGTCGCCGTCGCCGCCGGGGGCTACATCATGGGCTACGACCTGGTGGCAATCGGCGGGCTCGGTCACACCGGCATCGCCGTCGCCGAGCGGGTCGGTATCAAGGCGACCGTCGAGAACGCGGGGGCCTAACGATGCAGGATCTCTCGAACGTCCACGAGGACGTGACCGAACTGGTCAACGACACGGGCGACCTCTCGCCGATCCTGTCGTTCTCGCCGGAGAGCGGGCTGTTCTTCCGGCTCGTCAACCGGGTCAACCGGGGCCGCGACGAGGGTGTCCCCATCTACTTCAAGCTCCGCGACTCGAACGGCGATCTCCTCCCGGTCGGGACCTCGGTCGCGGTCAAGTTCGAGACGCCGAACGACGAGCAGGCCCACATCGTCAGCGAGGTGCGCGACAACATCCAGGCGTGGAACAACCTCAGCATCCGCGATCAGCAGGAGGCGGAGTACATCGACTCGGTCAAGATCCCGCTGAAGGGCCGCGCTCTCACCGTCCGCGACATCGACACGGCGTACCTCGTGGTCGACTCCACCAAGCAGGTCGACTGGGACAACTCCGAGGTGTACATCGAGGGCAACGCCGTGACCGAAGCCCCCAAGGCGTGACCATGCAGGAAGTCATCAACCGTCTTCGGGGAATCGAGACGAACCGGGCGACTCTCCGGCGCGGCGACTTCGAGGCGACCGCTCACGCTGGCGGTGCCGGCGAGACGGTCATCCTCGAACGCGAGGCCATCCAGCCCATTGCCCTGCGGAACGGCGCTCGCTACCGGGTGACGCCGCTCGCTCGGCAGACCTACAGCGCCGACAGCGACGACTCGAACACCGAGACCATCAACCTGAACCAGCCGCTTCTCGACAGCGACGTGACCGACGACGTGGCGCTGTTCGAGGACGGCACGCAGGTCTCTCCCGATTCGGTCGACTACGCGGCGAACACAGTCGACTACCAGGCCGGCGCAGACACCACGCTGACGGTGTTCTACACGCCGCGGGCTCAGGCGAACCTCAAGCTCAAGAAGGTCGCTCCGGGCGGCTCGAACTCCGAGACGCTCATCCAGCACGACGCCGGTATCATCAACCGGAGAGATCCCAACCGGGACCCGCTCAAGGTCAACCTGCCCGCGAGTCAACTCCAGGCGACGGTCCCGAGTGACTGGAAGCTACAGTGGACCATCGACGGCGCGTTTTCCTCGGGTTGGGACCCGGACACTGACCCGGCGCCGACCAACTGGCTCGTCTCGCTCCCCATCGCTCGGGCGACGGTGGACGACGTTGCCGGGCTCGACGGCGCGGTCCGGGACGACAGTAGCCGGAGGGTCTGACCGTGGAGGGCGGACTCGCACAGGGTCCGGCGCCGGGCGACTACGCCGCGACGGCGACCGGGGCGGCGGGCCCGCCTGCTCCGACCGGCGCCCCAGCGCTCCCGTCGACAGGCGGCGCGCAGGCAACCGCTACCGGGACGGCCGGCACAGGCCCCGGCGGGACCGTGACGGTCGACACGGCCGGCATGGGCCCGGTGGACACGGCACTCGCCGGGACCGCATGGACTCGCGAGGACGTGGAGCTAGTGCTCCAGGCGGTTTCGACGGTCATCCTCCTGTGGTGGGCGGTCTCGGAGGCACAATGAAGGTCGACAGCGATGGCGTCGAGGAGATGAGCGAGGCCGAGCGCAGACAGGCGGCCAAGCAAGCCCTCGGGGTCGATACGGATGAGTGAGAGTCCCGCCGGGCCGGACAACTGGTTTCCGGTCAACGAAGCGATCGCGAGGACGATCCCGTCCGGCTCCAAGGCGACCTATCTGTTCGAGCCCGACGCGAGCGGCCTGTACGCCGACGCTGTGGCCGCGTCGAAGTATTCGGGCCTGACCTACGAGGTGGTCGTGGACGGCGAGACGCGATACGGGCCGGCGGCAGTGCCTCCGACCGACGTGGACGACATGACCACGACTCACAATCCGCGCCTCGAAGCGAAGCGACACCTCCGGGTCATCGTCCGCAACCCCTCGGGCGTCGAGCGAGACGTGACGGCCCAAATCCGCGGCGTGGAAGAGTAAGATGCCCGTCGAAGTAGACGCCAGCGTCGACAACCTGGAGGGCGTCGAGGACGGCGAGGGCAACGTCCAGCCGGCCGCGAACGCGACGGAGCAGGAGAAGACGAACTCGCTACTCAACACCATCAAGACCGTCCTACAGAGCATCCTGGGGGCGGTCGGGAGTAGTGACTCGGTGACGACCGAGCGCGTCGAGACGAGCGGGACCACACCCGAGCAGCTACCCGCTGGCGACGTGAAGGCCGGCGGGACCGTGCTGGTGGTTCCGCTCCGGTCCAACTCGGGGAGCGTCTACGTCGGCGACGACACTCATCAGCCGGTCACGCTCGCCGAGTCGACGGACGCCTTCTCCGCGGAGGTAAGCGACCCGTCGAGCCTGTGGATCCGGACGCCGCAGGCCGGTGATGGGGTCGGGGTGGTGTACGAGACATGACCCTCGGCTACTCTGCCGGCGGCGGTGGCGGCGGCTACCAGTACATCCAGCCCGACGAGCCGGCGAACCCGGAGACGGGTGAGAAGTGGCTCGACACGAGCGTAGGTGAGTCGTTCGTCTACGACGGGAGTGCGTGGCAGTCGACCACCGTCACGGACCACGGCGAACTCGCCAACGTCTCGGCGGGCGACCACTTCGACGCGGGGGACGCGCTGGCGTTCAACGCGGGGGTTCTGAACCTCGTGTACGGCGACCCGCTCGCGGTCTCGGGCGACACCCTCGGGCTCGACGCGGCGGCGCCGTTCACCCTCTCGTCGGGTTCGCTCGCGCTGGCGCTCGGCAACGCCCTGGCCGTCGACGGGAGCGACAACCTCGCGGTCCAAGAGGGCGACATCTCGCACGACAACCTCGCGGGGGTGTCGGCCGACGACCACCACACCCGCTACTCCGACAGCGAGGCGCGGTCGGCGGTCGACGGGAGCGGTGTCTCGGTCGACCACGACAACCTCACCGGGGTCTCGTCGGACGACCACCACGCCCGCTACACGGACAGCGAGGCTCGGAGCGCCGTCGACGGGAGCAACGTCACCGTCGACCACTCCAACCTCTCGGGCATCTCGGCGGGCGACCACTTCGACGCGGGGGACGCGCTGGCGTTCTCCGGTGGGCTCCTCAACCTAGTGTACGGCGACCCGTTCGCCGTCTCGGGCGACACCCTCGGACTCGACGCGTCGGCGCCGCTGACGCTCTCGAACGGGTCGCTGACGGTGGCGCTCGGGAACGCCCTGGTGGTCGACGGGAGCGACAACCTCGCGGTGGACGAGAGCGCCATCTCGCACGACAACCTCGCAGGGGTCTCCTCGTCGGACCACCACGCTCGCTACACGGACAGCGAGGCGCGGAGCGCCGTCGACGGGAGCGGTGTCTCGCTCGACCACGACAACCTCACCGGGGTCTCGGCGGGCGACCACTTCGACGCGGGTGACGCCCTGGCGTTCAACGCGGGGGTTCTGAACCTCGTGTACGCCGACCCGTTCGCAGTCTCGGGCGACACGCTCGGACTCGACACGGTGGCGCCTCTGACGCTCTCGAACGGGTCGCTCGCGGTGATGCTCGGGGATGGGCTCGGACTCAACACGTCCCGCCTGGCGGTCCAGCCTGGAGACATCTCACACGACGACCTCGCGGGGATCTCGGAGAGCGACCACTTCGGCGCCGGTGACGCGCTGGCGTTCTCGGGCGGGCTCCTCAACCTCGTGTACTCCGACCCGTTCGCGGTCTCAGGCGACACGCTTGCACTCAACACGGTGGCGCCGCTCACCCTGTCGGGCGACTCGCTGGCGGTGGCGCTCGGCAACGCCCTGGTGGTCGACGGGTCGGACAACCTCGCGGTGGACGAGAGCGACATCTCTCACGACAACATCGGCGGCGTCTCCTCGGATGACCACCACAGCCGATATACCGACAGCGAGGCTCGGAGCGCCGTCGATGGGAGCGGCGTCTCGCTCGACCACGACAACCTCACGGGCGTCTCGGTAGACGACCACTTCGGCGCAGGAGACGCCCTGGCGTTCTCCGGTGGTCTCCTCAACCTCGTGTACGGCGACCCGTTCGCGGTCTCGGGCGACACGCTCGCACTCAACACGGTGGCGCCGCTGACGCTCTCGGGTGACTCGCTGGCGGTGGCTCTCGGAAACGCCCTAGTGGTCGACGGGTCGGACAACCTCGCGGTGGACGAGAGCGACATCTCGCACGACAACCTCTCGGGGGTGTCGGCCGACGACCATCACTCTCGCTACACGGACAGCGAGGCTCGGAGCGCCGTCGACGGGAGCAACGTCTCGGTCGACCACGACAACCTCTCCGGCGTCTCCTCAAGCGACCACCACTCCCGCTACTCTGACGGCGAGGCCCGGAGCGCCGTCGACGGCGCGAACGTCGACATCACCGGGGACGCCGACACGGTGGACGGCCAGCACGCCTCGGACCTGTCAGGCGGGTCGCTCGGATGGACGGAGACGACCGACAGCGGGGCGTCATTCTCCACGTCGAGCGGCGGGGCCACGCGGACGGTCAACATCTCGGACACCTACGACGAAATGCGGTTTGATGTGACCCACACGGACGGCGGCACCGGGTCCAGACTGGAGATAGCGGCGATAAGCGGCGAGGGGACCCTCCGGTACTACGACCACACGGGACAGAAGCAGCAGAACATCCCACTCAGTGAGGCAATCGATGACGGCGACGTAGTGAAGGGTCATTTCACCATCAACACGGCGGGCAAAAACCCGTTCGTGGACGATTTGCCGGTCAACCGGACGGACCCGCCGCCTGTCGACGGTTATGCTGTCACAGACTCGGGTCTGTCGAGCATCAAGTTCAAAACGAACTGGGGCGCCGCGAGCGTCTCGTTCTCCATCTACGGGAGGAACATCTAAAATGGAACACAGACACACGAACGGCGGAGGTATCGGGCGATGAGTAGCTACCCTGGAGACTACAACGGGGCCGACCTCGGCGAGTACATCGAGGGCGACAACGGCCGGCGTTCAGGGCCGGCTGTCGTGGTGCAGAACCTCGGGGTGTCGCCGAGCAACCCCACGGCTGGCGGGCCGGTGACGGTCAATCTGACGCTCCGAAGCGAGTCTCACAAGGAGCAGAGTTACCGGATCCCCGTCTCGGTCGGCGGCCGCGAAATCGGGACCGTCTCGGGGACAATCCTCGGACTCGGGACGAAGGACGAGAGCGTCAGCGGGACGGTCCCCATCACGGCGGCGGGGACGGGCTACGTCGAGGCCGGCGGCTATCTCGCGTCGGTCGGCGGCAAGCGAGTATCGATTTACTCGCCGCTGTCGGCCCGCGGGACGGACATCTCGACTACCGACCCGGTGGGCGGTCAAGAGGTGACGGTCTCGGGAACGTGGCAGAACGACGCGGACACCACACTCTCGCGGTCGTGGGACCTGACGGTCAACGGGTCGACCGTCTCGACGCACGACCTCACTTTCCGGCCGGGAGCGACCCGGACGGTCACGGAGACCGTCACGATTCCCGAGGGCGCCGACGACTACGAGATTCGGCTTGGGGACGGCAAAATGTCGTTCTCCGGGCCGGTGCAGGACGGTGACACGTCCGACTCCGACTACTACACGGAGCCGGACCCGGAGCCGACGACGGACCCGGAGCCGGACGGTTCGACCGGCGGGCTCTCGGGTTCGGACCCGGAACCGGACCCGGAGCCGACGACGGACCCGGAGCCGGAACCGACGCCCGAACCGGACGGTTCGACCGGCGGACTCTCGGGTTCGAGCGGGTCGACCGACGACAACACGACCACGGTCGGGGAGCTACCGAGCGACCTGGAGCCGGACCTCGGCGGGCCGTCGAGCGGGTCGGGTGACAGCTCCGAACCGGGCGGTTCGCCGGTCCCGTCGAACCAGTCGAGCGGAGTGAGTGACACGGTCAAGTACGGCGGCGCGGCGGCTGTTGCCCTCGCTGTCGCCTACTCGAAGGGGGCGATATGAGCCTCCTCGGCTTCCCGGTCGACGGGTCCGCTCCCTCGGACGCTGAGAACTGGGTCCCGACGAGTCCCGGCGTCGGCGATATAACCGGCACCGGGACCGGCGAGGATCTAGGCCACCTGGAGGATCCGGACCCTTCGGTCGCGGATACCATCGCCGGCACGGGCAACGAACCGGCCGGGTCGGGAACGTCGAGCGGGTCGGGAACGTCGAGCGGAGTGAGTGATACGGTCAAGTACGGGGCCGCGGCGGTCGCACTCGCCGGAATCGCGTACAAGAGCAACCAATGAGTCCACAGAGAGGACGCCGGAGTACGGCAATCTCACGACAGCAGGCGCGTAACGAGGACGAGGCGACGACGTACTCGCCCATCGTCAACAACGACCCGACGGACAACGAGGTAGCGGGTGGCGAGCCGCTCGGCGGCATGGACCCGATGACGGTCGGGCTCGCGCTGGCGGGTATCTACCTCGCCTATAGGGGGTTCGCGGCATGAGCGCGGCAGCGGCAGGCACGGCGCTATCGGACGCCGACGTGAACGACCTCGCAGACACGGCGGGCGACAGCACAGGCTTCAACGTGGCGCTGGCGGCTCTCGGTCTGGGACTCCTCTACATCGTGTATCAGGGGACGCAGGTAGCGGGCGACGTGGCCGATGGCGCCGGAGACGCCGGCAAGGCCGCGGGCGACGTGGCCGGCGACACCTACGATGGAACCCAGGATGTGGTAGAAGAAGGGTCGGACTGGTGGCTCGGCGGCGGCGCCGATGCCGTCGAGGGCGGCGCTGACTTCTTCCTCGGCGGGCCGGCCGGCGCCGTTGAGGACACGGCCGACGCGGGCGCCGGGGCAATCGACTGGGCGGCCGGCGGTACGGCCGACGCCGTGGAGGGGACCGGCGACGCAGTGGACGACTTCGTGAGCGGGCTCGTCTGAGCATGGTCGAGGCGACCCTTCTCGGGTTCCTGGCGATGCTGGAGGTAGCCAATCTGGGTATGACGGTCGTGAACGCCCGGAACCTCGGGAGTGACGACACGGCGCGACAGCGAGCCCGGAGGGCTCTCAGACGGGTCGACCGGCACGAGGAGCGGTATCACGACGAGAGGCACGCATGAGCATGATTCTCCAATCGGCAAGCACGATTCCGGTTCCGGACGGACAGACTCTCGGGGCGTTCATCCTCGCCTTCCTGGCGGGCATGGCGGTCCCGACGCGCTACGGGCTCCTTCGACTTCGTGGGTTCGGCAGGATGATGGCAAGCAAGATACCGGCCAAGCCCCCGGCGGGCGTCGAGCGGGAAGAGTGGCTTCGGCGAGCGGAGGGGGCCACGTCGGTCGAGCCCGTCGACGGAGATCCCGACGGCGCCGCGGTCGAGGAGCCCGGCGCCGAGGCGGGCGGCAGTGGTCAGCCGTGATCCCGACGCTCCCGCTCCCGGCGGGACTCCCCTCGGGGTTCCCGGCCGAGCAGGTCCCGGACGGTTCGGTCGGAGTCCCCCACCACTTCTACACGGGGGCGCTCATCGCGCTGTTCGCGGCGGCGGTCGTCTGGGACGACCACAGGCGCGAGGAGCCGCTCGTGGTCGGCGCCGGGACCATCTTCGGTATCTTCGCGTTCGTGGCTGTGTGGCCGCGCTACCCGTCTCTCGGGGCGGCTCTCTCAGTGGTCTTCGCGACGGCCGTCGCGACGGCGGCGCTCCGGCCTGCGTGGGTCCGCCGCTACCCGCTCCGGTGGCAGGTGGTCGCGCTTATCGGCGGGCTCATCATGCTGGATGACGCGCTCTCTCACGCAACGGGCGTGTGGACGCCGCTGGACCACTACTGGCGGGCGGCGATTCGGCCGGCGCTCGGCATCGGGTGAGGGAATCCGACCCTCCCTAATTATTCGTCAACAAAGACGATTCGTTCTACAGACTGGAAAGCAACGAACAACCGATCATGTTCATCTTGAGGGAGTGTCGGTGTTGGTTCCCCCATGTCTTCAATTTCTGCGTCTCGAACTTCTTTTGTATCTTTTAGCACAAATCCGGGTGGAAGGGTCATTACTTTTTCAACAGTTCCCTCAACGCCGTGACGAACTCTCTTTGCCTCTGACGTAGTGGCGTATTGGGGTGAGAATGAGACTCGTTCAATCCGAATTCTTTCATCCTTGTATTCTTTCCAGTAATCTATAGCTTCTTTCGATTCCTGTGCTAATTTACCGCCCGGCACCACGCTGGATAAGAACTCAATCATACGTTCTATTAATTGTTAGATATGATTAAACTAACCCTGTCCGGTTCTCAAAGTCGGATACCTCTTCACCTACCGCGGTCTCTACGATGGCGGCGCCCCGGCCAGCCCCCGGCATCGGATAAGGACATCCGCCTCGGTTGCCGAACAGACTGCCATCGAATGTCGTGCCGTCAGTACTGGTAGAGGGACACGATGAACGGGAGTCGGTCGTACATCCAAACGGCCAAAGGGAGGCCGATAATGGTGATGGAAGCCAGCCACGCGAAGAACATCCAAATACCACTTGCCCACCACCCGACAAGGAGGAAATACGCTGCCCGGAGAGGTAGTGAGTACTGGTCAGTAGTTCCTTGCTTGATGTTGACGTTCCCGTCTTTGTCGACTGTCCTTACTGTTTCGATTTTCCGGTCTTTGAGAGAGACAATTTTCGGGACGAAGTTGATCATCTTGATTCCCAGCGGCATCCCGATAATTGTGAGGTTCAGAAGCCAGGCGATACTTAGCCAAACACCGCTTGCCCACCAGCCGAAAAGGAGAAAGTAGGCACCACGTACAACGATTGAGGGGCTCGTGTCTTCCTGCTCAATAGTGACGTTCACGTTCTGATTAACCGTTTGTCCACCTGAATTACCTGGACTTGGGTCGTTTGCATCTGACATTTGTATAACGGAATACAACAATGAAACATTAGATAATAAAACCCATCCCAGTAGTTGAGATGAGCAATAGTGATGTCCGGTTCTCCACCAAGAGTCGGACAGATTACCCTCGGATCACACCGCGATATCCCCTGATTCACCACAAGATTCTAGGATCTTTGACCGAAAAGCGAGGATACCGGACATGAACTTAGAAGAGTACCCCGACGACGACGGCATGAAGGTCTGGCTCTCAGAGAGCGAGGTGGACCAACTGCTCGGTGTCGTCGACGACACCGAGAAGCAGATCGCGCTGGGTCTGGGGGTGCGGTGCGGGCTACGGTCCGACGAGACGGTCCGTGTCGCACCTGAGCACGTCGTCGACACCGACGCCGGCACCATGCTCCGCGTCTGGCGGAGCGCGAAGACCGACAAGTACCGTGAGACGCCCATCCCGCCGAACCTCGCTACCACTATCCGCACAGTGGGGGACGTGCGTGACGAGCCGGCAGACGCGCCTGTGGTCGACAAGAGCACGCGCACACTCCGCCGGTGGACCGAGAGCGCGACTGAAGACCTGCTCGACTACACAGACGATCCCGGCTGGGAGTTCGTCGGCTACCACGACCTGCGGCGGACCTGGGCGACGAGTCTCCGCAGCGAAGACGTGGACGCGATGGTCGTCTGCGACTGGGGCGGCTGGGACGATCTTCAGACATTCCTCGACCACTACCGGGGCACCCACAGTCCGGAAGCGCAGCGGCGCGAGCGCGAAAAAGTCGAGTGGTTGTGAGTTCTACGCCGATACTCGGGATGTGAGATTTCGCAGGAAGTGGACGATTCGGTCATGATCCACCGTTTCAAACGAGATTCGGACGAGTGGAGGATACTTCTGAGTCACTAACTCCTGCTCTGCTTCTATCTGAAAGTTCTCACACTCTGCACGAAACTCGTCTTCGTCCCAAGTGAAATTCTCTGGTACGTCGTCGCCGTAGACTTTCACCAGTACCATCGTTTCACCCGTCTGCTGAAACAATATCCAGCGTTTCAACCTGTTTTTCCAGCTATCCCACACCACCGCCTGCGTGTCGACGACCTCGATTTCGTGTACCCCGTCGGTGGTCACAGGCTTCGAGAGGCGCTGCTCGATCCGGATTTCCGTGTCAGTTGACGCCGGCATTTGATTCAACCTATACGTCACAAGAACTAGAATTGCACTGATCGTTGCGGCCACCGCCCCGACGATAGAAATGATCTGAGATGCGTTCATCATTTCATTCGCTGGCACGGAGTCGCGAGTTCCTGAGCATCCGGTCCTCTCGCGGCCACGGGCGGTTTCGCGCGTCGATTTCGCCCTTCAGATAGAGGATCCCGTCCGTGGTCAACTCGAACATCTCGCCGTGGATCGGTGCGAGAAACTCGATGTCCCGGAGTTTTTCACACCGCTCGCGAACATGACCCTCCGAACAGGATATTCGACTCTCGCGGGCTATCATTCGGGGAGTAGCCCACCCTTCTCGACTGAGTGTTTCAAGAATGCGTTCGTCAAGTTGCTTCATCCAGAACGCAGATTTCCTATCAACCATTACGTCATACCCCTCCGTGGCTTTCCTCTGAATTCGTATCACCGTTCTCCGATTCGGGAATCTCATCAGGTGCGTCTTCAGAAATGTCTATTTCGCCATCAAGATACTTCTCTCCACGATTAGTGATCGCATAAATTCCGTTACCAAGCGGCTTCACGAGTCCGTTATTGGCCAGTTTTTTACATCTTTCAGAGATGTAGGACTGTGAATATCTAACTTCACCGCTATTATGCATTTCAGTAGAGCCTGCGGTTTCATTCTCTCGCAGAAACTCTAAAATCCGGTCATCGGCCAGGACCATCCAGTCCGCAGAGTAGCGCATATTCAATCATTGAATGCCTACACTACGTTTATGCTGGCGATAAATCGATGTAGCGATGAATTACTGTGTTGCCGAAGATTTATGGCTATGGCCATAATCAATCACTCACGCAATGCCAGTAGCAAACACCACGATCGGGTTTCCGCCCGAGATGCTGGTCGACATCGACGACCACGCAGACGAGAACAACATGAGTCGCGCGGAGTACGTGCGCCACTGCGTCCGTCAGGCGCACGATACGCCTTTCGAGGAGCCACGCGGTACGCTCGTACGCGACGGAAACGGAAGCATCGAAGACGCTCAGAACGAGGGGGCTGCCTGAATCATGTCCAGTGGTCCGGAAGCCCCCGGTTTCGATACGAGCGGCAGCGGAGAAAAGAGTGACGACGACTCGCCGGAGGGTCCATGAGCGACCAGATCCCCGACGACTGTCGTCACGACCCGCACGACCCCGACCTGTTCATCCTCCGTTGCCCCGACTGCGATCGCGAAGACAAGTGCGACAGCCGCGCCAGTCCCCGCGCCCGGACCTGCGGCCGGTGTAACCGCCTGATGGGCGTCACGCCCGTCTCGAAGGTCTCGACGGCGTCTCCCGGCGACAGTCCGCGTGTGCTGACCGACGGCGGCACGCCCGAGTACGCGGAGAACAGGCAGGCCGACGCCCTCGAATCGCTCGCGGACCAGACCCGCGTTCAGAACGCGGTGCTGCTCGAACTCACCCACGAACTGACTGCGCTCCGCCGGCATCAACAGGGCGACCTTCCACACGAGTTTTCAGCGCAGGGGAAGGCCGGCTCTATCGAGGACCGCGCGCTAGAACTCGCCGAGCGGGTCGACCTCGACGCCGTCGCGATGTGGACCGACGAGGAACCCCTGACCGACGGCGGGACGAGCATCACCGGCCACGGCGGCGAGGGACCGGAACCCGGCGCTGTCGACGACAGCGAGCCGGCCACCGACCCCGTCGACCCGGAGATGGTCGCCGCCTACACTCCCGCGTTCGTCATCAGTAGCAACGCCGCGAAGCGGTTCGTGGCTGACTACAGCGTCCTCGATAGCGGCTGGATCCGAGTCCGCGACTGGGACGGCGAGACGTGGAAGTACCCGCCCCACAAGGTCGGCGCGATCCGGCACGTTCGGAAGGAACGGTACGGCGAGAGTAACAGGAACGGCTTCAAACCTGAACGACTCGCCGACGAGGACCTTCGAGAGCGAGCCCGCGAGAAGGGAGGCGCTGGAGGCGATGAGTGACGACGATCTCGAACTCCAGATCAAGATGACCCGCGGCGGCGACGCCGGCAACAAGGAGACGATGAAGGCCACCGTCTCCGCGCCGGACGTCGAGACGCTCGACGACCGCGTGACCGACCTTCGCGAGCGGATGCAGGGCTGGGCGCTGGAGTTTCGCGAGATCCAGCCCGAAGAGGAGCGCCTGCTCCCGGACGACCAATCGCAACTGGGTGAGGTGGAGGCGTGACAGACCGTGAGCTCACCCCGCGAGAGGCGCGTGACCGATACATCAACCACCGGAAGACAGAGGCGTCCGAGTCGTCGCTGAAGTCCTACCGCTACCGGCTGAAGCACTTCGTCGAGTGGGCGGAAGAATCACCGGAGATCGAGACGATGGACAACCTGAACGGCTGGCTTCTCGACGAGTACGAGAACCACCGGCGAGGTGGCGGTATTTCCGTCGTCACCCTCAACAGCGAGATGCAGACGCTGCTGAACTGGCTGGAGTATCTGGCCAGGATCGAGGTTATCGGCGACGATCTACCCGAGAAGGTTCACGTCCCGGAGGTGCCCAAAGAGGCTGAGACGAACGACGAGATGCTGGAGGCCGGCGAGGCGTCCGCGTTTCTCTCGATGTTCCGGGAGGACACCCAGCGGTACGGGTCATCGAAACACGCCCTGCTCGAACTGCTCTGGTTCGTCGGCTGTCGGGTCGGCGCGGTCCGCGCCCTCGATCTCGAAGACTACAGCGGGGACGAGCAGATGGTCGTGTTCCGACACCGCCCCGAGACGAACACACCCCTGAAGAACGACGTAGACGGGGAGCGCGCTGTTGGCCTGTCCGATACGGTGTGCGACGTGCTGGACGCCTACATCCGGACGAACCGGATGGACATTCACGACGATAGCGGCCGCGAGCCGCTCTTTGCGACGCGCGAGGGGCGACCGGCGACGAACACCCTCCGCGTGTGGACCTACCTCGCGACGCAGCCGTGCCTCCACGAGGACTGTCCGCACGGCAACGAGCGCGGGAGCTGCGAGTTCGTCCACGTCCATCACGCGAGTAAGTGCCCGTCGTCGGTGTCTCCCCACCGCGTTCGGACCGGTAGCATCACCTGGCAACGAGACTGCGGGCTCCCGGCCGAGGCGGTCGCGGAGCGCGTGAACGCCTCGCTCGAAGTGATCGAGAAGTACTACGACAAGGCGACGGAGCGCGAGCGACTTGAGCGACGCCGTCGACCCTACCTGGACAACCTCACGCTGCAACCAGACCCATGAACCCACAATCCCAATCCGGCCGTTCGCACCGCCGGAGTGGGCGCTCGCCGCGATATTGCATCGCTCGGCGGTCCCATCTTACACTTTCCCGAAGCCACACACCTGCAGCCTCAGGTGTGTAACGCGACAATTTTCCCCGCCACTTCATTCTAAAGAAAGTCGGCTTTCAAGTACCCTCTCTTCACCCCCTCGAAGCCGCGGAGGTGACTCCCGATGAGGCGGGACGCTTCCTTCGGTCCCTCCCGCTCAGACTGGCCCTTCCCGCCGAATCAGTTCGTACGAGCGTCCCGCCTCGTCGACGACGGTGCGACCGATGAGCAGGTCCGTCGCTCGTTCGAGCGCCTCGAGGACGGTGATGCGCGATGACCGAGTGGGACCGGTACGTCGCGTACACCTGTCGCCACCGTTCGTGCCAGGAGGAGTGTATCAATCGCGTCGAGTCCCGCGCGGCACAGACCAAGCAGTGCCGAGAGTGCTGCGAGACCACCGACGCGAGCGAACTCTCCTCGCTGACTCACCACCTGCCCAAGCCCCTCCGCGGCTTGACCGACCCGGCGGCACTCGACTGACTCCGGATGTCGGTCGCACCCACTCCTGGCTACATCAGCCAGCTCGACCTCTCCGAGCGATGTAACACACCCGTCCTAGCAGACCTCCTCGACGAGCGCGACCTACTCGGTCACGGCCCGCTCATCGAAGGGACGCTCACCGAGCGCGATACCGACAGATGCCGGATAGCGAAGTTCATCGCGGCGCATCCGGAGGGGACGCCGCTGACGCACATCGTCTCCTACACCCTGAAGGGCGTCTCACCCGAGTCGTGCAACCGCGTCGACGGGTCGGACCCGGACTACCAGTTCGCCTATCGCTTCGTCGACGACCTCCTCGCTCCAGAGGAGCCGTACGTGCGAAAATCCGAGTCCTGCGGCGTTCTGATGGTGACCCCGACCCTCCGCCTGCTTGACTTGATTACAGAAGGCATTACTCAAACAACCGCCCGCTCAGACGGCCCGACCTACGACCGTGAATTTCTGCGCAACTACCTCACGATGGTCGATTCCGTCGACGACGACCTCCGCGAACTCCTCGTGGACGGTTTTACATCCTACCTCGACCGCATCGAGGACTACTGCCTGCTGTTCGACGTTCACTTCGTCGACCGCGCCAGCGGCGGCGAGTCCTCGAAGCGGATGACCAAGGACTACAAGACGAGATTCAACGACGCGGGCCGCGTCTCGAAGCAGTTCGCGCGGTTCAACGACGCCCTCGAGTACGGGTACGACCACGCCGACAACGCCGTCCTCGTTACGCTGACCACAGATCCGAAGCAACAGGATTCGCTCCTGGACGGGATCGACTCCATCAACGAGAATTTCAACCGCCTCCTCTCGTACTTCGACTCCGACCCGTCGACCAAAGACGACACCCGCGCGGTGGGCACGCCCAGCTGGCGACCGGCACTCGACGAGGACGTGACCGGGAGACCTCGCTGCCGCCCCGACTACATCAAGGCCCTCGAGTTCACCGAGAAGGGATACCCGCACCTGCACGTCCTGTTTTTCGACGTTCCCGAGCGCGAAAGCGACGGAATGCCGTGGCTCTGCGACAAGGCCGAACTCTCGCAGAAGTGGGACGACTACGGCCAGGGCGAGATCGTCGACGCCTACCCGCTCGTCTATCGCGACGACCTGGACGATCTCGAGCCGGACTTTCAGGACGAGCAGGAGGGATTCGTCGACTGGTATCGGTTCGGTGACCACGACCACGGCGAGGACTGGATTCGCGAGCATACCCGCGCTCACGACTTGATCGAGTTTGACGACAAGACGAACGAGATGGAGTCCACTGCCGGTGCGTACCTCGGGAAGTACCTGAGCGCGACGTTCGGCTCGCTGCTCGAGGCCACCGAGTCCTTCCAGGAGCCCGGCGACGAGAATCGCGACTCGTTCGCGGACAAGGCCGCCACCTGGAAACTCGCGCTCTACTGGGCGACGAACCGTCGATTCTGGTCCTGTTCGGAGCCTATTACGAATGGGATCGATCCAGGCGACCACACAGATGAGCCCGACGTTCGCGAGACAGTCAGATACTGTTCTCTCGATTCGATCAAAGCGGCCTGTGGAACAACGGTCCGGAGTTCGCTCGCCCGCCGTTCATGGGACGACCTCGACAACCTTGAGGCGTCTATTGAGCAAGCGCTCAGTGGTGTTGAATCACCGTCTGTTCGTTCCACGCTCCCCGGAGAAACGACATTCCGCTGTATCGTCGACTACATTGGCGCATACGCCCGTTGGGACCTGCCATCTGCCGAATTAAGCAATATCGATTATGATCTATAAACCATCGAAGACGCGGTAAGATCCGAACTGAATCTTCCTGAAGTTGATCGGGAGAAAACGTATCCGATTGTCTCGGTCTGGTCTTAATTTATTGCAGGCCTTAACCGGGTACATCCACTGTTTAGTCTGTGTACATCTGGGACACGTAGGGTCCCCTTGGGAATGTCTATGAACCCATAAATTACCAATGTACGCTCAATTGAGTTAGTGGTGCGGTGGGGGCAGATCAAACTCCTCTCGCAACGAGGGTGGTGTGAGATGGCTAAATTTGCAGCCAATGAATTCCAGATCCTCATCACAGACTTCGTCCAAAAAGAGCAGCAGGTCCCGATTCTGCTGCAACCAGACACCACCGCCGTCCTTCATTACAAAGTCCAGCTCTGAAGCCGCTTCCTCTATTACATCGCCAGCCTCATCAAAGTCAAGTGGGTTGGACAGCCTTTTCTGAATTCGAGCAGGGCGTTTTTTCGAGTCCTCATGTGCATGCTCGTGTGCAAGTTTCATTACGAGATCGCAGTAGTACTCTTCGTACTGTCCCACTATAGGTAGTAACAAACATGACTTGACTATAACTCTGGCGAGAAATTAATTTCGCCACTTTGGGAAAATGTTTTAGTGCGGATGCCATATGACCTAGTACGATGACTGAGAGTGAGTTTACTGACGAGGAAATCCGGGCCATGGATAAGAAGCAGTTCCGGAAGAATTTCCCCTCTGGTTGGATGGAGGTATCCCGGTACGAGACACTAGTCCTCGTCATTGACGCACTCTTGGAATCTTCCCCAGCCCGAGAATTCACCCCAGATGAATTGGGCGACGAAGCGGGCTCAACTGGAAAGAGTGTCGAGAAGCATCTTGATAAGCTGGTTGAACTTGGAGTGATTGACGAGTTGGAGGACCGTGATCCGATTCGGTACTCGCTTAACGAGCGCAGCCCAATTACCCAGAAACTCTACGAGTTGAATACCACAGTCCAACGAGTTAAAGAGGAAGACCTTCCGAAGTCGTTAACATCGTCGCCACGCCGGAAGATTGTTAATGACCATGGAAACCGCTGGGAAGATGGGAGCCTAACTCAAACGTCGAAATTTAAAGTACCAGACGGCGCGGTCATTCAGTAACAAATGCCCGATCCAGAGACATTCAACCAAACGCTAGAGACACTTGCAAAATATGTTGAAGACATCGGTGATGAACTGCATGAGGAATCAGAGCCAAATGTCCTGAACATTACGGTACAGGAGAAAGAATATTCGTTGACTGGCCATCGGTGCGTGCGTGGTGACAACCGGTATATTGTTGCAGGCCACCCAGAACTCCGATATATATCAATTGTTTATCTTTTATCGATCCAAGCCAACTTAGCCGAAGATCTGGATCCTGAAATTGCCAGGGCGGTCGTTGACAAAGAGCCTAAAGACGAAGAAGAATTACTTCAGGAAGCGGCAAAGCAGTTATTAGACGATATTCCACGACAACAGATGAGAACGTTCGAATCTTATTGCTACCAATTCATATCCGGAGACTCACACGAGACATCTTTCATCAGAAATGATTCAGAGAGTTTCATTTTCTTTGCAGTCAGTAACGACATTTTCCCATATGAAGAATCGTTCGAAATTAGTGATTTTTATGACGCTGTTAAGCCAGTTTCAGCTGCCGGAGAGCGGGGGAGTAGACTTATAGGCCGCACTGTGTTCTTTGATGTGGACGAAGACTCTCCGGAAGATACCAGGATTGAATTTAATTTCAATTGGTAGCTGACTGTATCGGTGAGTTGATCGGTACTTAAGCCACCAGCTTGGCTGAATCAGTTTCCGAATTTACCAAGCTAACCGTGATTCTAGCTTGGCGTGAATATATTTATAAAAGAATACTATATCCTTCCGCAGTACCGGGGTTCTGGCCTTCTAGTTCTATTCTCACCTACTTCTCTCTGTATGGCAACTCAAGATACGCCATCCTTCGACGATCTCGAAACCGTCGAGGCAAACGACGAACAGAACGACTACGAAACCGAATGGATCGACCTCGAGGCCGGCGAGACGGTCGTCGGTGAGATTCGGTCGGTCAAACCGAACTGCGGGCAGTACGACACCACGGTTCTCGAGCTGGCCCGCGGCCTCGGTGACATCGTCACCATGTGGTCGAACCAGCAGATCGACCGCGCCCTCGAGAACAACGACCTCGGCGAGGGCGACGTGGTCGGCATCAAGCACACCGAACAGACGCGTACCTACACGACCGACGACGGCGAGGAGCGCGAATACGACGTGTGGGAAGTCCGCACGCTGGAGGACTGACGATGAGCAGTTCCTATTCGACGGGCTACCTCGACGACCTCGCCAATATCCGCACGGTCCCCGCGGCAGTGTCCGGCGCGTTCCTGTTGCTGTCGCTGTACGCCTACGGCGGCGTCAGCAGCGTCGAACTCGTATGGGTCGGCTACACGCTCGAGGCCGGGCACGCGCTGATCGGTTCGCTGGTCGTGTACCTCATCGCGTTCATGTCCAGCGAGTCGAACGACTTCGAGAGCTACGACCAGGAGGAACAGGCGCTGATCGTCGCTGGCCCCGCGTCGATGCTCGGCTGGGAGTATGTGCCGATGTTCCACGACGCCGTGGCGTCCCTGGGGGACCCGCTCGGCCAGCAGGTGCTATTCGCGCTCTCGATCGTCTCCTGGGCCGTCATTGTGAGGTGAACTGATGATGGACAAAGAACCGTTTCGGAAACTGCTCGCGCTCTCGCTAGCGCTCTTGCTCGTCACCGGCGGCGTGTCGGTGGCCGTCCAGACCGGCGTTGTCGACCGCGAGGACGCTTCCCCGGCACAGCCGGGCAAGGCATTTCTCGCGACTGCGGCCACTATCGTTGGTGTCGCTGTTGGCACTGGTGTCGCCCTGTACGCTGCAGATTTCTTCCTCTCTGCCGGTAACGTAGCCGAGCAGGAAGAAGCTCTGCAACAGAAGATCGATTTATACCAACTCGGCAACACTCAGGGACAGAACGGCGAAGGCATGACCACCTCGGTCAGCAATCACCTGACCGGCGCTGATACCCTCCTGAAAATGGAGGGTATGAACGCCCTCACGAACGCGTCCAAGCAGGACGCGACGCTGAGCGAGGCGAACGACGCCGTGACGGGCGTCATCGACAACCGGACCACGACGAAGGAGATGAACGCGCTGAACTCGTGGAGTGCTGCGGCGCTGAACGTGAAGTACATCGAGACGGTGGTTGCCAACAGTTCCGGGCTGTCTGACTCGTTCACTGAGGCGAACCTATCAGTCAACTCCCCCAGCGTCGGCGGGTGGACGTACACCCCTGGCGCACAGTTCTCCATCCCCGAAGACCAGGACTGGAACAAGACTGTCACCCTCGAAAACGGGACGACGATGAACGTCACCGCTGTCCCTATCAAGGTTCAGGAAGATTCCACTGGCTCGGACTGGAGCAACAAGGCCGACGAGTCCGAAATCCTGTGGTTCCGACCGGGTGTCACTGACAGCCGGTCGGTCACCTTCGAAATCGATTCGTCCGCCGGCAGCCACGACAGCTACACGTACAACATCCAATTCAACGGGTACGACGTGACCCGTCCCGAAGAGGATGCGGTGCTGACCGGAAGCGGTCCGGCGACGTTCGCCGTCCACGACCGCTACCGCAGTGTCATCACCACTATCCGAGACAACAACAACCAGGCGATCCAGGCTGTCACTGACCTGGCAGCCGACAAGTACAGTGGCCTCCGCGATGGGTCAATTCCGATCGACAAGACCATCTCGCCGTACTACGCGGATCACCTGTACGATACTGCTGGGAACGATTCGTCGACGTGGCTCCTCAACATGGAGGCAGCGCTTGGCGCTGCAACGCCCGAGAATCTGGACACCGTGATGCGGATGACCGTCGACCACAACGGCACGGTGTACGACGGGATGCTGATGTCGGACGGACTGCCGCCGAACGGCACGTTTGAAGCGGGCGTCACGTACGACCCCGCGAACCTGTCCGGAAATCAGTTCATGATCACTGTGGACGGTACAAAGCCAGAACTGACCGACCCGTTCACGGTGACGCAGATACAGACCGCTGACGGAACGAACGTGACGAGCGTCACGTACGAACAACCGCAGTACAACGTCACCAGTATCGACGGGTTCCGCAACATGACGCAGTATCTGCTCGAGCAGCGAGCGGAGAGCGAAGCTCGAGAGAAGAACAAGGAAGGCGGAAGCGGCGGCGGCGCGCTGCTCGGTGGCTCGAATAGCCTCGTCGTGCTGATCGTCGCGCTGCTCGCCATCGCTGCGATGGTCCAACAGAAGAACGGAGGTGGACGGAGGTACTGATGTTCCGAGTTGATGACCTCGCGCTGGCGCTTGCCGTGGTCATCATCCTGCAACTGCTCGGAGTAAACGTGATCGGCGCAGTCGCTGACCTCGCTATTCAGGCCGTCGAAACCCTGGTGGGCGAGACGTACGATGCCGTCGTGAACGACCTCCTCGGCCCGCTGAAGTTCTGGTAACTCACTGACCGAACCCAATTTTTTGAGCTATGAAACACCGATACACCGCAATCCTGGTAGCATCGCTTATCGGCGCACTGCTGTTCCCGGCAGTCGCGTCTGCAACGCCCGCTGACTCGAGGCCGTCGGCGGTAACGACTGAGGCTCACGCAGAGGTGGAACCAACCGAATCTCCGACGGGCAACTCGTCGACGACCTCGAGGACGGCCACCATGCCGACCGCCACGACCACGCCGACGCCCTCCATCGAAACCCCGACTGGGAACGACTCGTTCGGACCCACCACGCCAAATGAGACAGTCCTGGTCGTCGACGACGGCGTGGCTGTTATGAACTGGTGGTACGACCACCACACTAACGAGTTCGTGATCACGTTCTACTCCGAACGGTTCGCTACGCTGACGATGCTTGCCTCGCCGGAGGGCGACTCCGACTCCGGCTCGCTCGAGTACAATGCCCGAGCCCTCGACAAGGGCCGCGAGTCGGTGGCTCGCATCAAGTCCACTGTCGGGATCACGATGTGGACCGAACGGAGTTCGGAAAACGGACGTGCTGTCTACCTCCGCGCCCCCGACGAGAATCCCCTCGGTGGACCCTACGACTCCGAGGACGTGCGGAACGCTGCGATAGGTGCAGCGGTCGGTGTGGTCATCGCCGTGCTGTTCGAGGCTGTCGCTGCGAAACTGAGTGCCGCCGGGAAAGCGGAACGGGTAGCATGACTGACGACGACTCGAAAGACCTCGACGCGTTCCTCGAGGAAGCCGACGCCGACGATCTCCCTGACGACCTCGACCTCGACGAACTCCACCAGCAGACTGACCCCGGCCCCGACCGCTCGCTGACGTTCCGGCTCTCTGCGTTCCTCGTCGAGAACACGCTGTTGATCATCGCGTCACTCGTCCTCGGGACGCTCCTGGTGCTATCTGTACTGAACCAGTCGGTTCCACGATGGCTTCGCTTCGTGGCGATACCCGGCGCTGTTTCGCTGCTACTCCTGGGCCGTCCCGTCGCCAAACGGGTGAAAAAGATGCTCTGGAACCCGTCGGACGTGTGGCTCGTCGACGTGGACCCGCTCGAGCGCGACGGCGGTATCTACCGTATGCCGTCGCAACGCTGGCGACAGTGGGACGTGACCGACGGCGAAGCCGACTGGGTGTCACCGTCGCTCGCGTTCGTCCAGGCTGTCGACCTGGAGAGACAGACCTGCCAAGGGACCTGGATCGGCACGCTCTCCGACCGGGAACTGATGCGCGGACTGCAGGAGGTCTACAAGTGTCGAGAGATGCTCGAAGAAGACGCGAAACGCGGCTTCGCTATCGACTCGCAGGCGTGGGTGATCATCCGCAACGCGACTCGCAACGCCGTCATGCGGGTCGTCTCGACGTTCGAGAGTGAAACCCTTCCCGACGAAGGGGAGAGCATCGACGACGAGATAAACAAGGCCATCGGGCAGTTCGACCTCGAGCGCAACCGTGCGAAGGCCGACCGCTCCCCCGATGCCGCCGAACCGGGCACGAACGGCCACGCCGACGACACCAAGCTCGAAGACGTGGACCTGAGTGACCCGGAGCTCAAGCAGATCGACCGTGCTGCGCGGATTGCCCGAGGTGACACCGATGAGCGATAGCATCGACGAACACCTGTACACCTTCAGCAAGGCCGGAGAGTACGCCCGTGGCGACTTTGACGACGGTTCGCTGTCGAGCTACGCTGGACTGCTCGGAGACGAACGAGACAACCATCTCGCGTGGTTGGACCAGTTCGACGACTTCCGTTCGACCGACCTCGCTGAGGTGGTGATAAAGAGCGCTCAGAGCAAGTCGATGGGACGTGCGATGTCCGAGGGCGACGCTCGCCTCGCGGCGTACCTGCAGGGCGTCACAGAGCGAGATATACCCGGCTCACAGCTGTCTCTCGCGCTCGCCATCATGAAGCGTCTCGAAAACAACGCTGCACCGGCGTTCCTGACCGTCGCCGGGAACCCCGAGACGGGGAAGACCAACACCGTCAGCCTGCTCGCGGAGCTGCGGACGGAACACCTCGCTGCTCGAGGCGACGAACTCCTAGTCGTCTCGAACATCCGTAATTGGACCCGCAACGACGAGACCGTTTCGTCGATGCATGACCTGATGGAAGTGCTGATCGAACACCGAGGCCGTCCGAAGTTCGTCGCTATCGACGAGGCGTCGACGCACTTCGACGCGCGGACGTTCTCTCGCGAGGTATCCCAGCAGTGGACGCCCGCAGCGAAGCGATTCGCGAAGCTCAACGTCGACGCCTGTGCTGTCATCGGCCACACCGGGAAAGACGTCCATCCCGAGGCGAAACGGCTCACCACCACCGCGCTGTGGAAGCAGGAGAAGGAGATCGTCGAGTTCTATGGCGCCTGGGATGCCGACGACGACTCGCCGAAAGACCCGCTGTTCTCCGGTCCAGTCTCGGAGCTACAGGCTACCCGGTACGATTATCCACCGGATGACCCGGCTCCGTGGTCGTGGAACCTCGAGGCCGACCTGTTCGCTCGCGACCTCTCCTGGTCGGAATTTCTCACTCGGCTGCGTGAACGTGGATCTCCGAACAACTGACCTTCTAATGTGTCCTGTTAAAGAATTTGAAGATGTGACTGTTACCCGATATTTTTGACTCACGTAGTTCTATCCAATAATACACCATTTGAAAAAGAACTTTATACATCGGCCACACCCTGTTGAACAACATGGATCCAACTGAAGTATTCGTACACAGGGGCTATCCTGAACACACGTATGTTGAGAGGGAGAATCCTACAAAAGGTCATGGGAGTTTCGAAGAGCAACTGTATAGAAGTCTCCGGAAAGGCTACCACGTGAAAATTTCTGGTCCAACAAAGTCGGGAAAAACCCAGTTGGTCAAAAGAGTGGCAAAAGATAGATTAGATGAAAAGATTTTCATGAAAATAAAGGGGTCAAATATCGATTCAAAAGGAGACCTATCTTCTGAAGCGGTCGATCTCTTACCCCTACCGGACCAATCAAGTATCAGGAAGGGAGAAGAGGAATCAGAGAGTTTAAAAGCGAGAATTGCGGCCCGATTGGGATTGGTGAGTTCTGAAGTCGAAGGAGAGTTTACACATACAGAAATCGAAGAATTTGAGGAAGTCACTGATAATACTTCAAAGAGCTTAAGTAATTTATTACAATCTGTCGAAAGCGAAAATCTTGTGGTCCTAATTGATAATTTTCATTATATTGATAAAAGTGTCAGAAAAGATATATCACGAACCATCCGAGATCTTGATACAAATTTCTGCATAGCTGTTATCCCCCACAGAGTGGATGACATATACCTAAGTAACCAGGATTTAGGAGGGCGAGTCACATCTATTGAACTTGAGTACTGGAAAAACCAAAATTTGGAGAGAATTGGAGAGAAGGGGTTTGATAAATTGAATATGGAATTTGCTGATGATACGATATCGAAATTAGCTGGGGAATCAGTTGGTTCTCCCCAGCTTATGCAGCAGATGTGTCAATCATTGTGCGTTGATATACATGATATGCATGGTCCTGCAAACCCAGGTCAAGAGTTCACCACAGCTGGAGAGGATATTGGAAGAATCGCTAATGAAGTGGTCAGAACAACTCAAGCAGAAAAAATATTTAGGCGGCTTAAGTCAGGAAAGAACCCTAGAGGTCAAAAAAGGGTAGGATTTCCTGTTCATAATGGGATTGCTGACGGGTATACTCTAATTTTGCGAGCAATAGGACGTGATCCCCTTATCAAAGACAGGGTTTTTGATATTGATGAATTGGAAATAAGGGTTAATGAAGAAATAGAAGGAAGTGCGAGAAGAAGGAAGCAAGATATATCCAACGATTGCGATAATATGAATGAGTTAATGAATGAGGAATTCTCGAACGACCTAACTATCGAATGGGATGACCAAGAGGAAAAGCTTGCAGTTTCTAATCCGAATTTGTTCTTCTATATCAGATGGATTGATCGAGATGAGCTGACGGATCAAAGGTCAGATGTTATACGTGTGAAGGGAGAGTAATATAACGGAATGAGCAATATCAAGCTCGGATTGTTTGTTCCATACTGACTGTGGTTCAGAACATGCCTCAAGGCCTAAATCGGCTAATTTCAGTTTCTGTTGACTTGTCAGTGAACCGTCTGTTGGCGAAGGTAGATTCGGGATCTGATCGGATGGTTCCTTGACCACTCGTCCGGTAGGCATTCGCGCCGATCGTCGCGACGACCAACGCGACGGCCCCGACCGACCCACCGTCCCACGGGGTCCTTTTCGAGTTCGTCGTCGCGCCGCTCGACACCGCCGATAGGGAGTGCGAGGCCGACCGCCCCCTGTGGGCGGAGGGCGAGCACCTCTGTTCAAAACTCGTCCAAGCCTCAGCAATCACCACAAGCACCGGATAGCGAGCGACCGCTCGGAGCGCGCGCGGCGCCAACGCGCGCGCTCAGTGTCGCTCGCTGCCGGGAAGCGACCCCTCGCGGGTCGACCCGGCAAGCCGGTGCGCACGGGCCGACCCACGGTCGGCCCCACTCGTCATGCGGTGCGGCTTCGCTACACTCTCTTGTTCATACAGAACAGTACTCTTATAATAATCTCTACCGCATATTTTTGCTATATGACTAGAGTCCCACCAGCTCCTCCTGAGGGAATTCAGAACCTCAATTCGCAACCAAGCTTAGAGAGCGATGGAGGCTTGTTCAAGCTTCGAGAGACGTTGGAGTCCGAACTCCCACAAAATATTTTCAACCATCTGACTGACTACGCCATCGATGATGAGACGCCGGCTCAGCCCACTGATGACTATCGGAAACGGGCGTTAGCGTATGTCGAGGATAGTATCTCATACCGGGAGGAAATCCAGCCCGATTCACTCCGTGATTGGAACAATCTTCCACAAATGATTGATCGAGTGACCGCGGGGAGTTGGGTATACTATTTCAATAAATACGACTCGGAACACGATAGCCCAGAAAGCGACGCGGATACCCATGAACACGGGAAGTACCTCTTTTTCTCTCCAAATGAGACTCGCGTACTGGAGGATATTGTGATTGAACAATTCAAGGAACGACCATACCAATCGGCCAAGCTCCCGACGAAACCGGCTAAAGATGAGGATTGGGTGCTATGCCTGTATCAGAATGACAACCGGTACTGGTATGATCTTCGTGAGGAATATCATAATCCGCCAATCGTCCGGTTTCGTGGGTTCAAAACTGACGCCAAAACGCGCCAGAATGAATATTCCGACCGATATAAGAGTAGTCAGTAATTCGATTCGTATATCGGAATTGGATGAGGAGCCGATTGTAGATACGTAGATTCGCTAAGAAAGTGGTTCATTGCTACAGCAGTTGAAATCAAGCATCTAATCAACTGTTCGATGGAATTCTCATCGCTCACTCAGCAAACGTGAGATTCGTATGCTTGTACGTGTAGACCTTGATATCCTGGTCATCGCAGTACGACGAGTACAGTGCTGGATTGATATCCTTCCAGTCTCCGGGACCTTCCTCGAGCGAGCTGGGGAACGCGACTCGAACCCCTTCTCCATCCAGTTCTTGACCGTATAGTTCGACCTGCGTTTCAGGAGGTAGCACTTCGACGACGATCGCCTCGGAGGCGTCCGAATCATCTTTCCGTACGACCCGGTCACCCGGAGAGAACGGATTCTCCGGTTTCTGGTTCATATGTGCCGTGTTCGGCCCGAGGTCCTGTAGGTCGTTCATCCGCCGCGTAGACAGGTGTTGAAGCTTCTCCGGCTCCGTCCCCGAGAATTGTTCCTGTGTTCGCACCTTCGACTCCAGAGTTTGGACCCACTCCCAACCCAGTAGAATCAGTGAATCCTCCTTGTCCCGATGCCACGCCATCACGATAATATCGTCTTCAGAGTCTTTCTCTACCAATTTTCGAGGCAGGAACTCCGATACGTCACGAGAAGTCTTTACGTCGATCTCGAACCCGAAAACCTCGAAGTCGTGCCCAGAGAAGCTCTCAGGATTACACCGTCGAATCGCATCCTCGTTCTCCCACTCCCACATCTCCGCAGGAAGGTACTCCCGACAGAACTGCTCGAAGGCGATTTCGCCCAGATTTCCGACCCGTTTCACGTCAATATCGCCTGTCCCCTGCTGTTTCGCCTGATAATTCGCACGTGTCTCGTCTATCTCGTCAGGAGTAAATTCGTACACACTCACCTGTCGCTATCGAACGCTGTTATACTTTTACTTTCACTGCGCGGACATGGCTGAGCCTTATACCATCACCGGCACTCGGTTTCCATCGCATGAAGCCCGATGATTGGATTAGTTGTCCTGAAGGGTGTGACGGTCCCATCCGGACGGTCACCATCCCAGAGAGTCGTATTGGCCTCCACTGCGCGGTATGTGGTCGAAAAATCGAGTTTCCGGTTCCCCGTGTGAATCCGCAGTATCCCCCGGTAGACGGATAGATTACTGGTCTTCGACCGCTTCTCGAACCGCTTCGATCACGAACTCGCGCCGTTCCTCGTCAGTCATGTCCTCGTCGATTTCCTCAACCTCCTCCAGGACGGCGAGTTTCATTTTGATAGCGTCTCGAACCCAGCCACTTCGAGAATCGCCGTAGCTCAGGGTGCTATCGAGCTGATCGAGTAACTCCTGTTCCATACTGAAGCTGGGCTGGACCATCTTGCTAAGTTAGTAAATCCGGCGGAAGTTAATATTCATCTTGCGAAGTTGCTAAGTTACCAAACCTTTAATAGCAGTCTGCTAATTTAGCAACACTGTATGTCAGAAGCTGCTTCCGGTGTCTCGCTGTCAGCGGAGAACCCACATTTCAGGCTTCGATGCCCGGTCTGTGACCACTCTCGAACGGACGAGACGCGCGCCTCGGCGGCGTCGCTCCAGCGAAAGCGACCCTGCCCCGACTGCGACCGCATGATGGGTATCTCGGAGGTGAGTCAATGACGGAGGGACTCTCCCCGCTAGAGCCACGCCGTGCCCTCGATATGTGGATCGACCGCCAGCGAGCCGAGAAGTCAGAGGAGACGGTCGAATCGTACTTCTATCGAGTTCGTCTGTTCGTCGACTGGCTCGAAGAGCAGAACATCGACAATCTCAACGACCTCGGCGGCCGCGACGTGTTCGAATACGATTCGACCCGGCGCAGCGACGGAGTGAGCAAGAGCGCGCTGAACAACGAACTCGGAACGATCAAACTGTTCCTCAGATTCTGCGCGGACATCGAGGCCGTCCCGCCTGCACTTCCCGCGAAGATAGACGTACCGACGCTCTCGAAAGCCGAGCGAGCGAACGAGGAGAAACTCACGACCGACAGGGCAGAAGCAATCCTCGAGAACCTCGAACGGTTCGAGTACGCGAGTCGAGATTACACACTGTTCGCGATAGCGTGGCATACCGCTGCTCGAGTCGGTTCGATCCAGGCGCTCGACGTGGTGGACTGCTACCTGACCGAAGACGAACTGGACCGACTCGTTCACGAGGACGACCTCGACCGGGAGAAGCTCGAAGAGGTCACCGTCCCGTTCCTCTACTTTCGTCATCGACCAAATTCGGGTACGCCTCTCAAGAACCGAGAGGACGGGGAGCGTCCCGTCGGCATCGCCGAGTGGGTCGGTGAAATCCTCGACGACTACATCGACACCAACCGCCCCGACGTAGAGGACGAGTACGGACGAAAGCCACTGTTCCCGAGCAAGCGCGGAACGGGTCGGATGTCGAAAAGCGCCCTCCGCACGCGTTGTCACATCGTCACCCAGCCCTGTCGGTACAGCGTCTGCCCACACGACCGCGATGTCGAGTCCTGTGAAGCGCGTGAACACGGCTACGAAGCGCGCTGCCCCTCCTCGAGGTCACCGCATCGGATCCGGACTGGTTCGATAACGAGACACCGCGACGAAGGCTGGCCGCCCGAGGTGCTGGCCGAGCGGGTGAACGCGACACCGGACGTCATCCGGACCCACTACGACCAGCCCGAACTGCTCACGCGGATGGAATCGCGCCGTAGCTACATCGAGGACTGAACCCATGACCCAGAAACCCACCGACCAGCGTATGGCCTCCGGCAAAGACGACGCGAATATCTCGGCGGTCCCATTTTTCAACTTCCGAACGTCAAAAGCGACACCACCGTATCACAACGCAAGCGTTAATCGGGAGCCACCGCTCCAGTAGAGCAATGGACGACGAGCGGCGATACTACGCAGCGCTCGCGGCGAGTGCGATCTCGACCATCGCGTGGCTCGTTGCCGTCGCAGGCGTGGCCTACACGCTCGTGGTGCTTGTAAGCGGCGGAGCGTATCAGTGGGTCGCGGTGCTGACGGCTGTTGCGGTGCTGGTTGGCATCGCTTTCGCGAAGACCGAGGCGATGCTCTACGATATCGACGAGCGTCGGTGAGTAGACCGGACCGGCTCGTGGTCGCTCGTTCTCAACGTCTATAATCGGAACCGAGTATTCTTGATACTGAGTCCGTAGTAGTAACTGTTGATGGCTCTGTTCGGCGTCTCAGCTGCGTATCTCGCTTACGTCCTGGTCTTCGGCATCGCAGCGGCCGGCTGTGGGCTGGGGTTCCTGCGGGCCCGGCAGGTCGACGACAGGGACACCCGACACGGCCTGGTCGGCCTGCTGGCCGGCAGCGGGAGCTGGGCTGGCACGCAACTCCTGTTCCTGATCGTCCCGGGTGCTGACCTGAAATACGCGGCGTATTTGCTCAGCCTCATCGTCGGCCTGACGACGGTGGGCGCGTGGCTGTACTTCTGTTCGGCCTACACCGGGCGGACCTTCCACCGGTCGACGGTCTATCGACGCGCGGCGGTGGGCACGTATCTCGCCATCGTCGCGGTGAAGCTGACCAACCCACTCCACCGGCTGTACTTCACGACCGAGAGCGTCTCGACACCGTTCATGCACGTCACCGTCCAGCACGGGACGGTCCACTGGGTCGTCACCGGGCTCTCCTACGCACTGGTCTCGGTGGGCTTTTTCATGCTGTACGAGATGTTCCTCGAGACGAACTACGACACCCAGCCGCTCGGCGTGCTCGTGGGCGTGACCGCGCTCCCGGTCGTCCTCGACATCGTCGGGTTCACGAGCCCCCTGTTGCTGGACATCAACTACGAACCGCTCGGAGTCGTCGTGTTCGCGCTGGGCGTGCTGTTCGTCTTCGAGGAGCGGTTCCTCGCCGCGCAGGTCACCGGCGACGTGGACGACCCGGTTGTCTTCCTTGACGACGACGGCCGCGTCCAGGACGCCAACGAGACGGCACGTGCGGTCTTTCCGGAACTGAACGGAGCGAGAGGGGAGCAACTGGCCGAGATCCTGCCACGTGCGACGACCGACGAGGGCGAAAATGTCGTCTTCGAACGCGACCACGACGGCCAGACGCGCTACTACCTCGTCAGCGAGAGCGAGTTCTCGCTGGGCGGGACCGACGTGGGGACGGTGCTCGTCTTCGCGGACGTGACCGAACCCGAACGCCGTCGCCGCGAACTCGAGCGACAGAACGACGAACTCGAGGGGCTCGCGGTCGCCATCCGACACGAACTCCGAAACACCCTCCAGATCGTTCGCGGACGCGTCGGGATAGCCGGCGAAGCGCTCGACGACGGCGACGTCGGCGTCGCGCGGGAGTCGTTCGTCGCGGCGTCGGATACGGCCGACCGGATGACCCGGATCGTGGACGACCTCTCGACGCTGGCCCAGTACGGCCAGTCACTGGGCGAGACGGAGGTGGTCGAACTGCGCCAGGTCACAACGGCCGCCTGGCGCGGTGCGGACACAGGCGAGAGCGAACTCGAGATCCGTGACGAGGGCCGGATCGAGGCCGATCCGGCGCGACTGCGCGAACTCCTCTCGAGCGCCGTCGAGTTCTCGGTCCGCAACGGGGCCAGCGAGGTGACCGTCACACTGGGCGATGGACAGTTCGCTATCACGGGTGACGGGCAACCACCGGGTGACGTCGACCCCGAAGCGTTCTTCGATTACGGCGGATCAGTGCCCGACTCGGCGGCAGGCGTGGCGCTCCCGAACGTGCGAACGCTCGCCCGTGTTCACGGCTGGGCGACGACTGTCGACATGGAGTACCAGGACGGCGTTCGGTTAGTCGTCTCGGGAGTCGCGGTCGAGCGACCGGCGGCGACCGAGGTCTGATTCGGACCAGCGGCGACATCTGCCGCCGCCACCAGCGGGTGCGAGCCAGACAATCGGTTGCCACCCTGTTGCACGAGTCGCCAACCGGTGGCGACGGACCGACAGATCGGTACGACCGAACGTGTCACGCGTCGGATCGCCAGGTATCCCCGCATCGTTCTACCAGAGAATCAGGCGTCGCGCTCGCCGGGGAGGTCGAACTCGTGGACGTGGACATCGCCGTCGAAGGTCCGTTCGAGCGAGACGAGGTCGTCGGCCGACTCGACGAGGACGGCCTCGCCGCCGTGGTTGGCCTGGTTGGCGCGGATGACGTTCTGGCAGATGACGTCGCCTTTCTGGACGGGCTGGTCCTGGCGGGTGTGACCGACGATCTGTGGCGGTGCCTCGGCCGGCAAGTAGCGGAAATCGAGCCACGCGATACCCGCACCGAAGCCGCGTCCGCCCTGCCGACCGAGTCGGAGGACCCGGCGGTACTGGTCGACGAGTTCGCGCTGGGTGTCCGCGTCCGCGTCAGTGCCGATGGATTCTTCGAGTGTCGCCGCGGCCTCGGCGAACCGGTCGTTGAGACGCCCGGTGTCGTAGTGACTCGACAGGCCCGCGTGGGCGTAGGTGAAGTTGTGGCCGTCGTAGGCGGCGACGAGTTGGCCGGCCGCGACAAGCCGACAGAGCTGCTCGCGGTCGGCGTCGGTCCGCTGGCCGGAGTACCACTCACTCCACTCGACGATGTCAGGGAAGAGCACGCCCCACTCGTGGTTGCCGAGCGTGATGCGGACGTGGCCCGGCGGCGCCTCGCGAGCGAGGCGTTCGACCATCGCGATGACGCCCTCGTTGTCCGGGCCGCGGTCGATCAGGTCGCCGTTGAACACGAGGACGTAGGCGTCGTCGCCGGCCCAGTGGACGCGCCCCTCGTCGTCCGTGCTGACGATGGAGTCGTAGTCGTCGTGGTCCGAGAGGGTCTCGAGCGCGCTGCGGGCCGCGCTGAGATACCCGTGGACGTCGCTGATGCTGACGATCAGGGGCGAAGAGTCCGCGTCGATCCCGGCGACGCCGTCTCGAACCTCATCGGGGAGCGCGTCGTCGTCTACCGCTGGGAGGTCTATCATCTGGGCTGCGACCCTCGACTGTGACGCACACTTCCGGGTACACTGTAAAAACGGCTTCGGGACGTACGACCGCCGCCGGGAGCACACATCGCGTCAGGACAGTCGCCGGGAACGTTCACGGTCGCTGACTGGACCGGCCAGGTGACGCGAAACCGCGGAACACAAAACTCATATCGACGGCCTGAAACAACACTGGTGATGAGTAGTCTGCGGGCGATGGGCAGGCGTGCGTACGAACGGCTCCTGGAGTGGGAACTCTCGGGGACGCCGGACCACGTCGCCGTCATCCAGGACGGGAACCGCCGCTACGCCTCGAAGAAGGGCGAATCGGCCAGCGAGGGACACCGCGAGGGCGCGAAGACGACCGAAGCCGTCCTCGACTGGTGTGACGAACTCGACGTGCAGGAGCTGACGCTCTACACCTTCTCGACCGAGAACTTCGACCGGCCGGAAGACCAGCGCGAGGACCTGTTCGACCTGATCGAGGGGAAACTGCGCGAGTTCGCAGAGGCTGACCGGGTCCACGAGTCGGAGGTGCGGATCCGCGCCATCGGCGAGACCCAGCGGCTCCCCGACCGAGTCCGGGACGCCATCGAATACGCCGAATCGCGAACGGCCCACTACGACAGCCTCCACCTCAACGTCGCGCTGGCCTACGGTGGGCGGGCCGAACTGCTCTCGGCCGCACGCGGCGCCGCACGCGATGTCGACGCCGGGGACCTCGACCCGGACGACATCGACGTCGAGGCGCTGGAGGACCGACTCTACGAGGGGCCGGTCCGGGACGTCGACCTCATCGTCCGGACCGGCGGCGCCGAGCGGACGTCGAACTTCCTGCCGTGGCACGCCAACGGGAACGAGGCCGCCGTCTACTTCTGTACGCCCTACTGGCCGGAGTTCCGGAAGGTCGACTTCCTGCGGTCGATCCGGACCTACGAACACCGCGAGGAGTCGTGGCGCAAGACGCGCGCCCGGCGGGCGATGGCGCTCGTTCGCGCGCTCGGCGAGGCCGAGGTAACGGAGGCACGACGGGTCCTCAGCCGGTTCAACGACGCCCTGCCCAGTGGCGAGCGCGAACTGCTCGACGAGGAGACCGACGCCGAACTGGACCGGGCCGCCGACTGACGGCCGAACTGGACCGGGCCGCCGACTGGCGACTGAACCACACCCCGAGAAGTCGCCGCGGGGGCGGGGTCACCGACCGAACCGACGCTGGCGGTTCTGGTAGTCCCGGAGCGCCCGGAGGTACTCCCGCCGACGGAAGTCACGCCAGTTGACGTCGGTGAAATACAGTTCCGAGTAGACCGACTGCCAGATCATGAAATCAGAGAGCCGCTCGGCGCCGGTCTTGATGACCAGGTCGGGGTCGAACGGGAAGACGAGTTCGCGCTCGACGTCGGACTCGTCGATGTCCTCGGGGGCGAGGTCGCCGGCCTCGACCTGGCGAGCGATGCCGCGGACCGCGGTGGCGAACTCGTGTTTCCCCCCGAGACCGATACTGACGAGGATCGGTGCGTCCACCTGTTCGTCGTCGTCGGGACCGCGGACCGCGAGTTCGCGCGGCGCGTCGACGGTTTCGACCTCGCGGCGGATAGTGTCGACCACCTCCTCGTCGAGGACGCTCACGTAGACGGCCACCCGCTCGGCGCCGAACTCGAAGGCCCAGCCGAAGACGCGCTCGAGCGTGCGGTAGGCGTCCTGTTCGAGCAGGTCCCGTTCGGTGACGATGACAGCCACCGTCTCGGGGAGGGCGGCCCCGCTCACCCGGAGCCTGAGCGCGAGATACCGGTCGTAGAGTGCCACGCCGGCGTCTCACCCGGCAGCGGCCTAAATCCCCCGACTCGCCGCCGCGAGGCACCGCTCAGAGAGGGGTGCGATGCGGCGGTCGTTCGGAAACGGTAAGTACCTCTCCCCGGGAATCCGTATAGCGTGACGACGACTGTCCGGCGAGCGGGCGCGTTCGCACTCGTCGGGACGCTCGCGCTCGCCGTCCCACCGATCGCAGCGGGGACGCGCCAGGCGCTCGCGACCGTCGCTGCGCCGGCCCCCTTTATCCTCGTCGCCGCCGTCGCACTCTACGTCATCGAGGACGGCCCGCTGTTCGAGCTGTTCGCGCGTCCCGGTGACCGCCGCGACGGCCGCCTCTACGGGCTGGCCGGGTTCGCTCTCGCGGCGGCCGGGCTCGCGCTCCTGGCCGTCCGCTTCGAGTTTCCCATGTCCGTCTACGCCGGAACCGTGCTCTTGCTCTCGTGGGGAAACCTCGGCGGCCACCTCGTCCGGTCAGTGTACGACGAGCCGATCGTCGCCACGGCTGGCTTCGTCGTCGCCGGCTTCGCTGCCGGCGCCGCCGGCCAGTACGCCGTCGCCCTCCAGACCGGCGCGACAAGCGGGATCGAGTGGCCGTTCGTCGCCTTCCTCGCCGCAAGCGGTGCCCTCCTCGGCGCGCTCTTGCGCGCCGTGCTCTTCGAACGCGACGACCCACTGGTGATGGTGTCGGTCGGGCTCTTGCTGTGGCTGTTCGCCGACCTCCCGCTCGACCCCGAGCCGACCAGAATCGCCGTCGCGCTCGCCGTCTCGGCGTTTCTGGGCTATGTCACGTACGCCCTGCGGACGGCCTCGCTTCCCGGCATGTTGACCGGCGTCTTCCTCTGTCTCCAGACGATCGTCCTCGGGGACTACGGCTGGTTCCTGATGCTCGTGACCTTCTTCGGACTGGGCGGGCTCTCGACGAAGTTCCGCTACGAGGAGAAGAAGACGCGGGGTATCGCCGAGGAGAACGAGGGCGCCCGCGGGAGCGGGAACGTCCTCGCGAACTCGCTGGTCGGTCTGTTCGCGGTGCTGGGCGCGGCGGCGAGTCCGACCCACACCACCGTCTCGCCCGAGGTGTTCCTGTTCGCGTTCGCCGGCTCTATCGCCGCGGCGATGAGTGACACGCTCTCCTCGGAAGTCGGCGGCGTCTTCGACAACCCGCGGCTGATCACGACGCTCCAGCGCGTCGAACCCGGCACCGACGGCGCCGTCACCTGGCAGGGCGAACTCGCCGGCTTCACCGGCGCCGTGCTCATCGCCGTGATCGCCGTCGCGTCGTTCGAATCGATCACGGCGGTCGGGGCAGGCATCGTGGTCTTCGGCGGCGTCGTCGGCATGACAGTCGACAGCCTGCTCGGTGCGACCGTCGAAGGGTGGCTCCTCGAAAACGAGGGTGTCAACTTCGCGGCCACGCTCGCGGCCGGCGTCGCGGCCGGTCTCGCCGCCGTCGCGGGCGGCGTCGTCGCGCTATGACCCGCGTCCGTCACGCCCGTCCGGACGACCGACCGACGCTGCGGGCGATACAGTCGGCGACACTGGCCGAATCCTGGCCGGACATGCTCGAACTCGGGGTCGGTGGGTCGCCGACACTCCTCGTCGCGGAACCGGGCCCGCCCCTGTCCGAGGGGGGACGCCCGCCCGGTGACACCGGTATCGGCGAACCGGTCGGCTACGCGCTCGCCGTCACCGACGGCGAAGACGCGGTCGGCTACCTCGTCGAACTCGCGGTCGCCCCCGAGTTCCAGGGCGAGGGCCACGGCTCCGAACTCCTGCGCACGCTCGTCGCGCTGTATCGCGAGAAAGGCATCGAGCGCCTGCGTGTGACCGTCCGAGCGGTCGACGAGGACGCCCGGGCGTTCTACCGCACGCACGGCTTCGAGCAGCGGGAACGGTTGCCGGACCACTACGAAGACGGCGACGGCTTCCTGCTGGTCCGAACGCTGTCCACGTCCGGGTGAATCGGAGGGTCGGTCGTCGACCGGGGACTCAATCCTGGACCGAGAAGTCAGTCGTCGAACGCCGCGGCGCGGCGGACGCGGACGTTCGTCGGCTGCTTGACGTACTCGCCGTCGCCGCGTCCGACGACCTGGTCGACGCCGCGCTGGGCCGCCACATCGAGGAGACGCTGGCTCACCTCGTCGTCTACGACCACCGTCGACGGCACGGTCTCGGCACTCTCGACGAGGTCGAAGGCCTCGTCCGCAGTTTCCTCGTCGAGGACGGCGAACTCCCCGTCGAGCAGGCGAACGAGTCCGGACGCACCCCCGATGACCTGTTCGACGTGGTCGCCAAGCGTCGCCGGTTCGTCGTCGGGGTCGGCCCCCTCGCCGGTGCCGTCGCTCTCGGTTTCCTCGCCGTCTTCGGCTGTGCTGTCTCTCTCGCTTTCCACGTGGTCTGGCGCTGGCTCGCTGCCCGAGTCTGGCCCGGCTACGGTGGCCTCTCCCGTGTCTGTGTCCGCCGTGTCGGTGTCTGCCGTGTCGATACTGGCCGTTGCGGGAGCCGCCGTGTCGGTGTCGGTCGTGCCGGTGTCGACCGCATCGGAGTCGGCTACAGTCGCGCTGGACTCGGCCTCGTTCGTCTCCGGTTCTGAAGCGACAGATGTCTCGGTCTCGGCGGCGCGGTCCGGGTCCGTCGACGCCGCCGTCTCGGGACCGCTCTCACTTTCGTCGGCGACGGTGCCCGGCGGCGCCGGTCGGGTACTCCCGTCCGTCGCCGCGAGTTCGGTCTCCGCCGCGTCGGGGTCGTCGGGGACGGCCTCGAAGGGGACCTTGTCCCGGAGCGCGCTCATCACCTCGTCGCGGGCCAGGTCCTCGACCGAGCGGCCCGTCGGCGCCAGCGCGACGTAGTCGATCTCCCCGACCTGCGCGAGTTCCTTGAGGATGAGGTCGCCACCGCGGTCGCCGTCGAGAAAGGCGGTGACAGTCCGCTCGCGTGTCAGTTCCGCGACCTCGTCGGGTACGTCCGTCCCTTCCACGGCGATTGCGTTTTTGATGCCGTAGCCGAGCAGCGTCTGAACGTCAGCCCGCCCCTCGACGACGACGACGGCGTCACTCTCCTCGACGCGCGGTCCGGCAGGCATCCCGTGAAACTCGGTGATGTCCGCGACGCGGACGCTCCGGCGGACCTCGGTGACCAGGTCCTCGCTGGAGAGGGTGGTCTCGTCGAACTCCGCGAGCAGTTCCTTCGCGCGCTCGACGACCTCCCGGCGCTTGGCCGACCGGACGTCCTCGATACCTGTTACTTCGATGTCGGCCCGACAGGGACCGACCCGTTCGATGCTCTCGAGGCCGGCGGCGAGGATGGCCGTTTCGACCCGGTCGAGCCCACTCGCGATGGTTATCTCGCCGAAGGAACTCCCCCGTTCGGAGGTGACTTCGACGTCGATGCGCCCGAGTTTCCCGGACTCCTGGAGGTCGCGCAAGTCCAGGCCATCGCCGAGCAGCCCCTCCGTCTGGCCGAAAACCGCGCCGACCACGTCGCTTCGCTCGACAACACCGCTGGCTCTGATATCCGCGTGAATGAGGTACTTGGCTGAATCGTGCATTGGTCTGTGCACTCGACAGTACCACCGGCCGGGCCGGACGACCGGACCGCCGCTGGCTATCCGTCAGCGCACCGTGGCGTCTCGTGGCTCGGGTCGACCGGACAGCGTCCCCGACGCGGGGGACACCCACGCAGCGTGCGCGTCGACCGTGTCTGTGCTGATGATGACCGCTGTGATCGTAATCGCGGTGTGTACCGCGTTGATGATGACAGTGACAGCCGCGAGGCCGTCACTCCGAACGACAGTGTAACTTGTCACTGGAGCACTCAAATACCTGCCGTTGAACGGGACGGTCAGGGCCCGAACCGCCACTCCGACTCGTCCGCTCGCTCCGATTCGGGCCGGCGATAGTAGAGGACAACCGCTGCGACTCCGATTGCACACCCCAATTCGACGGCCGCGACGACGGCGATGTGCTGGCCGACAGTGAGCCCGACCTCGGCCCCGGCCGAGGGCGGAACGAGGAGTGCCACGGCGGCGACGGTAGTCAGACCGAGTATCGCGATCCACGCGCGGGTGGGAAAGTAGTCACGGAGTCCGCCCATGTATCCACGTAGCCGGTACCAGAACTTGGAACGTCGGGTTCCCACCGCTCGCGTTCTGCCCTCCGAGCGACCGGCACGGATCGAACAAGCAGTCAGGCCGGCGCCCCACGGGAGTAGCGGTGTCGAACCGAAGCCGAAAAGCGGGAGTCAGAGGCGAAACGGGAGAGAGGGCAGCTGGGAGGCAGACGGTGACCGAAAGGACTGCACCCGATATCAGGAGTTAGCGGTCACTCGTCGTGGACGGGGTCGCGCGCTCCCTCTTCGGCAGCGCGCTGGAACTCCTCGGCAGTGATCTCGCCGTCGTCGTTGAAGTCGAACCTGTTGCGCAGTGACTCGGCGTCGGTACGGTTCGGTTCGAAGACGTAGAGGCAATCGTTCGGGTACGAACGGCCGAACTGGTCTGCGTCCTCGCAACAGAGAACCCTGCCGTCCGACATGACGTTGACGTTGTCGATGTTGATGAGCTGGTCGTCGGACACCGCCGCGTTGTCGGTGCCGTCGGGGCCGACGATGACCGGCTCCAGACGACTGACGTCGTAGTCGTCCTCGAGCTCGGCGCGATAGACGACGCCGCCGTCGACGCGGTGCATCTGAAGGTCGCCGGTGTCGTCCGCCATGTCGTCGTTGAACTCCGAGATGCCGAAGTAGATGTAGTCACCGGGGCCGGCGTCGTCTTTGCTGTCGACGCCCTCGGCCTTGTTGAACTCCATGGTCGCGCCGATCTCCTTGGCAGCAGCGCGCGTCTCGATGAACGGGATCTTTCTGAGGTCCTCGTCGACGCCGTCGGGGCCGTTCGCCTCGTACTGCGTGGCCCACTCGAGGATCTCGTCGTCCGTGACGTAGTCGCTGTTCCCGTTTTCGATGACCTCTTTATCGGCTTCGGCGATGGCCGCCTCGCGGTCGTCGCGCCAGTCGGTGTCGGCGTGGCTCTCGAGGTAGTCGACCTGCGTGACATCGTCGTACGCCGCGATCCAGGACTCGACCTCCCTGTTCGTGGCGTGCCCGAGCGGCAGCCACTCGACGTCCAGTTCCACGTCACCCGGGGCGTTTTTCATCGCCGCGCCCTCGGTGGTGATCTTCGGCGCGTAGAGGGTCCCCGCGATGTCCATGGGGTCGTCGTAGCTCGGGATCTCCTCGTCGGCGACGAACTTGTAGATGCCCTTGCTGTCGCCGTCCGAGCAGCCGTAGACGGTCCGCAGGTCGTTCTGGAAGTCCGGCGCCTCCCAGGCGGCCCGACCCATCACGTAGTATTTGACCGGCTGTGGCGGGTCGGCGGTCGGCTCCCGGACGTCGAGGTGATAGCCGTAGCGATACGGATTCGGATACCCCTCGCCGATCGGGGTCGTCGTATTGCTGCCCGCGGCCTCGCCGCCGAACTCGAGCGAGTCTTCGGTATCGGCGTCGAGGCCCTCCTGGTCGGCGGGCTCGGCACCGAGGTAGTACGCGAGCAGTTCGACGCCCGTAATCGCCCAGTAGCCGTGCACGTACCAGCCCTCGACGTCGTCGTACCCGTCGACCGCGGACTGGATGCCCGACGGGTTCGGTCGGTTCCAGAACTCGTGGGACCCACGAATGCCTTCGCCGCTCCCCGCTTCGTCGATATCGCTCACTGACGCCGTGAGCGAGACGCGGGGGTGGCCGTAGTTCTCCTCGGAGGAGACCATCGTGTTCCACGGCGTGCGGTCGCCGTAACAGTTGATGCGCGTCCCGCCGAGTGCACGCATGGGCTCCGTGTTCGAGAGGTTGATAGCGTTCTCCAGGTCGGCGCTCCACTCGCCCGCACCGCTACTGGTGAGCGGGATCCGGGTGATGTCCCCGGGACTCTGCTCGAAATTCGTGAACAGGTAGCCCTCGGTCCCAGCCTCGTTCGTCGGAACGAACTGGTTGCAGTCCGGGTCGTTCCCGAAATCGCTGTAGCGGGAGCCGGCGAACTTGTCGATCGGCGTTCCATCGGGCGTCTCCGGGACGCCGAGTTGTTCCGTCCCGCCGTTGATCGCGTCCTCCTGCTGGGCGAGCATGGTGAACTCGCCGGCCGCGGTCCGGACACGGCCCTGCTGAGCGTTCGTCTGGGGAGGCGACAGCTCCTCGAAGTCGTCGTTTCGACCGCCGAAATCGAACGTGAATCCGCTCACGTAGCCGATCCCCCCCTTGTCGTACGGCGACGGGTTCTCGTGACTCGGGTGTTGCAGACTGTAGAGAAGCGTTCCGTCGTCGAAGACGAACGGACCCGTCACTTCGGCCCCGAGCGCCGTCGACGAGAAGCGGTCGAGTGTCCCTCGTACGTGCGGTGCCGTGTCCGTGTTCGACTCGTCGGGGTCTCCGCTCGCGACCCCACTGACGCTCGCGCCGAGCGCCGCCACTGTCGACGTCTTCAGCAAACTCCGACGGCTGAATGAGTGGTCGTCAGACATTCAGTCGAGGCTTTCGACAACACTTGGATAAGGCCTGCTAATACCGCTATACAACGGAGGTATTCGGGACTGAGAGATGCGTTCTCTCTCGAGCGCAATAGAGCGACGGTATCGATGTGGAGTCGACAATAGACGAACCAGAGCGGTCGGTTCCGGCCGAACTGTCGGTCACCCTCGAACTCTCTCGCACTCCCAGCCACTCGAGACGGACCGACCTGCTACTCGGGCCCAGTCGAACGGATAGTCAGAACAGACTGGCCAGCCTGGGGCGGCTGACAGCGTCACAGCGACGAAACGAACCGCGAGCGATAGTCGTTGCCGGGGTCAGGCGACGCCCTCGGTCGCAGCAGTGTCTCGGACCTCCTGTGCGCGTTCTCGCACCCAGGAGACGTATCGAGAGATCTTTCCCGGTGTCACGCCGTAGAACGAAGCCACGTAGTCGTCGTCGCCGGTCTGGGCGTAGAGGTACGCGGCCATCGCGTCCCGACCACCCTGGATGACCTCCGGCGGAATGCCCCTGTCACCGGTGTCCGCCTCCTGGAAGCCGTTGACGGCGAAGTAGACGTCGGCGTACACCTCGGCGAGTTCGAGCGATTCGAAGCCGCGACCCCGATGCTGCGGTGCCTCGAACCGGTACGCGCTCTCATCGTCCCGGTGTTCGACGATCCGTGCGTCGAGCACGTACTCCCGCACGACACCCTCACAGTTGTCGCCATCGGTCGTCTGTGCCATGTCGGGTCCAGGGCAGTGTCGTCCCTTGAATGTGTCGGGTGTAGAGAACGTTTGGGAACAGTTCCGTGCCGTTGTCACAGTAGCACACAGGAGCGGTTCAGTGCACTGTCACAGGTCACAGTGACAAAACTGGTGGGCAATCGGACGGTATCCTGGTCCGACGTTCGAATCGATACTGATGTTTTTACGGACACCGCTCCGATGGGGGGTATGGAGACCCACATCGTGCCGGTCGGCTTCGATTACGACCGGCTGATCGCGCCGCTCGTGCGCGACCAGTTGGACGTCGACCGGGTCGTTCTGCTGGAGGGCGCCGTCGGCAGCGAGGCCAACGTCGAATACTCGCGTAACCTCGCCGCCAAGCTCGAACAGGACTACCGGAACCTGCTCGGCGCCACCACCGAGCGGTTCGTCGTCGAGGACGTCTACGACTACGACGCCGCCTTCGAGCAGGCCTTCGCTCTCATCAACGCCGAACTCGACCGCGCCGACGACGCCGCGGTCTGGGTCAACATCTCCGCGATGCCCCGCACCGTCTCGTTCGCCTTTGCCACCGCCGCCCACTCGATCATGGTCGAACGCGAGGAGGACCGCCAGCGGATCCACACCTACTACACCGTCCCCGAGAAGTACCTCGAAACTGAACTCGCCGAGGAACTCCACCGCGGGATCGACCTGCTCTCGGACCTGGAAGCCACCGTCGACGACCCCGACCTGGCCGAACGCGTCGAAGAACGGCTCGACGCCGCCGAGGAACTCCTCTCGGAGTTCGACGAGCGGGGCACCACCATCGGCGCCAAGGAGTTCGACGGTAACCACATCCTCGAACTCCCGGTCGCCTCCTTCTCGAACGTCAAACCGTTCGAGGAACTCATCCTCTTCACGCTCGGCGAGCATGGCGAGTTCGAATCCGTCTCCGAACTCGCTCAGGAACTCGCCCGCGAACTCGGCGAGGAGTACACCGACAGTTTCCGCTCGAAGGTCATCTACAACGTCGACCGCCTGGGGCCGGGCGGGAAGGGCTACATCGAACAGGAAGCACAGGGCAAGTCCCACCGCACTCGGCTGTCGCGTATCGGCGAACTGTGGGTGCGGGCGCACTCGGACGACGAGTAGCACTCGCCTGTAGAGGCCCACCCCACGGCTATCCGTACAGGCCGGACCGAAGACACAGACGGCATGGTCTATCCGTCTGGCGTCCCGAGAACGGGTATGCCGACGATCAGCTACGGTGGTGAAACGGTCGATTGCGAGCGCGGGGCCGTACTCCGTGACGTGTTGCGCGAAGCGGGAGTCGCAGTGCACAACGGCGGGGCGAAACAGGCCAACTGTCGCGGCCACGGGACCTGCGGGACCTGCGCGGTCACCATCGAAGGGGCGACGAGCGAGCCAACCCGCCGCGAGCGCTGGCGGCTGGATTTCCCGCCCCACGACGCCGACGCGGGCCTGAGACTCGCCTGTCAGACCCGCGTCGAGGGCGACCTGACCGTCGCGAAGTTCCCGGGGTTCTGGGGGCAACACACCGACGAGTCTCCGGTGGTCGAGACGCCCAACGACGACGGGTGACACCGCCCACGCCTTGTCGAACTGCACCATCGCTGACGTTCCGCGCGCGCGCTCGGACCGGCGAGACATGGATCCACCGGCGTCGAGCGACGCCTGGCCGGCCTGAGAGCGACTGTCGCGATGACGTAAGAGTTATTTCGGAGCCTCGACCATTCTCGTGTGATGACTGGGCCGTTCGCCTTCGAGGCGGCCGATCGCACGAGTGAGCCCGCGGCCCGCTCCGCCGTAGCCGTACGTGTAGGGGCCCCCTAGCCCCACCACACACCCATTCTCGACGCAGTCGCACAGGTTCCGACCGAGCACCAGCGATACGCAGTCTATGATCCAGACCACACAGCCGACGACCGACGCGCCGCATCGCCCGACAGCAACAGCCGTTCGCCGGCCCGCGAACGACCGCGTTCCCGGAGGTGAACGATGAGTGCCGACAGCGAGAGCGCCGACGCCGAGGAGACGGCCGCCGACGCGACCGACGAGGCCGGCCTTCCCTCGGAGTACGACCCCGACGCGGTCGAGTCCAAGTGGCAGGACCGCTGGGTCGAGGCGGGCACGTACGCCTACGACCGCGAGGCCGCCCTCGACGCCGACACCGCCTTCAGCATCGACACGCCGCCGCCCACGGTCTCGGGCGACCTCCACATGGGGCATCTCTACCAGTTCACCCTGCAGGACTTCGTGGCCCGTTACCACCGGATGGCCGATCCTGCCGTCTACTTCCCCTTCGGTTACGACGACAACGGCATCGCCTCCGAGCGACTGACCGAGCGCGAACTCGGCATTCGCCACCAGGACTTCACCCGCCGGGAGTTCCAGGCGAAGTGCCGCGACGTCTGCGACGACTACGAGTCGGCGTTCACAGACGACGTGCAGTCGCTCGCCGTCTCCGTCGACTGGGACAACACCTACAAGACCATCGAGCCGCGCGTCCAGCGCATCTCCCAGCTTTCGTTCATCGACCTCTACGAACGAGGCCGCGAGTACCGCCAGCGCGCCCCGACGATCTGGTGTCCCGACTGCGAGACGGCCATCTCGCAGGTCGAACAGGAGGACAAGGACAAGTCGACCCTGTTCAACGACATCGCCTTCGACGTGGTCGAGTACGGCGACGCCGCGGCGGCCCCCGACGGCGAGGACACGTTCACCATCTCGACGACGCGCCCGGAACTCCTGCCGGCGTGTGTCTCGGTGTTCGTCCACCCCGACGACGACGAGAACCAGCACCTCGTCGGCGGCACCGCGAAAATCCCGATCTTCGGGCAGGAAGTGCCGATCATCGCCGACGACCGCGTCGACATGGAGACCGGTAGCGGCGTCGTGATGTGCTGTACCTTCGGCGACCAGACCGACATCGAATGGTACCAGGCCCACGACCTCCCGCTCCGGATCGCCATCGACGAGTCGGGCACGATGACCGACGTGGCCGACGACTACGAGGGGATGACCACCGAGGACGCCCGCGAGGCGATCATCGAGGACCTCGCGGACACCGGCGCCCTCGTCGAGAGTCGCGACCACGACCACACGGTCCAGGTCCACGAGCGTTGTGAGGTCGAAGTCGAGTACCTCGTCACCGAGCAGTGGTACGTCGAGATGCTCGACAGGACCGACGACTACCTCGAAGCCGGCGAGGAGATGGAGTGGTACCCCGAGAAGATGTTCACCCGCTACAAGCACTGGATCGAGGGCCTCGAGTGGGACTGGTGTATCTCCCGGCAGCGCGACTCCGGCATCCCGATCCCGGTCTGGTACTGCGAGGACTGCGGTGAGACGGTCATGGCCGCGAAGGAAACCCTCCCGGTCGACCCACTGGCTGACGACCCGCCGGTCGATAGCTGTCCAGAGTGTGGCGGGAGCGACTTCCGCCCCGAGGAGGACGTCTTCGACACCTGGGCCACCTCCTCGCTCACCCCGCTCGTCAACGCGGGCTGGGACTGGGACCCGGAGGAAGAGGAGTTCACGATGGAGCGGCCGGAACTCTACCAGTTCGACCTGCGCCCGCAGGGCCACGACATCATCTCCTTCTGGCTGTTCCACACTGTCGTCAAGTGCTACGAGCACACCGGCGAGGTGCCCTTCGACAGTGTCATGATCAACGGGATGGTCCTGGACGAGAACCGCGAGGCCATGTCGAAATCGAAGGGCAACGTCATCCCGCCCGCCGAGGTGACGGAGAACTTCCCCGTCGACGCCGCGCGGTTCTGGGCTGCGGGGACCTCCATCGGCGACGACTTCCCCTACAAGGAGGGGGACCTCGAGGCCGGCGAACGCCTGCTCCAGAAACTCTGGAACGCCTCGCGGCTGATCGACCAGCTGACGCCCAGTGTTGCGCCGGAGGCGCAACGAGACGGAGGCTGCGAAGCCGCCGGAGCGCCGGAAGCCGTCGAGGAACCCGCCGCGGACGAACTCGCGGCGGTCGACCGCTGGATGCTCGCGGAACTCGACGACATCGTCGCCTCCGTCACGGCAAAGTTCGAGGCCTACGAGTTCTCGAAGGCGCGCAACGAACTGCGCTCCTTTTTCTGGAACAGCTTCTGCGACGACTACCTCGAGATCGCGAAACAGCGCCTGAGCGGCGACGGCGCGGATGGCTCCGAGAACGAGGCGGGCGACGCCTCCACGGAGTACGCCCTGCTCACCGCCCACCGGACCTTCCTAAAGCTGTTCGCGCCCTTCCTCCCGCACGTCACGGAGGAACTGTGGCAGCGACTCTACGCCGACAGCGCGAGCGCCACCGACGCTGACGGCGGCGCGAACCTGGACTCGATCCACACTGCCGACTGGCCGGAGACCCGCGGCTACGAGGCGGACCTGGAAGCCGGCGAGACGGCGATGGAGGTCATCGCCGCGCTGCGCCGGTACAAGACGGATTCGGGGCTGGCGCTCAACGCCGACCTCGACCGCGTGCGGGTGTACGGCCACGTCGCCGGCTTCGAGGACGCCATCGCCGAGGCGATGCACGTCGCCGACTTCGCGGTGCTCGACGAGGCGCCCGAGGTCACCACCGAGGTGACCGGCGTCGACCTCGATTACTCGCTGGTCGGGCCGGAGTACGGCAGCGAGGTCGGTGACATCGACGCGGCCATCGAGGCCGGCGAGTTCGAGGAAGTCGACGGCGAACTGCACCTCGCCGGCGTCGAACTCGACACCGAGATGTTCGAGATCGAAGAGGCGCGAACCTACTCCGGCGAGGGCGAGATGATCGAGACCGAGAGCGCGGTCGTCATCGTCGGCTGAGGTCGACCCGGCTTACGCGTCCCGCGGACCATCCGCCGCGCCGCGTTTCACTTTCTCCACCCGCGTCGCGAGCGCGAGGAACGTCGCGGCGAGCGTCAGCACGACCGCCCACGCCGCGGCGAGGTCGTGCTCCTGGAACGAGTGGAAAACGACACCCTCGACTATCTCGGCGCGGATCCAGGTGTGGTGTGGCCCCTCGAGAATCGGCACGAAGTAGTCCACCACGTCGTTGAACCCGTACCAGACAAGCGCGACGGCGACTGCGCCGACCGAGAAATCCGCGTAGCGGTGGATCAGGAACGCCTCGATCATCATCGCGAGATGTGAGAGGACCAGGAACCAGTAGAGCCACGCGGCGATTCCCCCCTGTCCGTTGAGGACCAGCTGGACGTACGGCGTCCAGAGTCCGAGCTTGATACACCCGAAGAAGGCGAGAACGTGCAACACGTCGGCGTCCCAGTCGCGTTTCCAGGCGACGAGCGAGAGGCCGATGAACATGGTCGCGACGGGGGAGTCGGGGATGAGCGGCCACGCGGCCAGCGGGGCGGCGCCGAGTTGCCCCTCGACAAGCGGTGCCGCGGATTCAAGCGGGCGACCGGCGTAGTACCAGAAGCCAAAGAGCGTGCCGACGAGGTTTACCAGCGCGATAGGCCACGCCAGGCGAAGCCCGACGTTCTCCAGCCAGTCCGGGAGGGGCGCGACGTACCACGGGAGCTCGTCGGACTCGGGGACCGCGGCGCCGGTGAGGCGGGCGACTGTGGCGTCGAGGCGACGCCCGGCGCGGGAGACGACCGACATATCCGCCCGTGAGTCGTCTGTCGGCAAAACGGTAGCGGTCGGCCGAGAGCGGTCTCTGCGCCGACTCGCCTGTCGGCCGGAACGCGACTCGTTAAGTGATTCCGACGCTAAACCCGGGATATGACCGAGGAGACAAATTTGGAAGAGCTCCGACGCGGGACCGACCTGGTCAAGCGCGGGTTCGCGAAGATGCAGAAAGGCGGCGTCATCATGGACGTCGTCAACCGCGAGCAGGCACGGATCGCCGAGGACGTGGGGGCCGTCGCGGTGATGAACCTCGAAGCGGTGCCCGCAGACATCCGCAAGCGCGGCGGCGTCGCCCGGATGGCCGACCCCGCTTCGCTCGAGGCGATTATCGACGAAGTGTCCATCCCGGTGATGGGCAAGGCCCGGATCGGCCACACGAAGGAAGCGCAGATCCTCGAAGCCGTCGGCGCTGATATGGTCGACGAGAGCGAGGTGCTCACGCCCGCCGACGGCAAGTATCACATCGACAAGCGCGACTTCACCGCCCCGTTTGTCTGCGGCGCGCGCAACCTCGGCGAGGCGCTGCGCCGCATCGACGAGGGCGCGGCGATGATCCGGACCAAGGGCGAGGCCGGCACCGGCGACGTGAACCAGGCCGTCCGCCACCAGCGCAACATCAAGAGCGCTATCCGGAAGCTGAAAGGGATGAGCCACGAGGAACGCGAAGCGTGGGCCCGCGAGCACGAAGCACCGAAAGCGCTCGTCCACGAGACGGCCGACATGGGGCGACTGCCGGTGGTCAACTTCGCCGCGGGTGGCATCGCGACGCCCGCCGACGCCGCGCTGATGATGCACCACGGCTGTGACGGCATCTTCGTCGGCTCCGGCATCTTCGGCGCGGAGGACCCCGAAGCGATGGGCACAGCCGTCGTCGAGGCGGTCAACAACTGGGACGACCCCGAGACGCTCGCGGAGATTGCCGCGAACATCGGCAAGGGGATGAAAGGCGACGCCAACGTCGACCTCCCCGAAGAAGAGAAGATGCAGGGCCGCGGCGTCTGAAACCGGACACCACGGCCGAGACGGGCGATTACTGACGCGGCTGTCGCGGCGACCGATCGGTCCCCTGCCCGGCGCCGCCCTGCGGCTGCTGGGGGTGGGGTGGCTGTTGGGCTCCCTGCTGTGCGGGACCGGTCGCGTTACGGTTTCCGTACCACCATGCGAGCACGCCGCCACCGCCGGCGACGGCGCCGTAGACCACGCCGCTCATCACGACCGTCTCGACGAACGTCCCGATCCCTTCGATCGCGAACGTAACCGTCCTGAGCCCCTCGAAGGTGAACAGCCCCCCGATCGCGTCGCTCTCGATACCCGCGCCGACGACGGCGTATATCTCCTGGTATTCGAAGAACAGGTAGCCGTCACTGAGCGCGACCCCTATCGAGAACAGGAAGGCGGCGTAGAGCGCGTACGCCGGCGCGAGCGTCGCGCCCTTGGCGAACCCCTCGGCCGCCGAACGCACGCCCGGCGACCGCCGGACCCGGAGGACGCCGAAGCCGAGGAACAGTCCGATAGTGACGACGTACGGCAGGAGCGCGGTCCCCGACACGTCGAGTTCGAGTGCCAGCGCGCCGACAGTGAGAAACACTGTGGCGACGAGTCGTCCGACCATCTCGTCGGCGCTGTTCGGGATGTTCTCCACGGTCAGGAACGTCGTGAGGAATATCAGGACGAGCGAGAGACCGAGGATTGCAGCGCTGTAGGCCTGTCCCACCCGGAGTTCGCCGGGGTAGTAGTAGCCAGCGACCAGCCCACCGAGCCCGCCAAACAGGAGCGGGTAAACGAGTCCGGCAAGCCAGATTGTCGTTGTGAGGTCGATCGAGACGGGATCTGAAGGAGCGAGAAGGCCGGCGACGACCATCACAGGCAGGTAGCCTGCGACGATAGTGGCGCCCGAGAGCGCCGAGTCGAGATGTGCCGAGTCGTCGTCGTCGGTCCGGAAGCCCGCGACGAAGTTGCCGGCGCGGTAACAGACCAGCGCCGGCAGGACGTACAGCAAGCCGAGCGTGGCCGCTGGCGGGATGTACTGGTCGAAGTGATCGAAGACCAGCGGCGCGACGTGCAGGGATGTTCCGCCCGCCTCGGGCGTCACGAACTGGAAGTCCAATAGCGTCAGGATCCCGATGTCGACGGTCGAGATGTCTCCCTGGGTCACGGTGTCCGGGTAGGCGACGGCGAGGACAAATCCGAGGACCCCGACGACGAGAGCGGTACTTGCGCCCGCGATAGCCCCCATCTTCAGCGGGAGTTCCCGGAGCTTCGCTTCGATATCGGTGCCGCCGTTGCCGTGCCTGCTCCCCTGCTCGCCGGGCGGTGCGCCAGGTGGACCCTGTGGCCCCCGTCCGGTCTGTCTCCCCTGACCTGTCTGCTGGCCTCGATGGGGTTGTTGCCCACCTCCGGGTTGCTGGGCTCGTTCGGGTTGCCGGCCACCCCCCGTTGGTTGGCCCTGGCCCGGTGGCTGACCGGCCCTGCTCCCCCGCCCCTGGCCTGTGGACTGTCTCTGGTCTATGGGCTGCCCCTGGCCTGCGTGACGCCGTTGGTCACCTGGTTGGGCCTGCCCATCCGGTTGGCCTTGCCCCCCCGGTCGGTCCTGCCCATCCGGTTGGCCTCGCCCTCCCGGTCGGTCCTGTCCACCCGGTTGGCCTCGCCCTCCCGGTCGGTCCTGTCCACCCGGTTGGCCTCGTTCGCTTGGGTGGTCGCGACCGGTGGGCGTCTCCGACCGGTCGCGCTCGTTCTGATTCCGATCAGCGGGACCAGCGCGCTCCGCAGCGTCGGAGCTGTCGCCTCGTCCGCCGCCTGGGTCTCGTCCGCCGCTTGGGTCTCGCCCGCTGGACCGGTCTGGCGACGACTGGCCACGCGAGTCGCGCCGGGAGTCGCCGTCCGACCCGTCGGGGCCCCGGTCGGGCCGTTCGACCGACCGGACTGACGTGCCGCAGTACGGACAGTCCGCAGCCTTATCTGAGATCGTCTTTCCGCATTCGGGACACTCCATGCGACTGACATACGGAGACTCATATATAAAGGTAGGAGACAGCTTCCGTGCGATCCGTCGGTGACGGGCCAGGGTGGCGTGAACACAACACCCAAGAGCGTCGATTCACGAACCAGAAGTATGCAAGCCGGGGTCCTCGCCGAGGAGTGGGAGACGCTCCTCGAGAGCGTCTCGACGACCGAGGGGCGACTGGCGGCGAGCGTCGTCCTCGTCGGGGCGGCCGCGGTGCTGGGCTGGGTCGTCTTCCCGCGTATCACGGCGTCGGCCGAGAAGTGGCTGAGTAGCCGCCTGATCCCAGACCGGTTTCGCGCCTCCGCGCGCTCGCTGGGCAATCACGTGCCGGCGACTATGGGCGGACTCCTGCTCACGCTCGTCCGACTCGAACTGCTCGTCGCGTCGGGCGCCGCGGTGCTCGTCCTCTGGGACCGACCCGACCTGGTTCGCTGGGCGGCCGACCGGACCGTCGAGCAGATCCCGCTGATACGCCGGCTCACCATCTCGGTGGTCGCCCTGTTGCTGTCGTATGCGGGCGCGGCGGAGCTGTCCGAGCGGATCGCCGATTTCAGCCAGCAGACCGAGTGGATGACCGAACACCAGGAAGAGATCCTCCTCCGGGTCTCCCAGCTCGGCCTCTTCATCCTGATCGGGCTGTTCCTGATGGGCGTCTGGGGGATCGACCTGGGCGGTCTGCTCGTCGGCGCCGGCTTCCTCGGCATCGTCATCGGCTTCGCAGCCCGCCAGACCCTCGGGTCGCTCATCGCCGGCTTCGTCCTCATGTTCTCGCGCCCGTTCACCATCGGCGACTGGGTGGAAATCGGCGATCAAGAGGGGATCGTCACCGACATCACCATCTTCAACACGCGTCTGGAGAACTTCGACGGCGAGTTCGTCGTCATCCCAAACGACAGGGTGTCCAACCAGGCGATCACGAACCGGAGTCAGAAAGGGTTGCTCCGCCTGCGGGTCGACGTCGGCGTCGACTACGAAACCGACCCCGACCGCGCGACCGACGTCGCGCTACAGGCCATCAGCGACCTCCGCGATGTCGTCGACGCCCCACCGCCGCAGGTGTTTCCCAAGTCCTTCGGTGACTCGGCCGTCGTGCTGGAGATGCGCTTCTGGATCGACCACCCGACGCCCCCGCGCAAGTGGAAGGCCGTCTCGGCCGTGATATCCACCGTCAAGGAGACCTTCGAGGCCGAGGACATCAAGATCCCCTACCCCCAGCGGGAACTCTCAGGCCGCGCCGAGACCGGTGGGTTCCAGGTCAAACAGCCCGACGGAACGCGCGCCGGCCCGGCGCGGCCCGAGGCCACCGAGGACGACTGATAGCCGACGGCGAGTACCACCGCGAGACCCCGAGAACACTCGCTCGGCCGGTCGAGGAAGGTCAGTACAGTGAATCGCAACCAGACAGTGACACGCCAACGAGAAACTCAAAACCGGCGAAGGTTGCAGCGACAAGAACGAGGAGGACGAGTATTCCCGCGAAGCGGAGGAGGCCCGCCGCCTGTCGCCGGTTTTCCGGGAGCGACTCGGCGATACCGGACAGCGCAGTTCCGACGACCAGAAAGAGTATCCACCAGGTTTCGCCAGCGTCGCCGACACTCCAGGCATACGAGAACATGCTCAGGAAGACGACCGACGCGGCGAACTGAACAAGTGCGATGCGACGACCCTGTGGCTCTCTGAACAGCAGTTCCCCAGTAGCGGGGACCATACCCGACGCGTTCCGCCCCAAGAGGCAAACGGTGTCTCACCAGGATTTCGGTCGAACAGCCTTCCCGTGCAACGCGATTCCTCCGCAACGACGCGAGTGAGATACGACGAGGGTCGCGCGTTGTATCTTGCATACGAGTCTTGACAAGACTCGGAGGGACAGAGCGTGTGGGACGTGCTATGACTCGCTCATACGGACTGCTGTAGGTCAGTACCGCATCGGCTGGCCGCTCGCGGGTGCTCGTCGCGGGACACAGTTACAGCGACCCGTTTCAGTCGATGCCGAAATACCCCTCGACGACGAGCGCGAACCCGACGAGCCACAGCCCAGCGAGGCCGGCGACGGCAGCGACGTGGAACGCCCACGCAGCGCCCTGGCCACCCACAAGCGGTGTCTCCATCGCCGACGACACCCATGCCGAGGCACTGCCGGCAGTCGACCCCCGTGTGGCGGCGACGAGAAAGACCATGATGACCGCCGGCCCCGCCGCGCCCACCAGTGCGGTCCCCAGACGCTTTCCGGCCCGCGCAACGCGTCGCGGTTCCACCGCATGCGTGACGTAGGCGTCCGCGTCGGACCCCGAATGTGCCATGATACAACGTCACACGCCCGACAGTACTTAACAATATCGCACTCGTCGGAGTCGCGTTCGAGACGCGTCCGGTTCCTTCGAGAGCCTGCCCCGCACTGGTCAGTCGTGGAAGGTAGCACCGTCGCCGATAGCGGTCTGGTAGACTTTGGAGTCGACGTCCGCTGCGTCGAAGGCGTCGACCATCGCCGAGGCGACGCGCCGGCGGTCTGCCTCGTCGCAGGCGGCGATAACGCTCGGGCCGGCGCCGCTGATCGTGACACCGGTCGCGCCGGCGTCGAACGCAGCCGTCCGAACGCTCTCGTACCCGTCGATCAGCTTGGCGCGTGCGGGCGTGACGACGGAGTCTTCCATCCCGCGTCCGACCAGTTCCGGGTCCGAGCGGTGCATCCCGGTTGTCAACGTAGCCGCGTTGCCGACTGTCTCGACCAGTTGGCTGACGCGCGCCCCATCCGGGACGACTTCGCGGGCGTCGCGGGTCGAGACGACGATGTCCGGGAGACACGTGACCAGCGGGATCTCGGCGTCGACTTTGGTGATCCCGTCGGGCGTCGCGACGGTGAAGCCGCCGAGGATAGCGGGCGCGACGTTGTCGTCGTGGGCGTCACCGGAGACGACGGCCTCGCCCTCCGCCGCGATCGGGACGAGTTCTTTCCGGGAGAGCCCACGGTCGTAGAGTTCGTTGAGGGCGACCGCGGCGGCGGCGGCGCTGGCCGCCGAAGAGCCCAGACCGGATGCGGGGCGAACACCCTTGTCGATCTCGATGTGGGCTGGCGCGTCGAGCGCTTCCGCGACGGCGCCGACGGTGTTGTCGTCGGGGTCTTCGGGGATGTACTGGCTGCCTGCGCCGGTCACGTCGATGGTCGTCCGCTCCGCTTTTTCGACGCGGACGATGTCCGCGGGTCGGTCCAGGGCGACGCCGAACACGTCGAAGCCGCTCCCGAGATTCGCACTCGTCGCAGGTGCCCTGACCGTGACCATGTGCCCGCGAATTACCGGACTGCAGGCAAAAAGGTAGCGGAGTGTGCGGACCTGTGTACCCGGACCCTGCGCCCGCTCGCCCACCGAGCGAAAGGGCTTTTCCGGTCACGGCGGAAGGACGGGCATGATCGGTGTCGTCGGTGGCGGTCTCGCGGGCCTCTCCGCAGCGTATCGACTCCAGCAGCGCGGCTACGACGTACGCGTGTTCGAAGCCAGCGACAACGTGGGCGGTCTCGCAAGAGTCTACGAGACGGCGGGCGATCCGATCGAGACGTTCTATCACCACCTCTCGAAGTCCGAGGAGACTATTGTCGACCTGATCGAGGCGCTCGACCTCGAACACGCACTGGAGTGGCGCTACATGTCCAACGCCTACTACGTCGACGGTGTGATCCACCCGATGGACAAACCGTGGGAAATCCTCGCCTACCCGCACCTCTCCATCTACGACAAGTTCCGACTCGGGATGCTCGTCCTCGAGGTCGACGTCCGCGGCGGCCGTCCTCGCTTCGATACGTATGACGACATCACCGAGTTCGAGGACGTACCCATCACTGACTTCCTGCTCGAACACACCACGGAGAACGTCTACGAGTCGTTCTGGGAACCCCTGCTCGACGCGAAGTTCGGATCGCGCAAAGAGGACGTCTCGGCGGCGTGGCTGCTGGGTCGCGTGAAGTTCCGCGGTGAGCGCGACCTCCTGAAAGGGGAAATCCTCGGCTACCTCGACGGCGGGGTCGGACAGTTCCTCGATGCGCTCCTCGACGCGGTCGGCACGAGCACCGTAACCACGGGCGCACGCGTGACAGACCTGTCCGGCGCAGACGGTCGCCTGTCTACCACGGACGGGAGCGTCGACGCGATGACCGTCGAGACGGACGGCGAAACGGAAACCTACGATGTCGACGACGTCGTCGTCGCGGCGATGCCGAACGTCCTCGAAGACCTGACCGGGTATCCCTGCGAGATCGACTTCCAGGGCACCGTCTGTTCGGTCTGGAGCATGGAGGAGTCGCTGACGGACACCTACTGGCTCAATATCAAAGACGACGCCCCTTTCGGCGTCTTCATCGAGCACACGAACTTCGTCCCACCGGAACGCTACGGCGGGGAACATCTCTACTACACCGCGAGCTACGTCCAGGACCCGAGCGAGGACCTCTGGCAAATGGACGACGAGGCAGTCGAAGCGCACTGGCGAGACGGGATCGCCGATCTGCTTCCGCAGTTCGACCCCGAGAGCGTCAACTGGGTGAAGACGGCGCGAAACCCCCGCACGGCCCCCATCTACGAGCGCGGCTATCTCGACATGGTCGTGCCCTACGACCTGAGCGACGAGGTGGCCAACGGCCTCTACTACGCCGGGATGGCCTCGCAAGCCCAGTACCCCGAGCGGTCGCTCAACGGCGCGGTCGAAGCGGGCTTCGCCTGCGCTGACCTGATCGACGGCGCCGACCCTGCCTCTGTCACGGAGTTTTGAGGGCCCGTCGATCACGGAGTTTTGAGGGCCCGTCGTGGTCAAAAAGAGCGTTCGGTCAGTCGCTCTCGACTTCGTCGACGCCCGGAGCGTTCTCGACGTCGACTTCCTCGGGTTCCTCGGCACCGCCGACGACAACTTCGCCATCGCCGGTTTCGACGTAGACATCGTCGGCGAACCCACCGTCCGCGTGGGGGTGTTCGGGGTCGTCGAGTTTTTCCGGTGTCGACGGCGCTTCGGTGATGCCGTCCGCTGGCCGGAACTCGCCGAGCGGGTCGTCGATGGTGATGCCGTAGCGGTCGAAGAAGGTCCGGTAGCGGGCGTAGTGGTCCTCGAGTTCGTCGGCGGGGAACTCCATCATCTCGGTCCAGCCGTGGTTGTAGAAGTCGAAGTTTGCCTGGATGTGGGTGATCTCGCGAGCCTCGGCCTCCGGGAAGCCGTCCTCGAGCGCCGCGACGTAGGTGTCCATCGTCGCGTCGAAGAAGTCGTCGAGGTGAGCGCGGCGCTCGTCGGCGCGGTCGGAATCGGCCTTGTCGGCGAACACGCCCGTGTGCAAGTCGACCAGCCGGTCGTTGACTTTCTCGCCGACGACAGGCAGCGTCAGCGCCTGCTTCGCGGCCCAGTGGCGCACGTTCTGACGGAGTTTCATGTGAGTGGGGGTTCGGACCGGACCGTCTTCAACCTCTCGCCAGCGAGTCGTGGCCACAGTCGCCACTGAGTCGTGGCCACGGAATCGGACGACCGCGTGACGCTGTGGTGCCGCTGTGGCGAGATGTGAACAAACGATCACCGAACAGCGAGAGTATGTGAACCACACGCATGGATAGATAGCAATCCACATTAAGCACGATTGCGAAGACTCCGCGCATGAGCGCATCCCACGTCATCATCGGTGATGGCATCGCGGGGAGTTCGGCCGCGGAGACGATCCGGGAGGCGGACCCGGAGGCCGAGATCACCGTCATCACCGATGAGGGGGAAGCACTGTACAACCGGATCCTGATAAAGGAGTTCGCGAAGGGCAAACTGCCCGAGGCCCCCATCTCCATTCACGAACCCGACTGGTACGACGAGCGCGACATCGACCTGGAACTCGATACGCACGTCACCACCATCGACACAGCGGCCAACGAGATCCACACCCACGCGGGCGACATCTACGAGTACGACAAGCTGCTGGTCGCCACCGGCGGGACCCCCTCGAGCCTCTCCAGTTTCGGCATCGAGAACGTCGATGCAGACGGGATCGACCACTTCTGGACCTTCCAGGACGCCCGCTCGATCAAGCAGAACGTCGAGAACGCTGACAAGGGCATCATCGTCGGCGCGGGCCTGCTGGGCATCGACCTCGCGGCCATCTGTGGCGCGCAGGAACTCGACGCGAACTACCTGATGCGCGGCGAGTGCTGGTGGCGCTACGCGCTCGACACGGAGGGTGCGGAGATCCTCCACGACGCCATGCGCGGGCGCGGCGTCACGCCCGTCTTCGACTCCGGTGTCGACGAGTTCGTCACGGACGACGACGGGTCGGTCGAGGCCGCCATCGACCCCAACGGCGAGCGCTACGAGGGCGACTGGGCCGGTGTCGCCATCGGTCTCGATTTCAACACCGAGTTCCTCGCGGACACACCCGTCGAGACGAACGACCGCGGCATCATCGTCGACGAGTACATGCGGACGGATGTCGACGACATCTACGCCGCGGGCGACCTCACCTGGTTCTACGACACGATCCTCGGCGAGATGGGTGAAAACGGCTCGTGGGGCTCGGCCAAGGAGCAGGGTTCGATCGCCGGCCAGAACATGGTGGCCGACGTCGAGGCCGGCGGCGAGACCGACGACCCCGAGGAGTTCCGCTGGGTCTCCTCGTACTCGATCACGCACTTCGATTTCCCATTCCTCTCGTTTGGCCATCCGACCATCGGCGACGACGAAGCCAGCCGGAAGTTCAGCGACACGGAATGGCGCCGCCTGGCGTTCAAGGACGGCAAGATCGTCGGCGGTGTCCTCATCGGCGACCTCTCCCAGCAGTCCAAGTACAAGAAGCTCATCCGCGAGGAACGGGAGGTCGCCCACCTCAAAGAGGAGTTGATGGCCGAGGACGTCGACATGGACGCGCTCGAAGAGGCCGCCCCGCAGGCCGAGTGACCAGCACCGGGGGCTGCTGAGGTCGGCTGCGGCCGGTGTGACGAGGAGGACACCGGCGTATCGAAGCCGTTTTTGCCGGGCCTGACCGACCGACGAGCATGGACAGCGGCGGTAACAGCGACATGACCCTCGCGTTCGACCTCGCGGCGCTGAAACAGCTCGCCTACCCGGACCGCGTCTTCCAGGACGCCCGCCAGTGGAGCGAGTACGTCGGCGTCGTCTCCGAGGACCCGACCTACGTCGTGACGAACTTCACGCGCAAGCACCGCATCCGCCAGGACTTCTTCTCGGGGCCACGCTCGCGCGCGGAGAGCCTGGAGAACGTCCAGACGCAGTTCGGCACCGACCGGCACGTCTTCGTCGGCGTCGACGACGAAGACGAGGCCCTCGCCGAGCAGGTCGGCTGGGAGTTCCTCGACGTCGAGGACGCCGCCGCGGCCGCCGAGTGGCAGCTCGGCGAACCCGCTGACCCCGATGTCGAACCGGACGACGAGGGCCGGGACGACTGGCCCTGAGGGACTGGTACCTGGGGAACCGTCGGTTCTCATCGCGGCGTTTAAACCGCTATCGGCAGTAGTACGGCCAATGGCAGAGCCGCGCGTACCGGGGAGCGACGGGGCAGAACTGGACCTCGCGTGTGGCGAGACCGTCGCCGTCCACGACCTCGACATGGGACTGCGCGAGTACGAGTGTCGCTGCGGGGAGACCCACGCGGTCGTGATGGACGTGCATCCGCTGGGCCGGTTCGTACCGGAGTTCCTCGCGGACGTGCTGCGCGAGACCATCGAGACGGCCGACGAGTTCGAGGAGTTCACCACCGCGCACCTGATGGGCATCGTGCTGGAGGAGTTCCCCGAGGAAGTGGCGAGCGCCGACGTGGCCGAGGACGGCTCGGTCGGCTACTCGCTCGTCTGGATGAGCGACTTCGACTCGCGGCGACTCCACGAAGTCGTCGTCGAACTGGTCGTCGAACTGATGGACCACGCGGTCAGCCACGCCGAGAACGACGACGCCGCTGCGGAGTTCGAACAGTTCCTAGACGAGTTCGATATCGAAGCGTTCGTCGAGCAGTACCGGGCACAGCGCGATTTCGACTCGGAACACGACGCTGCGGTCTGAGAGGCGACCAGGCGAGTGAGGGTGCGACCGATCTACCGCCCGAGGGTGGTGTATGACAACTGATGACGAGCGTGTGGTCGCCGCATCCGCCGCTACCCGGCCGCCGTCTTTCGGTTTCCGTGAATCGACCGTCTGACTGCTGTCTGACGCCGTTTAATGAGGATAGAGCTATTAGATATGTGTATGCGCGTACGTCGGCGCGATTTCGAGCGGATCCGATCCGTCCTGCAGCAAGCCGATGCCGACGAGCCGCTGACAGCGCGAGAGATCTGTCGCCTGCTGGACGAACACGGTGAGGACATCGACAGCGCACACCGCGTAGCGACCGTGCTGGGGCGACACGCCCAGTCCGGCGAGGTCGAGGTCATCCGCGACCAACCCTATCGCTACCGGTTCGTCGACGGACGCAACTGAGGCCGTGACCCTGGGGAGGGTTGCCGACCGTCGCCGTCGGGACGACCGTCCCGCAGCTCCCGGAGCCCCTTCTGAGCCACCGCAGTGTCCACCGAACTACCGTCGCTTCCACAGCCCAGAGGCTCGTTCGATTCCGCCGAGGTTATACCGCGGCGTCGCCTCCAGCCGATACCTTCTGACGTTCGTTGGCGCCGTCCCCCCCGCTACCGGCCGAAACGTGACCGGCCCGTCCAGAGAATACGATTTTCGAAATCGGATTTCGATGTTCGTACTGATTCGCCGGGTTTATTACGATGTGCTGGCTCCGACCGAGTAATGACAGACGAGGAAGACCGCACGATCCTGTTGATCGGGAGCGGACCGATCAAGATCGGACAGGCCGCAGAGTTCGACTACTCCGGCGCGCAGGCGTGTCGCGCGCTCCAGGAAGAGGGCGCGCGGGTCGTCCTCGTGAACTCGAACCCGGCGACGATCATGACCGACCCCGAGATGGCCGACGCGGTGTACATCGAGCCTATCAACACCGAGGCCATCGCGGAGATCATTCGGAAGGAACAGCCCGACGGCGTCATCGCCGGCCTGGGCGGCCAGACTGGTCTCAACGTCACCGCCGAACTCGCCGAGGAAGGCGTCCTCGACCAACACGACGTCGATGTCATGGGCACACCGCTGGACACTATCTACGCCACGGAGGACCGCGACCAGTTCCGCCAGCGTATGGAGTCCATCGGCGAACCGGTCCCGGCCTCCGAGACGATCAAGTCCATGGACGAGGTCGAGGCGGCTGTCGAGGCCGTCGGCGGTCTCCCGGTGATCATGCGGACCACGTACACGCTCGGCGGTGCGGGCTCGGGCGTCATCGACGACATGGACGAACTCAAAGAGGCCGTCCGCAAGGGTCTGCGCCTCTCGCGGGACGACCGCGTGATGATCACCGAGTCAATCGACGGCTGGGTCGAACTCGAGTACGAGGTGATGCGCGACGCCGACGACTCGTGTATCATCATCTGCAACATGGAGAACATCGACCCGATGGGCATCCACACCGGCGAGTCCACGGTCGTCACGCCCTCGCAGGTCATCCCGGACGAGGCGCACCAGGAGATGCGCGATTCGGCGCTGAAGGTCATCCGCGAACTCGGCATCGAGGGCGGCTGTAACATCCAGCACGCCTGGCGCGACGACGGCACGCCGAGCGGCGAGTACCGCGTCGTCGAAGTCAACCCGCGCGTCTCCCGGTCCTCCGCGCTCGCCTCGAAGGCGACCGGCTACCCCATCGCCCGCGTCACCGCGAAGGTCGCGATGGGCAAGCGCCTCCACGAGATCGAAAACGAGATCACTGGCGAGACGACCGCCGCCTTCGAGCCCGCTATCGACTACGTGGTGACGAAAGTGCCCCGCTGGCCCAAGGACAAGTTCACCGACGTGGAGTTCGAGCTCGGCCCGGCGATGAAGTCGACCGGCGAGGCGATGGCGATCGGCCGCACCTTCGAGGAGTCGCTGCTCAAGGCGCTGCGCTCCTCGGAGTACGACCCCGCCGTCGACTTCGCCGAGGTGTTCAACGACGAGCTCGAAGACGACTACCTCGAACGCCCGACACCTGACCGCCCGTACGCCATCTTCGAGGCGTTCGACCGCGGCTACTCCGTCGAACAGGTCGCCGAGATCACCGAGATCAAAGAGTGGTACCTCGAACGGTTCAAGCGCATCGCCGAGGCCGCCGCGGCGGCCGCCGAGGGCGACTTCCAGGCCGCCGCCGACGTGGGCTTCACCGACCAGGAGATCACCGCCATCGCCGGCGGTGACTTCCAGGATACGCACGCCTCGTGGATCCCCGCCATCGGCGCCGACGATGCTCGCGCGGACGGTGGCGAGGTCGACGCCGGGTCCAGTGATGCGGCGACAGCCGGCACGCCCGCCGAGGGCAACGTCGCGACGGCCGCGGGCGCGAGCGAAACGGTCACCGTCGACGAAGTCGATGACTCCACCTCCGAGCGGGACTTCAAGCTGGTCGACACCTGTGCGGGCGAGTTCCGCGCGACGACGCCGTACTACTACTCCTCGCGCGACCCCATCTCGGGACTCGGTCGCAACGAGGTCCAGGTCGACCGCGAGGTCGAGAGCGTCGTGGTCGTCGGTGGCGGCCCGATCCGCATCGGCCAGGGTGTCGAGTTCGACTACTGCTCGGTCCACGCAGTCCGCGCGCTGGAGGAACTCGGCATCGAGGTCCACGTCGTCAACAACAACCCCGAGACAGTCTCGACGGACTACGACACCTCCGACGGCCTGTTCTTCGAGCCGATCACGGCCGAGGAGGTCGCCGACATCATCGACGAGACCGGCGCAGACGGCGTGATGGTTCAGTTCGGTGGGCAGACGTCGGTGGACATCGGCCATCCGCTCGAACAGGAACTCGACCGCCGCGATCTCGACTGCGATATCCTGGGCACGTCCGTCGACGCGATGGACCTCGCCGAGGACCGCGACCGCTTCAACCGCCTGATGGACGACCTGGGCATCGCCCAGCCCGAGGGCGGTTCCGCGACCAGCGAGCAGGAGGCACTTGACCTCGCCCACGAGATCGGCTATCCCGTCCTCGTCCGCCCGAGCTACGTGCTCGGCGGGCGCGCGATGGACATCGTCTACAGCGACGCCGACCTCAAGGAGTACATCGAGGAAGCGGTCCGCGTGAGCCCGGACAAGCCCATCCTCGTCGACGAGTTCCTCGAAGACGCCGTGGAACTGGACGTCGACGCCGTCTCCGACGGCGAAGACGTCCTCATCGGCGGGATCATGGAACACGTCGAATCGGCGGGGGTTCACTCGGGCGACTCGGCCTGTATGATCCCGCCGCGCTCGCTCGGCCGCGACGTGAATCGCAAAGTCAGAGAGGTCACCGAGGACATCGCCCGCGCGCTCGACACCGTCGGCCTGCTGAACGTCCAGCTCGCCGTCCGTGACGGCGAGGTGTACGTCCTCGAAGCGAACCCGCGCTCCTCCCGGACCGTGCCCTTCGTCTCGAAGGCGACCGGCGTCCCGATCGCCAAACTCGCCGCGAAGGTCATGGCCGGTGAGTCCCTCGCGGAGTTGGACGTCAACGAGCAGGTGCCTGCCCAGACCTCGATCAAGGAGGTCGTCCTGCCGTTCGACCGCCTGCCGGGTTCGGACCCGCGGCTCGGCCCCGAGATGAAATCGACCGGCGAGGTCATGGGCACGGCCGACTCGTTCGGCCGCGCCTACGACAAGGCACAGATGTCCGTCGGCAAGCCGGTCCCGCGCGAGGGCACGGCCGTCGTCGACCTCTCGGAGAGTGAGTTCCCCGGTGCCGACACCGAGGCCGGCGAACAGCTCGTCGAGGCATACAGCGAGCACTTCGACCTCGTGGAGTTCGAGAGTACCGAGGCGTTCCTCGAGGCCATCAAGAACGAGGAGGTCGACCTCATCGTCTCGCGTCAGCGTGAACCGCTCCAGACCGCCGTCGAAGAAGAGATAACCTACTTCTCGACGCTGCCGAGCGCGAAGGCCGCGCTGGAGGCTATCGAAGCCGCCGACGAACCGCTGGACGTCCAGCCCGTCGGCCAGCGCGTCAAGCGCGACGAGTACTGGGGCCAGCCCAAAGAGGACTGAGCGTCACTCCGTCTCCGTCGTCGAGCGGGCAACGGAGAACGACGAGGGTTTCGCCGATGGACGTAGCTATTTATTCCCCACCCGTGTGAGTATCCGACCATGGAGGACATCTTTGTCGCGCAGTTGATGAGTTCGGACCTGCAGACGGTCGGCCCCGACACGCTGGTCGAGGACGCCGCCGGTCAGATGCAGGACAACGAGGTCGGGTCGCTGGTCGTCGTCGACGAGGAGAACCGACTCCTGGGCATCCTGACAACGACGGACTTCGTCGATATCGTCGCCAGGTCCCAGCCCAAAGCCGAGACGACCGTGGAGCGGTATATGACGACCGACGTGCTGACCGTGTCGGCCCAGGACTCCATCGTCGACGTGGCCGACTTACTGGTCGGACACGGCATCCACCACGCACCCGTCATCGACGACGACGAGGGCGTCATCGGCATGATCACGACGACCGACCTGACTGTCTATCTCTCCAGCGTCCAGACGCCGTCCCCGGCCTGAACGAGGCCACTCTCCCCGTTTTCAGCGGCTGATATCGCGCCGATATAGCTAAATGGTAGTTCTGACGAGAGGTAGTATGGCTGTTGACAGAGAGTCCGCCGGTGAGAAACGCGTGACTGCGGCCGAGAGGGGGGGAATAGACAGCGGCCGCCTCACGGACCGTATCGGTCTCGACGAATCCGAGATCGCGTGGCGTAAATCCTTTACCGGGTTCGACGGGGACGACGTCGAGCGACTGGTCGCGCTCGAAGCCGAGATGGACGACCGAGCGGGCGAGACCGTCGATGTCTTTTACGACCACCTCCAGTCCTACGAGGAGACCGTCGAGATCTTCGGTCGGTCGAGCAAGTCGGTCTCGCAGTTGCGCGAGACCCAGGCGCGATACCTCCAGGACCTGGTCAGCGGGGAGTACGACCGCGCCTACTTCGAAAATCGGGCGCGGATCGGAAAGATCCACGACATGCTCGACCTCGGACCGAAGATCTACCTGGGCGCGTACTCGCTGTACTTCGAGGCGTTCCTCGACAGTATCGCCGCGGAGGTAGCGCCGGACGACCCCGCGGCGGCGAACGCCGTCGACGACGCGCTCGAGATGGCGCTGTCGGTGTTCAGGCTCTTCAACCTCGACCAGCAGGTGGCGATGGACACGTACATCGACTCCTACAACGAGCGACTCGAGACGGCGGTCGAGAGTCAGGAGTCGCTGATGCGCGAGGTCGAACAGGATCTGCAGCGCCCGGTCGAGGAGATCGCGACGACCGCCGAAGAGGTCGCTGAGACCAATCGCGATGTCAGCGAGCGGGCTGACGAGCAGGCCGAGGCGATGGACGACGTGTCCGCCGAGATAGCGACCATGAGCGCGACGATCGAAGAGATCGCCTCGACAGCCGAAGAGGTGGCCGCGACGAGTTCAGAGGCCGAAACCACCGCCGAGCGCGGCCAGGAAGCCGCTCGTGACGCAGTCGACGTGATGAGTGAAGTCGAGACCGCCGTCGAGACCGCATCGGCCGACATCGCCGGCCTGCGGACGCAGGCTAACGAGATCGACGATATCGTCGAGATAATCAACGATATTTCCGACCAGACGAACATGCTCGCGCTGAACGCTTCGATAGAGGCTGCTCGCGCCGGTGCCGCCGGCGACGGGTTCGCCGTCGTCGCCGACGAGATCAAGTCCCTGGCCGGCGCCTCACAGCAACACGCGAGTGAGATTGAAGCGACGGTGGAGGAGATACAGTCCGAGACGGAGGCGACCGTCGAGAGCCTCGAGACGGTCACCGAACAGGTCACCGAGGGCGTCGAGCAGGTCGAGGAGGCGATGGTCGAGCTCGACGACATCGTGACCGCTATCGACGAGACATCACGTGGTATCGAGGAGGTCTCCGATGCGACGGACGACCAGGCGGCCTCGACGGAGGAGGTCGCGGCGATGGTCGACGGGCTCTCGGAGGGACTCGACGAGATGGCCGAGCGGATCGAGGTGCTCTCCGACGCGAACCGCCAGCAGACCGAGCGCATCGACGAGATAGCCGACACAGCCCGACAACTCGACACGAACTGAGAGGGGCTGTCGAGCCACTGCTCCGGCCGGTCGCCGGGTAGCCCGGCGATAGCCGGAACTGCCCACCGACAGTGGGCGAAAGTTCTTGCGGCCGGGCGATCGATATCGAGTATTGACCTCCCCTCCTGGAGCGAGTACTGGAATGAACTCGAACCGACCGGGGTCATCCTGGTCGGCTTCGTCCGCTTCGTCTTTCCGGAGCCCGCGACCTCCACGCTCGGCGCCGGGCTCATGCTGTTCGGAAGCGCGTGGTGGTTCTACGAGTGGGAGCGCTGACCGACCACCCCCAGGCGGCCCACCGAACGGGAGATGTATTAGGTCTCCCCGATACCCGGGGGGAATATTAGAATAATTCTGATACCATATGGCCGAGAACCCGCACTCGATGATCGTCTCGAACGCCCAGCGTGTGTGGCTTGGAGGGAGTCGATGACCGAGCGGCAAGAACTTGATCACGCGATGACACTTGCGGAGATGGCACCGAGCCGGTCAGTGCGATTCGAGATACTCGCGGGACGCGAGGAGTCCTACCCGCGAGGGCGGCTCCACCAGCCGCCCGTCACGTATCTCGAAGATACCGAAGCGCCGGCTTACGTGCTGACCAACGAGAAACGGGGGATCGGCGTGGGAACGAAGCGCAACACCACGGCGCCCAGCGACGAGCGTAGCTCGGTGATCCTCGTCACTGGCCGACGCATCCTCTGTCTCGTGGGGCAAACGGGATCGGACGAGGTGATCGAAATCCCTCACGACGAGATCGCCGAGGTGTCGTATCACACCGGCTTCCTCGGCCATCGCCTGGCTGTCAAGACCCCGCGAAAGCAGTACCACTGCTGGGTGAGCCGCAAGACCGACGAGTCGATCCTGGGACGGGCGACCGAGTACGTCCGCGAGCGGATGCCCGAAGCGCCCTACGAGTCCGAACCCGACTCGGAGGAGGAAGCGACGTTCAGCTACCGCGGCCAGCCCGTCAGTCGCGAGAACCATCCGGGATTGCCCGACGAGCCGCCGGACCCCTCCGACGGGGCGAGCGAGCCCACGTCGGCCGGGAGCGATGGCGGAGATGAAACGGTCGAACGGGAACGCGATATCGACCAGACGGACGACACGAGCGACAGGAACACCGTTCGGCGAGGGTCCCACACTGGAAACTGAGGGCGCCGATCGACCGTCAGTTGCCGGTGGTCGGCTGTCAGTTCGGGGCTCCCCTGACCGGTCGACGACGTGTGGGTCTCGGCGGTGGCGGGTCGGTTTACCACTGGAACGGCAGCGAGTGGCGCCGCGCCCACACCGGCGACGCGGCAGTGCGCGATGTCGAAGTCGCGGAGTGTGCAGGCCTCACCGTCGGCGGCGGCGGGAAAGTCTTCGACGCCGACAGCAGCCGCTGGACACAGGAGGCGACTCCCACCGGCCAGCACCTGAATGCCGGCGTCCGCGGGCGCGTCGACGTCGCAGTCGGCGCCGGCGGGACCACCTTCGAACGGTAGCAGCACCGTCGTGGTGACTCTCGGTTCCGATTGCGCTGGTCCGCTTCGCCACCCCTGGACCGCCGCGCTCTCCGGTTCCCGACGGACTAAGTTGCCGTGACCCCACTGTGTTTCAGATGCCGTCGACAGACATCCAGGGACTGATAGACGAACTCACGCTCGAAGAGAAAGTGTCGCTGGTCCACGGCGCGACCGACGAGGAGGGGACCGCGACGGGATTCATTCCCGGCGTCGAACGGCTCGACATCCCCCCGGTGCGGCTCTCGGACGGGCCGCTGGGGGTGCGCACGGACGAACCGGCGACCGCGTTCCCGGCCCCGACTGCGCTCGCAGCCACGTTCGACCCCGACCTCGCTCGCGAGGTGGGCGGAGCGCTCGGGCGAGAAGCGCGGGCCCGCGACCAGGACGTGTTGCTCGCTCCCGGGCTGAACCTGATCCGCGCCCCCCACTGTGGACGGAACTTCGAGTACTACAGCGAAGACCCCGTCCTCTCTGGGTCGATGGCGGCGGCGGTCGTCGGCGGGATCCAGTCCGAAGACGTCGTGGCGACGCCGAAACACTACGTCGCCAACAATCAGGAGACGGCCCGCGCGTCAGTGAGCGCCGAAGTGGACGAGCGCGTCCTCCGCGAACTGTACCTGCCAGCGTTCCGCGACGCCGTCGACGCCGGCGCGGGCTCGGTGATGACGGCGTACAACCGCGTCAACGGGACGTACATGAGCGAACACGCGCACCTCCTGACAGCGGTGCTCAAAGAGGAGTGGGGGTTTTCTGGCTACGTCGTCTCGGACTGGTTCGGCACTGAGAGCGTGGTCGGAACCGCGAACGGCGGGCTCGACCTCCAGATGCCGGGAGTCTCGGCGGTCGAGCTGTTCGAGTCGATGGACATGGACGCTGGCGAACTGGCCGAGGGGATGGGCGACGACGGGTCGGCGTTCGCGGATGGGATGCCCGACCCGACCAGTGGCGGGCGCTACGCCACGGATCTCGCCGACGCCGTCGAGTCCGGCGCGGTCCCGAATACGCGACTCGACGACATGGTCGCCCGCATCCTCGGTGCGCTCGACGACGTGGGTCACTTCGAAGACGGAGACCGCGAGGGCGCTATCGACACGCCCGAACACCGCGATCTGGCCGAGACAGTCGCGACGGCTGGGACCGTCCTGCTCGACAACGACGGGATACTCCCCCTGGCCGACGACGCGGCTGTGGCGCTCGTCGGCCCGAACGTGGACGACCCCATCCTCGGCGGCGGCGGGTCCTCCGAAACGACCCCGTTCATCGAAACCAGCCCCGTCGACGGGTTCGAAGCGCGTGCCGAGGGCAGTCTGACGGTCGCACACGGCATCGACCGGGTCGCGGACATCTCGCTGTTCGACGGTGTCGGCGGGAGCGACGCGGCCGATAGCGACGACGACGGGCCGGACAGATCCATCGAGGACGCCGTCGCAGCGGCCGAAGACGCGGACGTGGCAGTCGTGTTCGTCCGCGACCAGGCGACGGAAGCCGCGGACAGGGAAAGCCTCCGCCTCCCAGGCGACCAGGACGAACTCGTCGCCGCCGTCGCCGCCGCGAACGAGAACACCGTCGTCGTCTTGAACACCAGCGGTCCCGTCGAGTTGCCCTGGCGCGACGATGTCGCGGCCGTGCTCGCCTCGTGGTATCCCGGACAGGCACACGGCGATGCCGCGGCCGCCGTCGTCTACGGCGATGCGGATCCTGCTGGCAGGCTCCCGGTCACCTTCGCGCCCGCCGACGCGTATCCGGCGACCACCGAGCGACAGTACCCGGGTGTCGACGGCGAGGCTCACTACGAAGAGGGGCTCCTCGTCGGCTACCGTCACTTCGACGCGACCGACGCCGAACCGACATACCCGTTCGGCCACGGCCACTCTTACGCCGCGTTCGCCTACCGTGACTTCGACGCAGTCGACGAGACGACTGTCGCGGTCACCGTCGAGAACACCAGTGAGAGAACGGGAACCGCGGTCCCGCAGGCATACGTCGAATCGCCACCGGCGCCCGACGACCTGGAGCGACCGCCCCGCGAGTTCGCGGGCGCCGCGACAGTCGAACTCGGGCCCGGCGAGTCCGAAACCGTGACTCTCGGCCTCGACGACCAGGCGTTCGGCCGGTGGACGCCCGCGGACGGCTGGGCTGTCGACGCGGGAGAGCACGTCGTCCGCGTCGGGCGCTCCGCCCGCGACCTGCAAGCATCGGTTTCGATCGACCGATAGGCGACGATTCGGACCCGTAGAGGGCGATACAGCGCCGCCACGGATTTCACAGTGGCGGACCGAGAAGTGGTATGGTCACGCGACTTCGCGAGGGCGTCTGGTGGATCGACCTCGGCGGCGTGAACGGGTACCTCGTCGACGACGGCGGGGACCTCACGCTGGTCGACGCGGGCATGCCGTGGCACGGTGACGACGTCGTGGGTGCCGTCCTCGACGCGGGCTACGCGCTCTCGGACCTCAAGCGGGTGCTCGTGACGCACTACGACCTGGACCACGTCGGCGGGCTCCCGCGGCTGGACGGTCTCGACGTCGACATTTACGCGGGACGTGGTGACGCGCCGCTCGTTGCCGGCCACGAGTCACCGTCGCTCCGCTCGCGGAAAGGGGTCACACAGCGCGTGATGGGGCTCGTTGGCTCGCGGCCGAACGCCGAGGTGACGCCGGTGGTGGACGGTGATACCCTCGGGAGCTTCACCGTCTACGAGACGCCCGGCCACACGCCCGGCCACGTCGCCTACGTCAGCGAGTCCCTCGACGCGGCGTTTCTGGGCGACCTCGTCCGCGAGGCCGACGGCGCGCTCGACCCGTCGCCGTGGCTCATCAGCGACGATACCGATGCGGTCCGCGAGAGCATCCACGAGCTGCGCGAGCGCGCCCCGCCGTTCGCAACTGCCGCCGTCGGTCACGGGACTCCGTTCGAGCGCGGCGGGTCCGACCGTCTCGCGGACCTCGCCCGCCGGATCTGACTCTCTGGCCCCGACAGCGCCGTCGCTGGCCCTGTGGACAGACAGGCCGGGAACAATGTCGGGACAGGGCGCGGTCTGTAGCGTGTCTAAATGATCACTACCTTCATAGTAATGGATGAGAGACACCCACACATGCCGGGCAGATTGGGGGAACACCTGCCGGACGGATCGACACACAGAGTAGGATTGGCGTACGGGCTCGCGCTCGTAGGGATACTCGCCGTCGGGGACGGACTGAACGTCATCTACTTCCCGATGTATCAGCTCGGGCTCCCGGACACGACGCTCGCGAACACGCTCGTCACTGTCGGCGGGATAGGGCTGTTCGTCGCCGCATACAGACTCGCGACGAGCGCCGTGAACGGGTCCGAGGGCTCCGATCAGGGCGGTGAGACGGGCGCAGTCGACGACCCCGCGGACGGCGATCCGGTGGCGATCCTGAAACGCCGATACGCTCGCGGCGAGGTCTCGGACGCCGAGTTCGAGCGCAAACTCGACCGGCTCGAAGCGTCGGACGAGGTCGATTTCGACCCGAGCGACCGCCAGACCGTGGTCAAGGACACGGGCTTCGAGGAGTCGGGCCTGGTCGACCAGCAGACCACTATCGAGTGAGTCGGGTGCGGTTTTCGGTCGATCGAGGCCGGAGCGGCGCGTTTACACGGGGATGAGCCAGCGGTCAGAACGGAACTGCGCTCCTCGCTGGAGCGGCTCGCCCCACCGGTTCGAGGTGTTACGGAACACCCTGGCCCAGCGAGAAGTACGCCATCCAGTTGTGGGCGTCGTGGTTTCCGACGAAATCCTTCTCGGAGACGGTCCAGACAGACGAGGGGACCGTCGACTGGTCGACGACCGGCGAGGTCGGAATGGACTTCTTGGCGGGCCACTCGCGCCAGAACGCTTTCTTGGACTCGACGCCCTGACGCCGCCCGTAGTCGTCCTCGACGTGCCAGGCGACGTCGTCCGGCGACTCGACGCGTGCTTCGACCGCGCGCTCGAACGTCTGCGGGTCGGCGACGCCGCCGATGGTCAGCGGCGAGTCCTCGTCCGCATGCAAGACGCCGTAGTTCGCCGCGGTCGTCGACCCGTCGGAGGTCAGTTCGGCCCGCACGACGAGGTCGATCTCGTCGTACGGAACGGTGTCGACGTCGTGTTGTCGACCCATGAGACCGACCGAGACGACTTCGAGGACGGAATCGTGAAACCGGATCTCCCGACCGACCGGGTCCAGCGCTCGCGCCGCGAGCCACGTCGCGCCTGCGGCCGCTACCGTACTGACCGCGAGGAGTTCGACGGCGCCGGAACTCGACAGGTCCCACGCGAGCAACTGGCCGACGACAAGCGCCGTCAGGAGGGCAGCGAGCACCGCGGCCACCCCCGCCCCGACTCGTCCGAGTGTCGGTACCGGTGACACGACCTCGACTCGTTCGACGAGCGGAGAGTCTTCCATATTCACATATCTCGCCGCCACTATGAAAAGTCTTTGCACTAATACGGGGAGAAAAATCGAAGGTTGCTATTCTATCCGGTATATCCGAACAGCGTCCGAAAAGGCGGAATGGAATCGTGTCACGGCGGTTTCGTGGCTATCGGCCCGGTTAGGTGGTCAGTGTAGTGGGGCGGTCCCGGTCACTCGGTCAGTTCGTTGGCGACGGCGTCGGGGCCGAGCAGTGCCGGATCCATCGCGAAAACCTCCTGGCTGCTGACGAACTCGGGTAGCGAGTCGTCGGTGTACGCGACGACGCGCAGGTCGGGATTGATGTCCTTCGCGACGACGATAGAGGTGGCCTGCCCGACGTCGGTGATCAGGAAGACGTCCGCCTCGTGGATGCCCGCGTCCTCCAGTGCCGGGCGGTTTGCGATACCGTCGACGACAGTTACGTCCGCACCCCGATCGCGCAGCGCGTCGACGAGTCCCTGGGCGTCCGCACCGGCGAATACGACGTTCATACCCGCCAGGACGGGCCGGGGGGGTTTGTGTCTCACGTTTCACGACGCGGCAGAGCGAACGACGGCAACCGGCCACCTTACTCGTACTCGATGGTCGCCGGCGGCTTGTGGGTCACGTCGTAGAGGACACGCGCGACGTTCTCGTTCTCACCCGTGATCCGCGACTGGATGCGCTGGAGGGTGTCCCAGTCGACGTCCTGCGCGCGGGCGGTCATGCCGTCGCGGCTCTCGACCGAGCGGACGGCGACGACCCAGCCGTGGACCCGGTTGTCGCCCTTCACGCCCGTCGCCTTCCCGATGACTGCGGCCAGCGCCTGCCACGGGTCGTGTTCGACCAGTTCCTCCTCGACGACGTGGTTGGCCTCGCGGGCGACCCCGAGTTTTTCTTCGGTCACCTCGCCGATGATCCGGACGGCCAGGCCCGGCCCCGGGAACGGCATCCGCTCGGAGATGATCTCCTCCAGGTCGAGCGCGCGGGCGACCTCGCGGACCTCGTCCTTGTAGAGGTCCCGCATCGGTTCGACGATGCCCTCGAAGTCCACGACCTCCGGAAGGCCGCCGACGTTGTGGTGGGACTTGATCGTCCCCTCGCTCTCGATTCGGTCGGGGTAGATGGTCCCCTGGACGAGGTAGTCGGCGTCGACATCGCGGGCGACCGTCTCGAACTCGCGGATGAACTGCTCGCCGATGGCGTGGCGCTTCTCCTCGGGGTCCGTGATACCCGCGAGTTCGTCGAGGAAGCGGTCTTTCGCGTCGACGACCCGCAGCGAGTCCATGTAGTCGAACGTCTCGCGGATCTGTTCGGTCTCGCCTTTCCGCATCAGGCCGGTATCCACGTAGACGGGGGTGAGCTGGTCGCCGACGGCCTCGTAGGCCAGCGCGGCGGCCGTCGAGGAGTCGACGCCCCCCGACAGCGCGATGACGGCGTTCGCGTCGCCGATCGCGTCTGCGATCTCCGTTTTGGCCTCGGGGATGAACGACTCGACGTCGACCATCAGACCTCCACCTCCCCAGACTCGGCGACCTGGTCGTCCGCGTCGTCCTCACCCAGCGAGAGTGCAGCCTCCAGCAGCCCGACGAACGGGGGGCTCGCCCGCGTGGGTCGCGAGCGGAACTCGGGGTGGAACTGCGTCCCGAGGAAATAGGGATGGTCGGGGAGTTCGAGGATCTCCATCCGTCGACCCGACTTGCCGGAGAACGTCATCCCCGCGGCCTCGATGTCGTCGATGTACTCGGGGTTGACCTCGTAGCGGTGGCGGTGCCGTTCGGTCGCTGTCGTGTCGTCGTAGATCCGGTTTGCGACCGTCCCGTCCTCGATTTCGGTGACGTGCGCGCCCAGGCGCATCGTCCCGCCCATGTCGTCGACGCCCTCCTGCTCGGGCAGGATGTCGATCACGGGGTGGGGTGTCTCCTCGTCGAGTTCCGCGGAGTGTGCGCCCGCGAGGCCGAGGACGTTACGGGCGAACTCGACGACCGCGAGCTGGAAGCCCAGACAGAGTCCGAGGTATGGCACGCCGTTCTCGCGGGCGTAGCGGATGGCCTCGATCTTCCCCTCGGTCCCGCGGGAGCCGAAGCCGCCGGGGACGACGACTGCGTCCACATCCGCCAGTACCCCGTCGTGGCCGTCGGCGAGGTCTTCGGCGTGGATCCACTCGGTTTCGACGTTGACGTTGTGCGCGAGCCCGGCGTGTTTCAGTGACTCGTAGATGGAGAGGTAGGCGTCTTCGAGGCCGTACTTGCCCACGAGTGCCACGTCGACGCTGCCGGTCTGGTCCTGCGTGACCAGCTCACGCCAGCCGTTGTCCCGCTCCTGGTCGGGGAGCGCCCGGTCCGAGAGGGCGAGTCGGTCCATCACGTACTCGTCGAGACCCTCGTCCTCGACGACGAGTGGGACCTGGTAGATGTCGGGCACGTCCGGGTTCGAGAAGACGGCGTCGGTCGGCACGTCACAGAAGAGCGCGATCTTCTCTTTGGTTTTGGGTTCGAGCGGGTCGTCGGCCCGGCCCACGAGAATATCCGGCTGGAGGCCGATAGAGCGCAGTTCCTTGACGCTGTGCTGGGTCGGCTTGGTCTTCTGTTCGCCGTTTTTCGAGTACGGGACGAGGGTGACGTGGACGAAGAGGATGTCTTCTTCGTCCTGTTCGTGGGCGAACTGGCGGAGCGCCTCGAGATAGGGCATCCCCTCGATGTCGCCCACCGTGCCCCCCACCTCGACGATGCAGACGTCGTTGCCCTCGGCGACTTCCCGGACCCGTCGTTTGATGTCGTTGGTGATGTGCGGGATGACCTGGACGGTCTTGCCCAGGTAGTCGCCCGCGCGCTCTTTCTCGATGACCGACTGATAGACCTTGCCGGTGGTCACGTTGTGGTCGGAGGTCATGTCGATGTCGAGGAAGCGCTCGTAGTTGCCGAGGTCGAGGTCGACCTCGCCGCCGTCTTTGAGGACGTACACTTCGCCGTGCTGGAAGGGGTTCATCGTCCCGGCGTCGACGTTGAGATACGGGTCGATCTTCACCGCGGTTACGTCGAAGCCTGCGTTCGAGAGGAGTCGGCCGGTGCTCGCGGCGGTGATCCCCTTTCCGAGCCCGGACATGACGCCCCCGGTGACGAAGATGAACTTGTTCCCCAGGGTTTCGTCGTAGTCAGTTTCCGGTTCCGTCGGCATACCGACCGTGCGCCGTGACTCCCCAAAACCGTTTCGGGACCCACCCGGTTCGGCAACGTTTGCCCACCCGCGCCGTCGTGGAGCGGCAGATCGAAAACCGCTGACGCACCCACCATCGTCGCGGATTCTGACAGCGAAACAGCGTGGTGCCAGACGGTCGTACCGACTCACCGGAGCGCGTCCGCGAGGAAGCCGGCGATACGCGCACCGACCGCGTCGGCCTGCCCGACGAAGTGGTGGTCTGCCGGCAGCGATTCGACAGTGAATCCACGCTCCCTGGCACGGTCGACGACCGGTCGCCAGTCGACGGTCTCGTCGCGCTCCCCGAACAGGACCTGAACTGGGCAATCGAGCACGTCGAGCGCCGCCAAAGCGTCGATGCCGTCGTCCTCCTCGCCGACCGCTCGGGCGGGGGCGAGCGCCGAGACGACTGCGACACGTCCAGAGTCGTCCGCTCGCTCGCGGGCCGTCGCGGCCAGCGCGACGGTTGCACCGAAACTGTAGCCGAACGTGCCGACGGTCGCGTACCGCTCAGCAGCCCACGAGAGCGCGGCGCGAGCGTCTCGGCACTCGCCGCGGCCCTCGTCCCACGGACCGTAGTCGATCCGCAGGCAAGCGACCCCCCGCTCGCGGAGCGCGTCGGCCACCGCCACGAGCCTGCGGTCCGAGCGCGACCCGCCGAGTTGCGGGTGCGGTGGGCAGGCGACGACGCAGGTCGATGAGTCAGGCCCGTCGTCCCCATCGAGGGACGGTGTGTCGAGCGAGCCACGAACGTCGCGCGCGCTGGGTACGACGACTGTCTCGGTCACGATCGATCCGAGGGAGCGACGACTGAGGAAACTGTCGGCGCAGTTCCGGCGACCCCAGTCCCGTCTCGCGGAGTGGTCAGCGACTGAACGTTTTAAGGGCTCGGGCACAAACGCGGAGGTATGGGAATACTCTCGCGCACCTCGTACATCCTCCGCTCGAAGATCAACTCGGTCCTCAACCGGGCCGAGGACCCGCAGGACACGCTCGACTACTCCTACGAACAGTTGCGCGACCAGTTGCAGGACGTCAAACAGGGGATAGCCGACCTGACGACGCAGAAAAAGCGCCTGGAGATCCAGAAACGCCGCCTCGAAGAGAACGTCGAGAAGCACAACGACCAGGCCCGCGAGGCTGTCCGTCAAGACCGCGACGACCTCGCCCGGAAGGCCCTCGAGAAGAAAAAGCAGAAGATGACCCAGATCGAGGACCTGGAGAACCAGATCGCCCAGCTCCAGAACCAGCAGGACCAGCTGGTCGAGAAGAAAAATACCCTCCAGAGCCGCATCGAGGAGTTCCGCACGAAGAAGGAGACGATGAAAGCCCGCTACGAGGCCGCAGAGGCCAGCGCGAAGGTTTCCGAGGCGATGACTGGCGCCGGCGACGAGTTCGAGGACGTCGGCCGCGCCATCGAGCGCGCTGAGGAGAGTACAGAGGAGATGGAAGCGCGCTCGCAGGCGATGGACGAACTGCAGGAGTCTGGCGCCTTCGACGACGTGCTCTCGGACAAAGACCAGGTCGACCGCGAACTCGAAGAACTCAGCACCGACAGCGCCGTCGACGCCGAACTCGACACGCTCAAAGGCGAGATGGGGAAAGGATCGACGAGCAGTGAGAGCAGCGATGCGAGCGAAAGCACCGACACGAGTGACGCCACCGATTCGAGTGACGCCGCTGAAACGGCCAGCGAGCCCGTCGACGCGGAGGTCGACACCGCCGACGTGGAGATGCCAGACGTGGATGGCAACGGCGAAGGCGGCGAGGACGTCTCCGTCGGCGAGAGCGAGGTCGAAGCGGAACTCGAAGAGCTCAAAGAAGACGAACAGTAGACCGCTGCTGGTTTTCTGCGGGACTCGTAGCGTCAGGGTGTCAGCGGTAGTCCGGCAGCACCACCGTCGCGACAGGCGTGATGACGGCAGGGACCACGGCCGTCAGGAGGTAGCCGACGCTCCAGTTGCCGGCGTCGTAGGCCTGATTCCGGGGGCGACCAGGGCGACCATTCCGCCCAAGGCCGCGACAGCGACCTGAACGAGTCCGGCGTCGTCGAGCGCGTCGGCGACGGTGTGGCCGACCAGTGAGGAGGCATGTCGAACGACGAGCACGCCGATCGCGGTGATGTCGGGCGGGAGCCACTCGCCGACGAAGGAGGCGAGCGCGACGGCGATCACGGCGAAGGCAACCAGCGCGCCCGTCGAGACACCGGCAACCACGTAGCCGGAATGTACCGGCGATGATATAAAATGGCTCCCGCGCCATCGCTGAGGTGTGACCGACCGAACACAACGCACCGCCACGGGTCGATGACCACCCGGATACGAGGTACCGACGGGGATCGATGAGCGACCGGACACAGCCGGATGACACGATGCGCGAGCGGGTGCCGGGCAGTTCCCGGAAGCTGTGGCTGTTGCTCGGCGCGCCGCGGTGGCTCGTCGCGCTCATCGTCCTCGCGACGGTCGGTACCACCGTCGCGTTCGCTCTCTGGCTCGACCCCGAGGGCCTCCGCGCGGGTGTCGACGCCGGCGACCCGATCGAGACGCTGTTCCAGGCGTTGCTGACCGCTATCGTCACCGGCGTCACGCTCGTCGTCTCGATCAACTCGCTGGTGCTCTCCCAGGAACTGGGCGCCGTCGGCGACCAGCGCGAGCGCATGTCTGGCTCGATGGCGTTCCGCGAGGATGTCGCGGACGAACTCGACGCGGCAGCCAGCCCGCCCGAACCGTCGGCCTTTCTCCGTTCGCTCGTCGATCTGACTGGTGAGCGCGCCGAGGAGTTTCGTGACGCCGTCGGGGCCGGGGCGGACGAGACGCTCCGCGACCGGGTCGACAGCTACGTCGACGAACTCGTCGGCAACGCCGATGCCGTGGGCGCGCGTCTCGACGGCGCGCAGTTCGGCACCTTCGAGGTCGTTTTCGCCTCACTGGATTTCAACTACTCCTGGAAGATTTACGAGGCGCGGCGGCTCCGGGGCGAGCACGGCGACCAGCTGGACGACGAGGCGAGCGCCGCCCTGGCGGCCCTCGTCGACGCGCTCCGCCTGTACGGTCCCGCTCGCGAGCACGTCAAGACGCTGTACTTCCAGTGGGAGCTCATCGACCTCTCGCGGGCGATGCTCTACGCCGCCGTCCCGGCCCTGATAGTCAGCGTCGGCGGCATCCTGACGCTCAACACTCCCGGAACGGTGCCCGGTACCACGCTCGGGGTCGCGAATCTCGCGTGGGTCACCCTCGGCGGCACCCTCGTCGCGCTCGCGCCGTTCGCGGTACTGCTCGCCTACGTCCTCCGGATCGCGACCGTCGCCAAGCGAACCCTCGCTATCGGTCCGTTCGTCCTCCGGGAGACCGACCGGACCGACGACATCGAGTGGGACGGCGACGACGAGGAGTGAGCACGGAACGGACGAGCGACGCGGACACCGCCGGATGCGACCCGGTGGCGACGGCACCCATCTCTATTTGCCTGGGCGTCGAACGGCGGACCATGTACGACGACATCCTGTTGCCGACGGACGGGAGCAAGGGAACCGCCGAGACGGTCGAACACGCTCTCTCCATCGCCCGCGACAACGACGCGACTGTCCACGTCCTCTACGTGCTGGACCGTCGGCGGTACCGCGCCGCCGACGACGCGACCAAAGAGGAGGTGCGGAAATCCCTCGAAGAGGAGGGCGACCGCGCCGTCGAAGACCTGCAAGTCACCCTCGAGGAGGCCGGCATCGCCGTCGAGACGGCGATCCGCGACGGCATTCCTCATCGAGAGATCGCGACCTACGCCGACGAGGGCGACGTAGACCTCGTGGCCATGGGTACCCACGGCCGGACCGGGCGCGACCGCGTCGAGAAACTGGGAAGCGTCACGGACAGAGTGGTCAAGAGCGTCGAGCGGCCCGTCCTAGTCGTCGATATCGGTGATTGAGCGCGGCCGTCCCGATGTCGGCTCGGCCACCAAACAGCCCGCCGGTCGCGGCGAAATGACGTGACCACCCCTATCTGTCGCTGAAACTTTCGGCTAGCGGTCGCGTGACTCTGATGGTCGCGACGCGACCGAACGGTTATCGCTCGGGGCATCGTACCGCGGGTATGCTCGTTCGCGAAGTGATGTCGACATCGGTTGTCAGCGTGGCCGCAGGCGCGACGCTCCGGGAGGCAGTCGGCGCGCTCCTGTCGGCGAACGTCGGGAGCGTCGTGGTCGTCGACGGCGACACGCCGACCGGGATCGTCACCGAGACGGACGCGCTCGGTGCCGCACACGACAGCGACCGGCCCCTGAGCGCCATCGGCGTCGACGACCTCGCCCACCCACCGCTGGTCACGACGACGGCCGACCGCACGGTACAGGGCGTCGCCCGCACGATGGCCGACGAGGGCGTCAAGAAAGTGGTCGTGATGGACGACCTCGACCTCGCGGGGATCGTCACGCTGACCGATATCGTCTGGCACCTCGCGGATATCAGGAAGGAAGCGTCGCAACTGGCGCGGCAGGACTGGGACCCACACCGTTGACGCGGGTTCGACGTCCCTCGACTGCGTGCCGTCTCAGCTGTCCTCGGGGCCGCGAGCCGTCTCAGCTGTCCTCGGGGCCGCGCCCAGTTTCGAGGTTGCCCTGTCGACCCTTGGTCTGTCGGTAGTCCGTGCCCAGCAGGTCGGCGAAGTGCTCGACGAACGCTTCGGTCTGGTCGGCGGTCTGGTCGGCGGGGTCGAGCATCGGTACGAGTTCGAACCCGCGCCCGCGCATCGTCGTCGCGTGCAATTCGTCGACGTCGAGGTCGGCTTCGCTCTTGGTGGTGTACTGGAACGCCAGCGCCTCGATGGCGCGCTGGCCGACGGGGACGATGATCTCCGGGTTGATCATCCGGAGGTCGCTGGAGCGGTAGGCCTCACAGGCCGTGACTTCCTCGTCGGTCGCGCCGCGGTCGGGGTGGCGACACCGCGTCACGTAGGTCAGGTAGACCTCGTCGGGTTCGGGCTCCTCCGCGCCCGGGTCACCGTCGACGAGGCCGACGCGGTCCAGTATCTCCCAGATCAGCGACTGGTCGCCGGCGAAGGGGACGCCGGTCTCGTCGGCCGCGGCGCTGGGCTGGTCGCCGATGACGACGAAGTCCGCACCCACGTCGCCGTAGCCGTGGACCACCTGCGAGCGCGCCTCCACCAGTTCCGGGCAGTTCGTGCAGTCTTCGTCCATCCCGAACGGGTTGGACCAGTCGTCCTGACGGGCGTCCATCAGCGGACACCTCCGTTGTGGTGACTCATTCCTCGTCGACGGTCTTCGCCGCCGTTTCGGCGTCTTCAGGGTCAGTTTGCGGGCTCTCTGGGTGGTAGGCAGTGTCGTATTCGCCCGGCCGGTCGTCGAGGCGGTCGGGGTTGATACGGCCGGCCAGCAGCATGAAGTCGAGGATCGTCATCCGAAGCATCGCCTCGACGACGGGCACGGCGCGGGGCGGCAGGCTCGGGTCGTGGCGGCCGACGACCTGCGCTTCTTTCTTCTCGCCGGTCTCCCAGTCGACGGTCTCCTGTTTTTTCGGGATCGAGACGGGCGCGTGCCAGGTGACCTCGCCGTAGATGGGTTCGCCGGTGGTGATCCCGCCCTGGAGGCCGCCGTGGTCGTTGCCGACGGGGACGGGGTCGCCTTCCTCGCTCACCACGTCGTCGCGGGTACCGTCGTCGAGCTCCCAGTCCTCGTTACGGTCGATGCCACGCATCTCGCGCGCATCTCGGCCTTTGCCGTACTCGACAGCCGTCGTCGCGGGGATGGAGAACATCGCCTGCCCGAGACGGGCGGCGAAGGAGTCGAATCTGGGTGCGCCCAGACCGCGCGGAACACCGCGACACTCGAAGTAGATCGAGCCGCCGATAGAATCGCCCTCCTCCTGGTAGCGGTCGATGGCGGCCCGCATCTCCTCGGCTTTCTCGGGGTCACCACAGCGCACTTCGTTGTCCTCGGTGTGTTCGAGCATCTCGGCCCAGGTCACGTCAGTGGCTTCGATGTCGCCGATCTGGTTGACGTGACCTTTGACTGTGATGTCGTAGTCGGACTGGTCGAGGACCTGCTTCGCGATGGCGCCAGCGGCGACCCAGTTGACTGTCTCGCGGGCCGACGAGCGGCCGCCCCCGCCCCAGTTGCGCGTGCCGAACTTCGCTGAGTAGGTGTAGTCGCCGTGGGAGGGCCGCGGCGCGGTGACAAAGGGCTCGTACTTGCCCGAGCGGGCGTCCTTGTTCTGAATGACCATCCCGATCGGCGTGCCCGTCGTGTACCCCTCCAGCGTTCCCGACTTGATCGAGACTTCGTCGGGTTCGCCCCGCGAGGTGGTGATCATCGACTGACCGGGTTTCCGTCGGTCGAGTTCCGCCTGAATGACCTCCTCGGAGATCTCGACCCCCGCCGGACAGCCCGACACTGTACAGCCCATCGCCTCCCCGTGGCTCTCGCCGTACGTGGTGAACCGGAAGAGGCGACCGAACTCGTTACCGTTCATTGTTTCTGTGTGAGTGACGCGGGCATTTGAACCTTGTAGAATGTGGCAGGCTTCGTCACCGCCACTCCGGCGCGCAACTCACCCCGGCGCCGCGCCGGTACCACGGGCACTCGGACGCTTCAACGTCCTCGCACCCCAGACCGTTCTCGGTCGCGTGCTCAGTCGTTATCTGCGCTTCGGCCGCGCGGGACACGTCGTCGTGGCGCCTCTTTCGGCGCAATGGGACGCGCGTCGCTGGGTTCAAACGGCTCCGAACCCAAAGGGAACTCATGACAGCGACCGAGACGGCGACGCTCGGCGGCGGCTGCTTCTGGTGTATCGAGGCGGCGCTCGAGGAACTCGATGGGGTGCAGGACGTGACCGCCGGCTACGCCGGCGGGCACGTCGACGACCCGTCGTACAGAGCGGTCTGCTCGGGGTCGACCGGCCACGCCGAGGTCGTTCAGGTCGAGTACGACCCGGACGTCCTCGCCTATGAGGACATCCTCGAAGTGTTCTTCCGCATCCACGACCCGACGACGGAGGACCGCCAGGGTCCCGACGTGGGCTCGCAGTACCGCTCGGCCGTCTACTACCACGACGAGGAACAGAGGAAGGTCGTCGAGCGGTTCGTCCACAACCTCCAGGAGGGCGGCGATTTCGACAGCTACGACAACGACGAGATCGTCACCGAGATCGCGCGCCTGGACACTTTCTGGCGGGCCGCGGAGAAACACCAGAACTACTACGACAAGAACCCCAACGACCGCTACTGTCAGTTCCACGCCGAGCCGAAAGTCAAGAAAGTCCGCGAGGGGTTCGCCGACCGAGTGACCTCCCGATAGCACCGCCGCGGTATCGCCGCGTCCGCTGGGGGTCTGGAACCGTTTTTCGAACCGTTACTGGCGACTGTGCCCGGTCGAGACGTCGGTAACCACCGACAAACAAAGCCCTCTGGAGCCGACGCTCCGGTGAGAACTCATGACAAACGAGTCTGAAGAGGCCGGTCCAGACGGACCCACTGAGGCGACAGACGGAGACGGGGACTCGCAGGGCGAGTCCGCGGACAGGTCAGCGGGGAGCGAAGACGCGGGCGACGGCGCGGCCGGTGACGGAATGGCGGGTGACGGGAGGTCAGAGGACGAGACAGTGGGTGGCCACAGGTCCTCCGAAGACGAAGGCGAGACGACGACGGAGGCAGAGGCAGCCACAGAGGGGGCCGAGCGTGCAATCACCAGTCGCGAGGACGTCCTCGAAGAACGCGGCCGCGAGCTGGACCGGCGGGCGCAGCGACTCGAAGAACGCGAACTCGGACTCGACACGCGGGCCGAAGACCTGGACGAGCGTGCGACCGCCCTCGACGAGCGCGAAGCGGACCTCGATGCTCGGGAACTCGCCCTCGAGTCACGGCGCGAAGAGATAGCCCAGACAGAAGAGCGCCTCGAACAGCGGCAGGCGCAACTCGACGAGCGCGAGCGCGAACTCGACGCCTACGAGGACGAACTCTCCGACCGGGCGACGGAGATATCCGAACACGAGGAGACGCTCCACCGGTACATCGAGGGACAGGTCGAGAACCTCGACGGAGTGGTCCACGAGGCGACCCAGTCGGCGGTCGAGACCTACGAGCGAAACCGTGCCCCCGGCCGGTTCGGCACGGCCGGCTCGATCGCCATCGGCGTCCTGGGGATCGCGATAGCGCTCGGGGGCGTCGGGTACGGCGCCGCGGTCGCCTTCGACGCGGCGACGCCTGTCTCGAACAGCGAGATGGGGGACACGGCTGTCGCGGCGCTGGCGGTGGCGGTCGGCATCGCCGTGAATCTCGGGGCGGTGGCCGAGCGACTCTGAGCGGACACCGGTCCCCGGGCGACCTCACCGTCAGTTCCCGGGCGACCCGAGCCTCAGCCCCTGAGCGACCCCAGCGTCGCCGTCGCGAACGGGACGAGCATCTCCGCGCGCGTGAGTCCGCCGTGCATCCCCACGAGGTCGCGCTCGTCGGGGTCCCAGCACAGTCCGCGGTCGCGGTGGACGACGACCAGGTCGCCACAGCGCTCGCGGAACAGGTCGCTGGGTTCGCGGTCGCCGAACAGCCCGCGCTCGATCGCTTCCGCTCGGGTGAACGTCCGGCAGGGGAGCCGCGATTCGAGTCGCTCGCGGACGGCGTCGACAGTTCCCTCGCGGAGGTGGAGATGGAGGTTGCGCGGACTGCCGACCGGCGGCACCGGATCCCCGTCGCCGTCCCGAACCAGCGCGTCCCAGACGACCGGGAACGCGTCGGGACCGAGGTCGACGTTCTCGGCAGGCACGGTGTCGACGATGCCGTGGTCGGCTGTGAGGACAAACAGCGTGCGGTCGGCGACCGCTGGGTCGAGTCGCTCGACCAGTTCCCGGCGGAGACAGGCTGTCGTCACCTCCAGTTGCGCGCGGTAGCGGTCGCTCTCGGTCCCTTCGGCGTGTGCCGCGGCGTCGACGGTCGGGACGTAGCCGAAACAGTAGTCGGCGCCGTCGGGAGCCGCGAGTTCGCGGCGTAACTGGACCGCGAGGTCGGCAACGTTGCCGTACGTCGCCCGCTCCACTGCGCCGCGCTCGGCCATCTCTGTCGGAAACGGGTGTGAGAGAAAACTCTCGACGCCGTCGCGCTCGGCGGCAGCGTATATCGACTCGCCCGCGTAGAGGTCGGAGACGGACAGCCCCGGGAACGCGTCGTCGGCCGGGTCGCCGTCGAGCGTCTCGAACGGAAGCGTCTGGACGACGCCGTCGACGTCCGGGAGGTACTGCCACCAGCCGAGCAGTCCGTGCTCGGCGGGCGTCAGGCCGGTGTGGAAGGTCGTCGTCGCCGCGGCCGTCTCAGAGGGATAGATCGACGTCAGCGGTGTGACGGTCCCGCGCTCGGTCAGCCGGGAGAGCAGCGGCACTGAGTCGTGGTCGCGCTTCCAGTTCTCCCAGCCGTACCCGTCGAGGAAGAGGACGACGACGCGGTCCACGTCGGTCTCGACCCCCTCGAAGACATCGGCGGGGAGTGACCGGTCAGCGGGAAGCGACCGGTCGGCGTCGGCCCCGAGCAGCGACAGGAGTGTCGGGTTCACGTTCGCGAAACAGTACTCCTCGTAGTCGGGGAAGACGTAGCCGTCGTGGGCCTGCGCGTCGAGGAGTGCACCTTCGACGTCCGTCCGGAGCATAGCCGCAGTTCTGCCAGTCGACATAAATGACTGGTGTAGCCTCGTGACCGGTTAGCACAGCGGGTCGAAGCGGTCGGCCGCTCAGCGGCCGCTCGCTCAGGGGGCGGTCGGTCACTCAGCGGGCGACGTTCGCGCCCAGGTCCGCGAACACGTCGAAAAAGTCGGGGAAAGAGACATCGACGTCCTCGGCCTCAGTGATCGTCGTCTCGCCATCGGCGACGAGGCCAGCGACCGCGAGCGACATGATGATCCGGTGGTCGTCGCGGCCGGGCAGGGTTGCGCCCCGCAAGTCCGAGTCCTCGCCGCGGACGGTCAGGCGGTCCCGTTCCTCGACGACCGTCGCACCCATCTCGGTGAGCGACTCGGCCATGACGCTCACGCGGTCGGTCTCCTTGTAGCGAACGTGCTCGCAGTCGGTGATCGTCGTCTTGCCGCCTGCCGCGGCACCCAGCACCGCGATGGTCGGGAGCAGGTCGGGCGTGTCGGCGACGCTGACCTCGACGCCCGAGAGGTCCGACTCGGCGGCGGTGATCTCGCCGGCGTCGCGGTCCCAGTCGATATCCGCGCCCATTCGCTCCAGGATATCGACGATTGCGGCGTCGCCCTGAGCGCTGGGCTGTGCGCCCGCGACGACGAGGCCGTCTGGGGCCGCCAGCGCGCCCGCAGCGAGGAGATACGACATCGAAGAGAAGTCGCCGGGCACGTCGTACTCGCTGTCGCCGGGGGCGTAAGACTGCCCGCCCTCCACGCGGTACCCCCCGTCGACTTGGCTGGCGTCGACGCCGAACGCGTCGAGGACTTCGAGCGTGATATCGACGTACGGTGCCGACTTGAGTTCGGTCTCCAGGTCGACAGTGATACCGTCGTCGCTGACCGCGCCGGCCATCAGGAGCGCGGTAACGAACTGCGAGGAGACGTCGCCGGGGATCGACGCGGTGCCGCCGTCGGCCGGGCCGCCGACGACCAGCGGCGCCTGGCCGTTGCCGCGGGTGCTCTCCGCGCGGCCGCCGAGTTGCTCGATGGCGTCCAGGAGCGGTCCCTGCGGGCGCGAACGAAGCGAAGAATCCCCCGTGAGAACAGTGAGCCCGTCAGCGAGCGCGGCGGTCGCGGTAGTGAGTCGCATCGTCGTCCCGCTGTTGGCGCAGTCGACAACGTCGGCAGGCACCTCGGGGCGCCCGTCGAACCCGTCCACGTCGAGGGTCGCCCCGTCCGCGGCGAAGTCGGTCGACCCGCCGTGGGCGTCGACGGCGCGAGCGGTTGCGCGGGTGTCGGCGCTGACGAGCGGGTCGTTGACGGTTGCGCCCTCGCCGTAGCCTGCGGCGAGGATCGCCCGGTGCGTGTAGCTCTTCGACGGCGGGGCGCGAGCGCGGCCCGCGAGCGTCGAGGCCGTGATCGTGACGTCCATACCCGCCGAGTCGCTCGCGGCTTTCAAGAGGCTACCGGAGTGGGCGGTTCCCCGCCGCTTCCGGAGCGGCGGCTCCCCTCTCGGAGGGGTCGAGCATCTCGGGCCCGCCGTCACGCTATTGACTGGGCAGTCCGTTCGATGCGATATGGAACCCGACCTCTCGGCGCTCGACGCGTACCTCGACGAGCGCGGGCACGACGGCTACCTCGTCCACGCGGACTCGGCGGACTCGACGCAGTACTACCTCTCGGGCTTCGACGCGCCAGACCCCTTCGTCACGCTGTACGACGGGGAGGTGCGCCTGCTCTTTCACCGGAGCCTGGAGTTCGGTCGCGCCAAACGCGAGAGTCGCGGCGCGACCGTCGAGCGCTCTATCGACTACGGCTACGGAGAATACGCCGAGGAGTTCGGCGCACACGAGGCACGCTACCGCGTCCTCGCGGACTTCCTCGCCGAGTACGGCGTCGACAGCGTCGCCGTCCCGCCGCGGTTCCCGCTGCACGTCGCCGACGGGATCCGAGACCGAGATGTCGCGGTGACCCCCGACCGCGATGGCGTCGTCGGCGCGATCCGCGCGACCAAGACCGACGAGGAGGTCGACCACGTCCGCGAGGCCCAGACGGCCAACGAGGCCGCGATGGCCGCCGCCGAAGACCTGATCGCCGACGCCGAGGTTCGTGACGGCACGCTGTATCACGAGGGCGACCCGCTGACGAGCGAGGCCGTCAAGACCGAAATCGAGGTGACGCTGCTGCGCAACGGCTGTGCGCTCGACGAGACCATCGTCGCCTGCGGCGCGGACGCCGCGGACCCCCACGAGCGCGGGAGCGGCCCGCTCGCCGCGAACGAACCGATCATTATCGACATCTTCCCACAGAACAAGGCGTCGAAGTACCACGCGGACATGACCCGGACCTTCTGCAAGGGCGACCCCGACGACACGGTCCGCGAATGGTACGACCTGACCGAGGAAGCATACCTGGCGGCGCTGGACGCGGTCGAACCCGGCGTCGACGGCGAGACCGTTCACGACGCCGTCTGTGACGTCTACGAGGAGGCGGGCCACCCGACGCTGCGCAGCGACGAGGCCGCAGAGACAGGGTTCATCCACTCGACGGGCCACGGGGTCGGCCTCGACGTCCACGAGGGACCGCGGATCGGGCCCGGCGTCGACGTGCTGGAACCGGGCCAGGTCATCACCATCGAACCCGGTCTCTACGACCCCGACGTGGGCGGCGTTCGCATCGAGGACCTGGTCGTCGTCACCGACGACGGCTACGAGAACCTGACCGACTACCGCGTGGAGCTGACGCTCTGAGCCGCGTCGCCATCCGAGACAGACTGCAGTGAATCATCGCCGGGACGACTGCAGGGCGTCGTGTGGTGGTCCGGGTAACTCGTCACAGCGGTCCGTCTCAGTTGAGCCCCCGCGTTCTCAGGCTTGCTCGGCGATTCCCGACAGCGTGGTCACGTTCAAGCGGACGATCGAGAAGTCCATGTCCCCCGCCGGGCGTCGGTGGACCTGGAAGTACGGGATATCGAGGTCGTCGATCGCTTCGAGGACCGAGGAGTCAAGGTTCGACTCGGTGACCTGTTCGAGATGTCCCTCGGCGACGACGCTCTGCCAGCCCGCCGCCCCGCGGTCGTACACGGCAAACGACGCCGTGTCCGAACTCTCGAGAAACCGCCGTTTCTCGCTCTGTGGACCGAAGCCGAAGCGGAAGTACATCGCACGCTCGTCCGGGTCGTAGTCGAACGAAACGGGGATCCCGTACGCATCGTCACCGTCGGCCATCGAGAGGATGCCTGTCTGCCGGTCCGCGAGAAAATCGTTGATCGCGACCGCATCCATCTCTGCTCGGGTGCGCTCCACCATACCGACTAATTGTTTTGTTAACTATTAATACTGGTGTGCGCGTCGCTGGCCCCTCGGTTCAGCCCCGGGGTGTCCGCTCGACCGTCCGACGAACTGGACGGGGACGCCTGCGGGCCGACGAGCGGGGTGGCCGTTGCACGCGGTCGCCTCGGGCGGTCGGTGCCAGACACAACGCCTAACCGGGCCGGCACCGAGTCCGTGGGTATGACCGACTATACGACCGTCTCGATCCCGAAAGACCTCGCCGACCGGGTCGAGGAGACTATCGAGGGGACCAGCTTCTCGTCCACCAGCGACCTCGTCCGCTTTCTGCTCCGGAGCATCGTTATCCAGCACGAGCAACAGGGCGAACTCACCGAAGCCGAGTTCTCCGAGATCGCAGACCAGCTAGAGGACCTGGGCTACCTGGACTGAGCGTCGCGCAGTGTGCAACGGTGACCGCGGAAACGCGCCTCACTCCGGGAACTCGGCGGGCGGTTCCACGTCGAGAACGTCGAGCGGCTTTTCGTCGCCTCTGCGGTCGAAGACGGCGAGGGCCTCGTCGTCCCACGGCGGGACGGCAACGAAGATGAGCTCCTTGAAGTCGTCGCGCTGGCGGACGCGTAACTCGCCGTTGGGGTGTGAGACGAACCGTCCCTGGGTCTGGCCAGCGGGCGTCCCGAGGTCCACGCCGAAGACGAAGTTGACGGAGCCGCCAGCCTCGGGCATGTAGAAATGCGTGAACACGGGGGTCTCCGGCTGGAGGTCAGTCTCCGGGAGATCCGAAGCAGGTGTCACCGAGACGGAGATGGTCACTGGGTCGGGGTCGGACTCGCGAGCGAAGCGAAGCAGCGAATCGACCAGTCCTCGTGTCGCGTATACCACACACGCTGTTGGTCCGGTGTCGGGAAAACTCCGTCGGCCAGCGCCTTCCTCGATGTGGACGCGTTCGACCGATGTCACCGCTGTCGCGCTGGGCGACCAGGGGAAGACGCAGCCGACGAAAGCCACCGACGCTGCGCCCGCCGTCTACCCGACGACGCTACCATCGCCGTTTACCCGACGACGCCGCTCTCGCCGTTTAGCCGAAGAAATCGCCGACTGTCTGGACGAACAGTCGCGGCGCGCGCCGACGAGAGCCGTCGAGCGCGTCCTGCAGCGCCCGCTCGGCACCGTCGATGACACCGTCCCCGTGGCCGACGAAGACGCGTTCTGGGTCCAGCCGAGCGAGTTTCCGCGGCGGCGTCAGCCGGAGGGCGGGGTGGACGCCGATGCGCTCGTCGCCGGCGCGGAAGAACGCGGCCGTCCCCACGGATTCCGCGACGACGAGCGTCTTCGAGTCCTCGCCGAACAGCATCGCTTCCTGCCAGAGGGCGTTGTCGACGAGGCGATGGACCCCGAACTCCGTATCGCCGAGGTCGGTTCGGACGCGTTCGACCGGCGCGTCGACTTTCTTCTCGACGCCGTCCATCCAGTCGGGGACAGTGACCGGGACGCCGTGACGGTTCGCGAGGGTGTCCGCGTCTCGGGTGTGACGGTCGAGCAGCAGGAGCACGCCGACGACCTCGCCGTACTCCGCGATCAGGTCGTCGAGGCCGTCACAGTCGACGGGGTCGACCAGCCAGACGTCGCCGTCGTCGGCCAGCAGGTGGCTCGCCCGCTGCATGTTCTCGTCGGGGTAGGCCAGCCAGCCGGTGCCGCCCGACCAGTCGTCGATTTCGCGCCAGTCCGACGCCGTGCCGGTCCCTTTCATCGGCATGCCCGAACGTAGGACCGCGACCCTGATAAGCCCGGTACCTACGGTCCGGCGGGGGAGACGTCCCGTTGACCGGCCGGACAAACGCCGCACTCAAACCGCTGGGCGGGGTAGACGAAGACATGACCGAGACAGCCGACGACACGACGGCCGTCCCCGACGACTGGGCCGACGAACTACGGGCGAACAGAGCCGAAAAAGACGAGTTCTTCGCAGAGCACCCACAGTCACCGATCCCGCCCGAGGAGCGCGACGACTTCGACGGGCTGGACTACTTCGACCCCGACCCGACCGCTCGAGTCGAGGCGACGGTCACCGTCCACGACGACCCCGAGACGCTGGACCTGGAGACGAGCCACGGCCCCGACATCGACTACGAGCGCGTCGTGACGTTCTCGTTCGACCTCGACGGGGAGGCGTACGAACTCTCGGGCTACCGCCGACCGGACGAGGACACGCGGACCGTCTTCGTCCCCTTCCGCGACAAGACTACCGGTCAGCAGACCTACCGGGACGGTCGCTACATGGAACTGGAACCCGACCGCGACCTGGCGGATGGCGACCGTGTGACGCTGGATTTCAACCTCGCGTACTCGCCGTTTTGCGCGTTCAGCGACACCTTCTCCTGTCCGCTGGCGCCAGAGGAGAACTGGCTGGAGACGACGGTCGAGGCCGGCGAGAAGAAGCACTGACTGGCACTGGTCCACGGACCTGCGGGTCGTCCGCGCGCGGCGTCAGTCGCCGACGCGGCTGGCGTCGATACTGACGCCGGGCGGTGTCATCACGAGAAAGCCCCGGAAGTGCATCAGTTCGCCGCCGGCGTCGCGCACGTCTCGGGCGAACCCCGCCGCGAGTTCGTTCACGTCACCCTCGACGTTCAACAGGAGCGTCTGTCCCTCCTCGACGGCTTCGACCCACTCCTGGTCGGGCGTCGACCCGTCCAAGACGCCGAGGACGACCCGGCCACTCCCTTCGGTGTCCGCGTCGGTCGCGTCGTCCAGTTCCTCCTCGACCGTCTGAAGATCGAGGTCGAATTCGCTCATACTCCGTCCTCGCGGGCGAGCGAGAAAAAGCTATCTGGGGAATCTACGCCCGTGAGTCAACGCTTCGAGAGCCATTCGCGCGCCTCTGACTCGTCCGCAGTCAGCATCGCGTCGTAGGGCATGTCCTCGACGCCTTCCATGAACTCCTCCATGTCCATCTTCGCGATGACGCTGTCCGGATGGACAGTCGCGGCGTGTTCGACGCCCGCATCGATCACCCGCGGCATCCACTCTTCCTGGAGCCATCGCTCATCCTCGTCGTCGTGTGCGCGGATTCCGCTCGTGTCCACGAGCATTTTCGACGCGCCGCGTTTTTCGATCACGTCAAGCAGTTCTTCGCAACCTTCGCGGAACTTCTCGCCAGACGTGAATTCGTTCCAACGGTGGGTGACGGCGTTCAGTTCACCGTCCCAGCCGATCGTGTACTTCTGTCTGTCCTGGTGGACCTCTGTGGACATGTATTCCGCTTGCTCGAGATCATCAATGAATTGCTCGACCTCATATTCAAATGTGAGAATGGGACTGATGCTCACAGATACTGTCTTTTCGCGTATACATTCGCGTGTATAATTCGACGGTCCGACAGCTATCGCAGACCAGTACCTCGTCGCGTCGGCATCTCACTCCGCGGGCGGTCGCAAGAAGGCCATCGCGACCCCCGCCAGGCTCATCGCAGCGGCGGCGATGAGAAAGGACTCCGACCAGCCGAGCGTGACGACGAGACCGCTCGCGATGGTGCCGCCGAAGATGCTGCCGGGTATCTTCGCCGAGTACAGCAGGGCGTAGTTCTGCGAGGAGTTCGCCTGCCCGTAGTAGTCGCCGACGAGGCTGGGAAAGATCGCGAACGGCGGGCTCCGGAAGAGCGCGGCCACACCAGCGAGTGCGACGAACGGCCAGGCGAACGCGGCAGCGCCGAGAAACACCGTCGCCGCGAGCGCGACCCCACCGAGGACGAGCGACGCGGCGACCGTTCGCTCCCGACCGAGACGGTCCGAGACAGCGCTGATGAGGGTGATGCCGAGCGCGTCCGCGCCCGCGACGACCGACGCGCTCGCCGTTGCCACCGCTGCCGGGAGCGCGAGTGCCTCTGCGTAGGCAACCACCTTTCCGACGAGCATCAGTCCCGCGCCGTTTACGACGACAAACACTGCATACAGGAGCCAGAACTGCCACGTGCGCACGGTTTCGCGCCACTCGTATCCGTCGCTCGTCGCCGGTTCGGGCGCCGACTCGCCGGTCACGCCGTCGCTGCTCGCGTCGGTCGCGTCGTCACTCGCGTCGCCGCTCGCGGTCAATCGTGGCGGATCCCGCAGGACGATGGCCGCGGCGAGTGCGACGACGGCCGCGGCGACGCCCATCGCCGTGAGCGTCTGCGAGAACGACGAGGAGACGCCGCTCCGAACGGCCGGGATCAGGAGGAAGCTAACGCCGCTGTAGGCAGTCATCACCACACCCGTCGCCAGCCCGCGGCGGTCGGTGAACCACTTGACCGCGGTGTTGACCGCGACGGAGTAGACGACGCCGCTGCCGATCCCGCCCAGCGCGTACGCGACGTAAACTGTCTGGAGTGACCCCGCGCGAGCGGTCCCGACGTAGCCGACCGCCAGAAGCGGCGTGCCCACGAGCAGCGGAATCCGCGGCCCGTAGCGGTCCCTGACCCAACCGGCGGGGAACTGCGAGACCGCCTGGCAGACGAGAAAGACCGTGAACACGGTCCCGAGCGCGGTCTCCGGGGCAGCGAGGCGGTCCCCGAGCGGCACGCGGATCGACGACCAGACGAACTGGTAGGTCCCGATCGTTCCCATCACGAGCGCGGCGGCGACGACGAACCACCACGGCGAGATCCGCGGGGACGACCGGGTCTCGGACATAGATCCTACGACCGGGCTCGCGGTAATGAAAGGTGCGAACCGCGGCGCAGAGCGGTCGGGCCGCCGCCGGTCAGTCCGCGACGAGGCCGTCGACCAGCGCCGAGACCCACGCCATCTCGTCGGCGTTGACGCCGTGGCCCATCCCCTCGTAGATGCGCTCTTCGACATCCCCGTTCAAGTCGTCGAGGACGGTCGTCGTCGTGTGGACTCGCTCGACTGGAATGTGCGGGTCCACGTCGCTACAGCCGAGGAACGCTGGCGTGTGTTCGAGGTCACCCTCGAACCCCTCTTCGTCGATCGTTTCACCGATGAGGCCGCCGCTGAGTGCGACGAGGCCGCCGTATCGGCGAGGATTGCGTGCGACGAACTCGCTCGCGAGACAGGCCCCTTGCGAGAACCCAAGGACGACGACCTTCTCGGTCGGAATTCCGGCTTCGGTGGCGGTGTCGATAGCATCGTCGATGGCCTGGATGCCCGAGGTTCGACCCGGCTCGTTCGTCTCGACCCGGCGCATGAACGAGTTGGGATACCAGGTGTTCTGTGCAGCCTGGGGCGCGAGCAGCGCGAGACCGTCCCGGTGGAACTCGTCGGCCATCCCGACGATAGAGCGAGCGGTCGCACCCCGGCCGTGAACGAGGACAGCGGCAGCGATCGCGTCATCGAGGTCAGTTCCGGCGGTCACCAGTTGCTGTCCCTGGTGAGGGCCATCCACTTACACCACCTCCGAAAAATCGGTCGTAGCGTCAGCTAGTGCAGCCTCACCGAGCAGTGTGGGACCGGTGTTCTTCACGCTTCCCTGTACGCACGTCGGTCATATAGCCTCTCGGCGGCGGTCGTGCAACCTGGTGACGCGTGTGTAACCGGAGTTTGCTCCGTCGGCATCGTCCCGTTGACCGTCCGTACTGAACGGCGGCCACACCGGAAACCCGCAACCTTGTTTAGCGCCGTCGGCGAGGTGGCGGTATGAACTTCTTCGACAGGCTCGCCGACCGCATCGCGACAGTCGACAGCGTCGTCTCGGTGGGGCTGGACCCCGACCCGGCGCGGATCCCGGACCACCTCCAGGAGTACGACCTGCCCCGGTGGGCGTTCAACCGCCGGATCATCGACGCCACGCACGAACACGCCGCCGCCTACAAGCCCAACGCCGCCTTCTACGAGGACCACGACGGCTGGCGCGCGCTCCGCGAGACTGTCGCCTACGCCCACGGCAAGGACGTGCCGGTCCTGCTGGACGCCAAACGGGCCGACATCGGTAACACCGCCCGCCAGTACGCCGAACTCCTCGACGACGGCATGGGCGCCGACGCGATCACCGTCAACCCGTACATGGGCCGCGATTCGCTGGAACCGTTCCTCTCGAACGCCGAGGCGGGCGTCTTCGTTCTCTGTCGCACCTCGAACTCCGGCGGCGCGGACCTCCAGGACCTCGAACTCGCATCCGGCGAACCGCTCTACGAGCGCGTCGCCGCACTCGCGGACGTGTGGAACGCCAACGACAACGTCGGCCTCGTCGTCGGCGCGACCGCACCCGACGAACTCGAAGCGATCCGCGAACTCGTCCCGGACATCCCGTTCCTCGTGCCGGGCATCGGTGCCCAGGGCGGCGACGCCGAGGCTGCGGTCGAACACGGCCTCGCCGACGGCGTCGGTCTCGTCAACTCCTCGCGCGGGATCATCTTCGCAGGGGAGGACCGTGGAGAGGACTTCGCGAAGGCGTCGGGACAGGCCGCCAAGCGCCTGAAAAAGCGACTGAACCGCCACCGCTGACTCAGACACCTATCGCCGAGTCGCGTCGCCACGGGGGCCCATTTCGCTCGTGATTGTCAACGCCGGGCCCATCCCGCTCGCGATTGTCAACGCCGGGCCCATCCCGCTCGCGATTGTCAACGCCGGGGTCCACCCCGCTCGCGACCGTCAACGCCGGGCGCCTGACCTGTCGACTAAACCAGTGCGGTGAGGTCGCTCGTTGCCGCCGCAGGTGACAGATTTCGAACGATTTATACCGGGGTAGTCGTACCGGCGCCACATGGTGGCGATTCACATCCACACCGTGGGTGGAGCATCGGACGCCATCGGGTCCGTGGTCGGCGCGCTCGCGGACTGTGGGTTGGACCCGTCGGCCGACCGCGAGGCGATCGTGGCCGACCCGGTGCCGGACGGCACGGTCGGGGGGCACAGCTTCGAGGACGGTCGCGTGCAGCTGACGCTCGTCGAGTGTTCGGGCGAGTGGCTGACGTTCTCGGTCGACGATAGCGAGGAACTGGCAGTGACTCCGTGGCTGACCCGGACCGTGACGGAACTGGTCGGCGAGGCAAACCTCGACTGGGCTGTCGTCTCCGAAGAGCGGCCGACGGGGTCACCCGGTACGGAGACGGTCGGCCCTGTCGTCGCGATGTCCGAGGGAGCCTTCCACCGAGTCTGTGGCGGAGGCATCCAGGACGCCCCGACGCTGGCGACAGCGTTCCACCCGGAGATACGGATATGGAACGCAGTCGGGTTCCTCACGGCGTTCGGTGACAGCTCCGCCGTCGGCGCCGTGACGGACTTCCTGGAAGACCCGGAGTCGGTTGACCACCCGTTGTCCGGGCAGATCGGTGGGCTGGACCCGTTCGTGGATATGACCCGCCCGTCGGACCCCGGGACCCGCGTCGAAGGCGTCGAGTCGCTGATCTACTCCGAGGGGTCGCTCTCGCCGGGTACGCTCTCCGCGTACACGGCGGTCCTGGCGGGCATCGCCGAACAGGACCCGGACCCGCAGGTACGGATGGCCGCGCTGTCGGAGATTAGCAGCGTCTACGACGGGACCCTGCACGCGGACGAGATGGACCGGATCTACGGCGTCGAGACGGTGTTTCGGCTGGCCCGCGAGGACCCCGACCCCGGGGTTCGCAAGAACGCAGTGCGGCTGGTCGGCACGTTCGGCACGCTGCTCGACGGCCTCGACGACGGGCCAGCACGCGAGCGCCTGGCCGAGTCCTGGGACACACCGCGGGCGTACGAGTTGTACCGGGACGTCTACACGACCGACGAGGACCCGGACGTTCGCGGCGCCGCGCTCCGGAGCCTGGGCGGTTACGGGCAGTACGAGGCCGTGATCGACGCGCTGACCGCGCCGGAACCGGAACTTCGCGAGGCAGCCAACTGGGTCGTCACGGGGGCAGTCTCGCTCGCCGGGAGCGCCGAGGACATGTCCGACAACCTCGTCGAGGCGGTCAACGAGAACGCCGACCTCGTGCGGGAGGCGATGGAGTCGGACGACCCGGAGGTGCGCGCGGCGGGCCTGCGCCTGTCGATCGCGCTCGAGGGCAACACGCCCAAAGACATCGTCGAGTACATCGACGACGAGGGCAAGATGGTCCGTCGCGGCGTGGTCGTAGCGCTGCGAAACGTCGAGGACCCTGACGAGCAGGTCGTCGACGCCCTGCTGCAGGCGTGTGACGACGATGACCGGGGCGTCAGCGACCGGGCCTACGAGACGATCGAGACACTCTACGAGGGGCGAGAGCTCCCCGAACAGCTACGGGCCGAACTGCTCGATACCCTCACCGAGAGCGGTGCGAAGTACGCGGCACTGACACTCGCCAAGACCAGAGACCCGGACTTGCTCGACCCACTGCTAGAGCGGTGTCGGGCGGACGAGCCAAGCTGGGCGCCGGTCGCGGCTGCACAGCTCGCCGATCGACTCGATGACGATGCACGGGACCGGGTCGCGGCGGTGTTGATCGAGGAGCTTGAAGACGCCGGACTGCAACGCGACGGGCCAGGAAACATCACGAAGCCACTGGCGAAAGGGGTCGGGGATCTGGAACACCCAGAAGCGGCGACGGCGCTCGCGGACCGCTTGGAGGCTATCCCCCGCGAGGAGTCAGATTCGAGCAGGCGCAAGACGGTCGCCATCCATCTCGCCAGGTCGGGGTGTGAGGCCGTGTTACCCACGCTGGTGGACGAAATCGAAGGCGGAACCCGTGGGCTCTACATGGGGGTCGCCGAATACGGCGAGGGTGCGGCCGGGCCATTGCTCGACCGCTTAGAAGACGCCGACGGGGACGAGCGGACCCGGATCCTCCAGAATCTCGGCGCGACCGGCGCGCCGGCGGCACTGCGACCGGTCGTCGAGGCGCTGACCGACGCCGACGACCGGACGGCCGCGGACCTCCTCGACGGGCTGAAACTGTCCGGCGACGACCGGGCGATCCCCGTCCTCCGCCACGTCGCCGACCGGACGGCCAGCAGTCGCGTCAGACGGCGGGCCGAGAGCGGGCTCGAGAACCTGGGGGCCGACTGACTCGCCGGAACGCCGCGTCTCCCGGTGGCCGACCCGCAGCGCTCTCGAGCGGTCATCTACCTGCAGTCGAAGTTCGGTATCAGGGTCGGAGCGGTTACCGTGCTGTCGGTGTTGGCGACGTTCTCGGGGACGCTCCTCCTCGTGACAGTTTGCTACGACGCGTCGGAACTGCCGCTCGATATCGGCGTCCGGGCGGCCCGAGCCCTCCCCGAACCAGTTAGATTGCCGTCGTCGGGGTCGTTCTCGCTTTGGTCACACTGCACGCGTGCAACCGTAGTGCGCGGCTCGGTAGTGGGGTTCCCGGAACTGCTGTTCGGGACGGTCGACTGGGTCAGTACTCGTAGATGTCGACGCCGTCGGGGAGGTTGTCACCGGAGTCTCGCTGTCCAGTCGGGTCGGATCGACCGAGGTCGGCCACACACTCGATACAGACCCCCGTTTCCGTGTCGAAGTGGCGGTCGCAGACGAGTTGGCCACAGCGGTCGCAGGTGTGCTCGACGTCCGGCTGCTGGCAGATCTCGCACAGACCGGAGACGCTCATATATTCGGATTCACACTGGACGCGTTTCAACCTTGGGCGGGGCAGTAACTGGCGGACAGCGACCGACGAACTCACGCGCCCGGCGGCCGAGACGTTTAGGGGGCCGGCCCCCTAAGCCGCGACCGTGTACGGCTCTCGTATCGTCTCCGGTCTGTCGGCCGTCTTCGCGGGGATGGCAGCGCTGTTCGCCGTCTTCGGCGTCGTGTACAACCTCGTCTTCCTCGCCGTCGCCCTGCTGTTCGGCGCCGTCTCCTACTTCATGTGGTATCACGCCTCGGGTCGCTTCTTCCGCCGGCTCTACCGGAGCGTGGAGGATCAGGCCGCCGTCGATGAGACGCGCGGCGGGTTCGGCGCCGGCCCGCGAGAGGAGTGGACGCCGCCACGTGACGACCAGCGCCGTCGGGCGCGAGCGGCGGCGGAGGCCACGGCCCGTCAGGCCGGCCGCCGCCGCGCAACCGCGGGACAGCGGGGGACCGGCAGCCGCCGTGTCGACCCGCGCGCGGACGACGGTCCGACCGTCGCCGAGGCCTACGACGTACTCGACCTCGAACGCGGTGCCGACGCCGACGCGGTCAAGCAAGCGTATCGCGAACGCGTCAAGGAGGTCCACCCCGACTCACCCGACGGCGACGAGGAGGCGTTCAAGGAAGTCAAAGCCGCGTACGAGCGACTGAGCGACGACTGAGCGACGACCGTCCGGCGACTCTGCGTCGGTCCGCTCTGCGGACGGTCGTCGGAACCGAATACTGTTTGGGGACGCGACACCGACCACCAGCCGTGACACCACCCCTCGCCGTCGACATCGACGGGACGCTCACGGGGCCGGACAGAGCGGTCGACCCCCGCGTCTTCGCCGTCCTCCGCGAGTGGAGCGCGCCGGTCGTCCTCGCCACCGGCAAGGCCCTCCCCTATCCCGTCGCACTCTGTGAGTTTCTGGGGATCGACCGGACCGCCATCGCCGAGAACGGCGGCGTCGCGTTCGTTCACGAGACTGACGACCTGCTCGTTCTCGGTGACCGGGCCGCTGCGCAGGCGGTCGTCGACGAGTACGTCGCCGCCGGCCACGACCTTGGCTGGGGCGCCCAGGACCTGATCAATCGCTGGCGCGAGACCGAGGTGGCTGTCAACCGCGACGCGCCACTCGAACCCCTCCGGCGGATCGCCGCCGACCACGGGCTTGAAGTCGTCGACACCGGCTTCGCGTACCACGTCAAGTCGCCCGACGTGAGCAAGGGCCGGGCGCTGGAGTCGGTGGCCGAGAAGCTGGGGAACGAACCGGAAGAGTTCGTCGCCGTCGGTGACTCGATCAACGACGTGTCGACGTTCGAGGCTGCGGGGCAGTCGTTCGCAGTCGGGAACGCCGACGAGGCCGCTCGCGGGGCCGCAGATGTGGTCGTCGATGGAGAGTACGCCGAGGGCTTTCTGGACGCAGTCGAACGGATCGTCTGATCTCGTGTGCTGAACTCGCGCAACCCGGTCGCTCACAGCTTCACCGGTCGTTGAGTGGTGTTTCAACACCCGACCTGCGAGGAGGCCATTCGTCGATAGGATGGTAGCAGCAGCAGCTGACAGAAGCAGCGTGCAAGACCAGGAGGCTGTCGTCACCACAGTGTTGTTCGCGGTTGGGGGTTTACCTATCCGCTGTCTGTATGCGACTGTATGTCGGATGTCCCACCGGACTTTGATCCGGAATCGACCGAGGAGCGCGAGGTCGCAGGTGCGGCAGCAAGTGAACGGGACGATTTTCTCTCGCTCATGGGCCACGTCTATCGTGGTGAGATGGGGCGCACGACCTCCTGGCGCACACGGATAGACAGAACAACGAACTGGGCTGTCGTATTGACAGCGACACTGCTCACGTGGGCCTTTTCAGGGGAATCACGTCCCCACTACATCCTTCTGCTCGGGGTCGTGATGGTGACTGTATTTTTAGGAATCGAGGTCCGTCGGTACCGCGTGTACGATATCTGGCGATCCCGGGTGCGGATCCTCGAGGAGAACGTGTTCGCAAACGCGCTTGAACCGGAGGGCGTAGAGCAATCCAACTGGCGTGCACTTCTCAGCGACGACCTCCGGGAGCCAGCGGTGAAAACGTCAGTCGTTGAAGCGGCTTCTCGTCGGCTGCGTCGGGTCTATTTCGCCCTTATCTCCGTCTTGGTTGGTTCTTGGATCGTCCGACTGACCGTGTTTGCGACGACATCGACCGGCCCCATCGAAACCGCTACTGTCGGCAGAGTGTCCGGGGAAGCCGTTATCGTGGGTGTCGGAGTATACTGTGTCGCGATGGCCGTGCTCATGCTCTGGCCGAGTAAACGGCAGGCAAAGGGCGAGTTGCAGTCACAGGTCGATTCGGAAGAGTGGAAATGACGTTTTGAGAGCGGACTATCTGCGCTGAATACGCGCTCTATATCTCGCACGCGTCGGCGAAAATACGAAACATACCGTAGACTGGGTAGCGGCGTGCGAACCTCTGCGTCCGCAGGGTAGGACCCATCGGGCTGGACTTCCGCGCTCTCACCACCGCCCGCTCAGGGCAGGGCCGCTCGCGTCACGGCGCACAGCTACACCGGCCGCGACGGGAGGCGCCGGGCTGTCCGTCTGGGGGCCAGTATCGCGAATCCGGTCATCGTGACGAACCGATCCGAGTACGGACGAGTGGGGAGCGCTACCGAGAGATACCGAGTGGATCGGGCGCAAACCCGAGGAAGGCTTTTGTATGGTGCCCCGTTACCGAGTCGCATGAGCGCCGACCGGACCGTCCTCGAACGCGCCATCGACCGCGGTGAGCGCGAGGGCGGCAGCGTCGAGTTCAAAGAGCGCCTCACGAAAGACCTCCACCTCGCCGACGGCCGCCGGGAGAGCCTGGCCGCGCAACTGCGCCACCGCGTCCTCTCCGGCGACGGCGAAGCCACCTACGTCGTCGGCGTCACCGACGACGGCGGCATCGCCGGCATCGACCCCGAGTCGTTCTCCGAGTCGATGGACGTCCTCAGCCTGCTCGCCGACGAGGCCGACGCCCACATCGAAGAGGTCGAGACCTGGGGCGTCGACGGCGAAAACGGCCATAGCGAGGGTATCGTCGGCGTCGCCACCGTTCGCGAGGGCGCCGCCCTCGAAGAGGACGAACACATCGTCGTCGGCACCGCCGGCCACGTCGACCACGGCAAGTCCACGCTCGTCGGGTCGCTCGTCACCGGTCAGCCAGACGACGGCGAGGGCGGCACCCGCGGCTACCTCGACGTCCAGCCCCACGAGGTCGAGCGCGGCCTGTCGGCGGATCTGTCCTACGGCGTCTACGGGTTCGACGAGGACGGACCGGTGCGGATGGACAACCCCCACCGCAAGGGCGACCGCGCCCGCGTCGTCCAGCAGGCCGACCGGCTCGTCTCCTTCGTCGACACCGTCGGCCACGAGCCCTGGCTCCGCACGACGATCCGCGGGCTCGTCGGGCAGAAGCTCGATTACGGCCTCCTGACCGTCGCCGCGGACGACGGCCCCACGAAGACAACCCGCGAACATCTCGGCATCCTGCTCGCGACCGACCTGCCGACGATGGTCGCGATCACCAAGGCCGACGTCGTGGGCGACGACCGCCTCGCCGAGGTCGAACGCGAGGTCGAGCGCGTCCTCCGGGAGGTCGAGAAGACGCCACTGCGGGTCGAACGCCACGGCGTCGCCGCCGCTGTCGAGGAGATCGACGACACCGTGGTTCCCATCGTGACCACGAGCGCGGTGACGATGGACGGGATGGACACGCTCGACCAGTTGCTCGAACGCCTCCCGAAGACCGCCCAGCCGGAGGACGAGCGGTTCGCGATGTACGTCGACCGCAGCTACAACGTCACCGGTGTCGGCGCCGTCGCCTCCGGCACGATCAAGTCCGGACAGGTCGAGGCCGGTGACGAACTCCTGTTGGGCCCGATGGCCGACGGGACCTTCCGCGATGTCGAGGTGCGCTCCATCGAGATGCACTACCACCGCGTCGACCAGGCCCGCGCCGGCCGGATCGTCGGCATCGCCCTCAAGGGCGTCGCCGAGGCCGACCTCGAGCGCGGAATGGTGCTTCTGCCCCGCGAGGCCGACCCCGATCCCGTCCGGGAGTTCGAGGCGGAGGTGATGGTGCTGAACCACCCCACCCGGATCGGCGACGGCTACGAACCGGTCGTCCACCTCGAAACCGTCAGCGAAGCCGCCGCGTTCTACCCCGAGAACGGCCGCCTGCTCCCCGGCGACACCGGGACGACCCGCGTGCGGTTCAAGTTCCGGCCGTACTTGGTCGAGGAGGGCCAGCGCTTCGTCTTCCGCGAGGGCCAGTCCAAAGGCGTCGGCACCGTCACCGACGTCTCGCCCGCGGAGTGAGCGTCGGTCAGACTGATCGCAGTCCGAGGCTGTATTCGAGTGCCGCGTCGATATCGCTCAGACGGCTGTCCGGGATCGAACCGAGATTTTCGCGTATCCGTTCTGCGATGGAGACGGTGCGGACCTGGCTACAGAGCGCAACGGAGTCCGCACGGAGTGGCGCCTCATCCTCGGAAACGAGGACTTCGAAGGGATACAATTCGTCACCGAACGAAGTCGTGAATGGGACGACGATCGTCGTCGACGCGTTGCGGTTGCCCACGTCGTTCTGGACGACCAGACAGGGTCTCGTTCCGCGCTGTTCGGACCCGCGCGTCGGATCGAGCTCAACGATCACCACGTCTCCGCGACTCACCTGCATCGCTACCAGTCTGGTGCGTCGCCCAGTTGCTCGTCGGCCTCCGACGAGACGCCCTCGAACTCTGCAGCCAGTGCCTCGTCTCGCGCTGCGCGCTCGCGGTATCCTCTTGCGAGCTCCTCGCGTGTAACCGGCCGCTCGATGACGATCTTGCCGTTTTCTTCCTTCACAACTACCTCCTCGCCACCCCGGATGTCGAACCGATCGCGCAATTCCTTCGGAATGGTCACCTGTCCGCGCTCGCCGACTGTTCGCCGTTCAGCGTCACTCATACCAATTCATATCTCGTTCATACCCATGAACCTTCGGGCGCGTCATGCTCAACAAGCCCGGGAGTTTCAGTCCCCCAACGCCGACTTGAGGACCTGCGACTCGGCTTTCCGCAGGTGTTCAGCGGCGGTACTGGGAGCGCAGTTCAGCGCCGCGGCGACTGCCTCGTGGTCGGCCTCGCGGGGCACGTCGTAGTACCCCAGTTCGATCGCCGTCTCGACTGCGGCGCGCTGGCGGTCGGTCAGCCCGGCATCGGCCGACGGCGCCGCCGAGGCGAGCCCGCCGACAGCTGCGATGATGACCTCCACCGGATCGGGGATCTCCTCGACGGCGGCCTGCAGTTGCTCGTCGTCGCCGAACAGCGAGACCGTCACCCAGCCGTCCTCACGGTAGACGATCGGCGGGACGACGATCACGGCGCCGGTCAGCAGCGACCCGAACATCTCCTGGAGCGACACCGTCGTCGCGTCCCGGATATAGACGTAGAAGCTCCTCTCGGTGACGCGCTCGATGTCGTAGCCGAGTACCTGGGGAATCTCGGTAATAGCCGCCTCGAACGCGTCCGCGTCGCCCTCGGCGTAGTGGAGGATGCCGAGTTCGTCGCCGGTGTTGTTCCACTGCAGCGCCCGCGAGTGGTCGATGTAGGGCGCGTTAGCCCATAGGTCGTAGACCGGGTGGATCTCGGCCTCGTGTCCGTTGGCGGTCACGCGCACCCGGACGTGTTGCATGGGCGTCGATCCGACGAGTTGAAATATAAACCCCCCGGGCTGATCCGGCAGTAACGACTCACGCCCGCGGGTGCAACCGTCGCATATGACTCGAACACTGGTCACCGGTGCGACGGGGACACTGGGATCGGCGCTGGTTCCGCGGCTGTCCGAGGCTGGTCACACCGTCCGCGCCGCGAGTCGGTCACCACCGGAGACGACGGACCGAGACGCCGGCGACCCGGCGAGCACGGGCGGCGCGTCAGCCGCCGACAAGTGGGTCGAACTGGACCTGGAAACGGGAGCGGGGATCGAGCGCGCCGTGGAGAACGTGGACGTGGTCGTCCACGCGGCCAGCGATCCGACGGGCGACTCCGAGGTCGTCGACGCTCGCGGGACCGAACGGCTGGTCACGGCCGCGGAGACCGCCAGCGTCGCCCACGTCGTCTACCCCTCGATCGTCCGGGTCGACGAGATCCCGTACGCCTACTACGAGCACAAACTCGCCGCCGAGCGGGCGTTCGAAGCGAGCGACGTTCCCGAAACGATCCTCCGGGCGACGCAGTTCCACCAGTTCGTCGACGATGTGATCGGGACGGTCGCGCGCTGGCCACTCTGGCCGCTCCCGACTGACTTCATGGGTCAGCCCGTCGACGCCCGCGAGGTGGCCGAAAGGGTGGTCGAATACGCAGAGGGCGACCCGCAGGGCCGAGTTTCGCCGATGGGCGGTCCAGCGGTGCTAACCGGTCGCGAGATAGTCGAGGCCTACCGCGAGGCGCGCGGACTGCGGCGACTCGTCGTCAGGCTCCCGATTCCGGGTGCCGCCGCCAGCGAGTTCCGCGCCGGGACGAACACCTGCCCCGAGAACGCCGTCGGGGCAACGACCTGGGAGGCGTGGCTCGCCGAGCAGTACGGCGGCGCCCGAGAGTCGCTGTCCGCCCCGGCGGGCGATTCGGCGTCGCGCGTCGACGGATGACGACCGCCCAGGGCCGCGGCCCGATGGGCACACTGGTCGGCGGTGCAGTCGTCGGTCATCTCGCGCTGACGCTCGCCCACGGTATCGTCCACGGGACGATCCCGGTCCCGATAGTAGACTGGCAAGTCGCCTACGCGGCCGTGGTCCTGTTCGGACTACCGCTCGCAGGACTGGGGGCCGTCCGTTGCGGGCGAGTGCGAACCGGTGCCATGCTCGCGCTGGCTGGGGGCATCGGCGCGCTCGGGTTCGAACTCTTCGCGCACTTCGCAGTGCCCAATCCGGACCACGTCGCGACCGTCGAGACCGGACGGTCGGTGTTCGTGGGGACGGCCGGGCTCTCGGTCCTCGGCGACGCGGCCCTCGCGGCCGCCGCGGCGCACGCGCTGTGGGGTCAGGCCCAGGGTTCCTCGGCGACTTCGTCGAGCGACTCGACGACGTGATCCGGTCGGGGGTCCGGCTCAGCCGGCCGGTCGCCATCGGCGAGCCAGACGGCGCCGAGTCCCGCCGCGAGCGCGCCGGCCACGTCAGACTCCAGGGAGTTGCCGACGTGGACCGCCCGCTCTGGGTCGACACCGACCTCCTCCAGCGCCAGGTGGAACGGCTCCGGGTCGGGCTTGTAGGGCGCATCGTGCCCGCCGTGGACGACCACCTCGAAGCGGTCGGCGATCCCCAGGCTCTCGAGTTTCTGGCCCTGCATCCAGGGGTCGCCGTCAGTCACCATCGCGAGTCGATAGCGCTCGTCGAGGTGGTCGAGCAGCGCCTCCGCACCGTCGAGGAACTCCACGTTCGTCTGGTCGCGCTCGTCGGTGTAGATGTCCGCGATCTCCTCGCCGACGCCCCGCTCGTGGCCGGCTTCGGTCGCAAACGTGCCGAACGCTTCCCGGCGGAGGTCCCGGATGTCGCCGTCGACGTGTTCGAACTCGCCGAGGCGGTCGATGTACTCGGCGCCGTCGAAAAAAGGCTCGACGGCGAGGCGGTCGAAGGCGACCGCGAGGATGTCGTCGGCTGTCCGGCAGTAGGTACAGAGCGTATCGTCGAGGTCGAAGAGAACGGCGTCGACGGCGTCGGTCATCGGCCGAGAGTACGAGCGGCGCGGTCAAAAGCCGGTCGCTTCCGTCCAGCAGCGGCGCAGTCCGAGGCTGGTCGCTTCCGTTCAGCAGCGGCGACGGTCGCTTCCGTTCAGCAGCGGCGACGGTCCCTAAATCCAGTCGTCAGTCAGCCGCCTCGATGCCCGCGGCGACAGCGTCGATCGCCCGTTTGACCGCCGCACCCGACTCGATCCGGAGCACGACTTTGTCCTCGGTAGCGGGGTCCGGCTGGACGACTGTCAGGTCGGGGCCGCGGACGGCGTCACGGAGCGCCCCGGCGGCTCCGTCGAGGGCGAGGTCGCACTCGGCGGCCTCGGGAGAGAGCCAGACGCTCCCGACTCTGTCCCCGTCGACCGCGACGCCATAGCCGACGGTTCCTCCCTCGCTGGGCTCGGCGTCGGGGTCGGCGTCGACGACCGATACCGCCGCGAGCGGGCCGCGCTCGCGCCCCGACAGTTCCGAGGCGAGCAACTGCGCGATCCGCTTGCCGTCGGTCGTGCGGTCCTCGACCACTTCAGCCACCCCCCTCGGAACCGGCCGCGACCAGGTCCGCGACGGCGCGGTCGGCCAGGTCCGCGACGGCGACGCCGTTCCGGCGGGCGTAGACGACCGCAGCCGCCTCGGTCGTGACGGCCAGATCGGCCTTGAGCTGGTTGATCTCCGCGACGGCGGTCCGTTTCTCGACCCCGCTCTCGACGACCGCGGCCAGCACTCGTTCGAACGTCGACCGCTGGCGGAGCACGTCTTCCTCGGGGACGAACCCGTCTGGGACCTCTACCTCGCGCGGTTCGAACGTCGGTCGCAGGTCGTCCTCGGTGCGCTCGATCAGCCCCTCGCTGGTCGCGACGTCGACCAGGCGTTTGGCCTGCTCGGGCGAGAACCAGTCACGGTCGAGCGAGAGCGCGACGACGAACTGGCTCGTCGACAGACTCTGGGTGCCTTTCTCGCGGAACGGAACCGCGACCGCGCGACGCAGACTCATCGCTCGGGGACGGGGCGCCTGGCAACCTAACGTTGCCGGTCGCCGCACGGCGCTCACGGTTTTGTCAGCTGCGCACCGCTCGCTGTGGACCAGACAGCGACGCGGAGAGGACAACGGCGGACCAGTGCGACGGTGTGATCTCCTGCACTGGGTCGTCGCGGACCGGCGCGGACAGTACGTCCTCGTGACGGTGCGGCGGGCGGGCCACGCGGCGAGCGCCCGAGCGGCCCGAGTCGAGAGGTTCAAGTATGCGCTGGGATTCCACACACCTATGAAGTTCCAGGGACGCTCTACGCGCAAGCGAACCGGCGGCCGACGACGCGACTTCCGCAAGAAGAAAAAGCACGAACTCGGCGACCAGTCGACGGAGACGCGCGTCGGCGAGGACAAGCGCAAGACCGTCGACGCCCGCGGCAACACGAGCAAGGTCCGCGCCGTCGAGGCCGGCACCGTCTCGGTCGCCACGGACGGCGACGTCGTCGCCGCGGAGGTCGAAGACGTCGTCGAGAACAGCTCGAACCCCAACTACGTCCGGCGGAACATCATCACGAAAGGCGCCATCGTCGAGACGACCGAGGGTCGCGCCCGCGTGACCTCCCGACCCGGTCAGGACGGCCAGATCAACGCTGTCCTCGTCGACTGACTGGACGCCCGGACACAGTCGTCGCGCCGGGGCGACTATATATTTCTCCGTGTGACCCCCGACGCGACCGGAGATGGCCGTAGCTCTCTTAGCGAGCCTTTTCACGTGGCAGTCAGCAGTTTCTGCTGGCGTGCGACCGCGACCGTCCCACCCGAACCACAGAATGAGCACCTGCGCGAAACCGACGTGACCGTCGTACGCCAGTCCGTCGATTCACCACCGATCCCACCGACCGCAGTTCTCGGGGTATCCCCCCACCGTTGACTCCGCGGTGACCGGGGCGCCGCTCCACCCGGCGACCCTGCTCACCCTCTCTCATCGTTCGAGTGTCACCCGCGCCCACCAGCAACTGCCCTGACCGGGGGCGAGTTCGATACTGTGTCAACAATTCACGAACGCTCGGCTAGGTGGGTCGTTTCGACCGCACCGTGTCGTCGAGCGGCCACCGACCCGTCCTCGAGATCTCGACGCGAAGCGAGCGGGTTTCCGACAAAGCAGGGGCTGCCCGGGTTCGTAGAGGTATTGTCGGCTATTGTGACCCACCGAGAACTATTATAAATCGACTATGGGGGGCGCGTGAACTTCACTGCATGACCAGCGCGACGAACCCGACGCCGGAGGCGACGCGGCGATGACATCGTCCGTAGCCTTCGACGACGAGGTGCGCCAGCACCACCACCAAATCGACGCCGACCACTGGGAGGACATCTACGTCGTCGGCGACGTTCACGGCTGCCGGGATGCGCTCGACCGCCTCGTGGACCGGATAGCCCCTGGAGAGCGGACGCTCCTCGTGTTCGTCGGCGACCTCGTCCGAAAGGGACCGGAGAGTCACGACGTCGTCGACTTCGTGCGGTCGAGCCCGAACGCGGTGAGCGTGCAGGGCAACAACGAGCGGAAAGTGGTCGACGGCGAGAAGTCGGTTCCGGGACTCACCGCGGCCGACCGCGCCTATCTGGAGTCACTGCCCGTCGTCGTAACGTGGGAGGACGAGATGGTCGTCCACGGGGGCGTCGACCCCCGAAAGCCCCTCGGCGACCACACGGCGGACGACCTGCTGGAGATGCGCTCGTTCACGCCCGGGAACGACTACGAGCGACCGTACTGGTTCGAGCAATACGGCGGGTCGCCGCGCGTATTCTTCGGGCACACCGTTCTCGAAGCGCCCTACGAGTCGTCGAGCGCCGTCGGCCTCGACACCGGGTGTGTCTACGGCGGCGAACTCACCGCGTACCACTGCGGGACGGGGGCGTTCGTCAGCGTCGAACCGACCGAAACGCATCAGGGCCGCAGCGCCGACTCGATCGTCTCACCGACGGCGCCGGCCGAGCACTGAGATGACGGGCGACGAGGCCGACGGTCACGGTGCGGGCGCGCCGCATCACTCCCGTGGGATGCGGGGCGAGACGGCCCAGTTGACCGACGGCGGGACAGACCCGGCGGCCGGGGCTGGGACCGAGGCCGATGCGGATGTGGACCTCTCGGACTCGGAGTACTACCTCAATCGCGAACTGAGCGAGCTGGCGTTTCAGGAGCGAGTGTTGAACGAGGCGCTCGACGAGCGCAATCCGTTGCTGGAGCGCGTGCGATTTCTCGCCATCTTCACCCGGAACATGGACGAGTTCTTCATGAAGCGGGTCGGCGGACTGAAACAGCAGATCGACGCCGGCATCACCGAGCGTACTGTCGACGGGCGGACGCCCCGCGAGCAGTGGGAGGAGGTTCTCGAACGGGCGCGACCGTTGTTCGACCGCCAGACCGAGTGCTACGAGGAGACGGTCCGCGGACTGCTCTCGGAGGCTGGGATCGACGTCCTCGCGCCCACCGACCTGACCGACGACGAGCGGGCGGAACTGCGCGAGTACTTCGAGCGGTCGGTGTTGCCGACGCTGACGCCGCTGACGTTCGACCCCGCGCACCCGTTCCCGTTCATCTCGAATCTCAGCCTGTCGCTCGCGGTGTTGACGAGCGAGGACAGCGAGGACGGGCCGACGTTCACCCGGGTGAAAGTGCCCCAGAATCTGCCGCGACTCGTCGCAGTCGAAGCGGGGTCGCGATACGTGCTGATCGAAGAAGTGATCCGGGCGAACCTCGACCTGCTCTTCCCGAGCGTCGAGGTGGTCGAAACGGCGCTGTTCCGGCTCACGCGTAACGCCGAGGTGCGCCGCGACGAGGAGGTCGCCGAGGACCTCATCGACATGATCGAGGAGGTGCTCGAACAGCGTCGGTTCGCGACTGCCGTCCGTCTCGAACTCGAGGCCGGGACCTCCGAGCGCGTGCGCCAGACGCTCGTCGACGAGCTCGGCCTCGACGAACGCGAGGTGTTCGAGCGGCCGGGACCGATGGCATTCCGAGAGTTCGAGCGCTTTCTCGCCCTCGACCGGCCGGATCTCAAACGCGAACCGTGGACGCCACAGCCCCACCCGAGACTCCAGCAGAGCTCCAGGTCTTTCGACGAGTCGAGCGAGGGGCGACCCGATGTCTTCTCGCAGATCCGCGAGGGAGACATCCTCCTGCACCACCCGTATCACTCCTTCACTGACACCGTCCAGCGCTTCCTCGACGAGGCCGCCCGCGACCCGGACGTGCTGGCGATCAAGGCAGCCATCTACCGGACCGCCAGTGACTCACAGGTGATCCAGCGGCTCATCGAGGCCGCCGACAACGGCAAGCAGGTCGCGGTGATGGTCGAACTCAAGGCCCGTTTCGACGAACAGAACAACCTCGAGTGGATCCGCAAGTTAGAGGAAAACGGCATCCACGTCGCCTACGGCACCGTCGGGCTCAAGACCCACACCAAGACCGCGCTGGTCGTCCGCGAGGAGGAAGACGGCGTGCAACTGTACTCGCACGTCGCGACGGGGAACTACCACTCCGAGACGGCGAAAGGCTACGTCGACCTCGGGCTGTTGACCGCCGACCGCGACATCGGGCAGGACCTCGTGAAGGTGTTCAACTTCTTCACCGGCCCGTCGCTCGACGAACAGTTCCGACAGTTGCTCATCGCGCCCGTGACGATGCGCGAGCGGTTCACCGAGTACGTGCGGCGCGAAGCCGAGCGTGCTCGCGACGGTGAGCGGGCGCGGATCGTCGTCAAGGTCAACGGACTCGAAGACCCCGCGATGGTCGAAGAGCTCTACCGCGCGGGCATGGCCGGCGTCGACGTCGACCTGATCGTTCGGGACATCTGCCGGTTGCGACCGGGCATCGAAGGGATCAGCGACTCGATCGACGTGTACAGCCACGTCGGGCGCTTCCTGGAGCATTCGCGGATCTTCTACTTCGAGAACGGCGGCGACCCCGAGTACTACATCGGTTCGGCCGACTGGATGACCCGCAACCTCGACAACCGCGTCGAGGCCGTCGCGCCGGTCACGGACATCGACCTGCGCCGCCAGCTGCGGTTCGTCCTCGAGCTCATGCTGCGTGACAACCGCAACTGCTGGGAGATGCGGGCGGACGGGACCTACGAACAGCGCCGTCCCGGCCCGGACGAGGAGGTCGTCGACACGAACGAGATACTGATGGAACAGGCGCGCGGTGCCGCGAGCAACGGCGCCGACCGAGGGATCCCGGCGGGCTACCCCATCGATACCGACTTGCTCGTCGCGCCCGCCGACGGAGAAGCGTCGGAGAGTGCGGTGAGAAGCAGCACGACCGACGCGGGTGACGAGTCGACAGCGGGTGACGAGTCGACAGCGGGTGACGAGTCGACAGCTGGCGACGACGAAGTAGCGGATGGCGGACCGACAGAGTCCGACCGAGACCCGTCGGCAGTCGCCGACGACCCCGAGGGACTGCTCGAGCGGTTCGCCGACGCGTGGTACCGGCCGGACAGCGACCGATACGAGTACGCCGTTCGAACCCCCGACGGCGACAGGCAGTACCGAAAGACGGCTTCGGGCGCCGCGAGCGTGATCCACCGGTTCTACGTCGACGGCGAGCGGGCGAGCGACTGACGGGCGGCGATAGCAGAGAAAAAAGAGGCGGCTACGGACTCGGCGCGGCCTTTTGCAGTGCACTCTCGGCGATGTTGCCCCCGTAGTCGGCGGTCCGGGACAGGGAGTCTACGACGAGGGTGAGCGACTGCGCGAGTTCGGGGTCGTCGAGGTTACGTATCACGTCGCCAACGTCTCGGGCGCCGGCGTCGATCGCCGGGAGGTCGCTCCGGGCCTCGGTCGCGAGCCGGACGGCCTCGTCCGAGTCGTCCGAGAGCAGTGCGTCCATGGCCGTCTCCGGGACCGTTTCCGCGGCGTCCTGCAGCTCGCGCAGGCCCGCGACCACGTCGTCGTCGATGTCGCCGATATCAAGACCGATCCCAGCGATCTTCGTCGCGTGGTCGGCGATGCGCTCGAGCTGACGGGCGCTGGACTGGTAGTCGAAGACTGTCTCGCGCGGGAAGCCGATCTCGCTGGCTGCGGCCGGATTGCGCAGGACTGTCCGGAACACTCGGGAGACCATGTACCAGAGCCGGTCCACGTCGTCGTCGCGCTCGATGACGTCGTGTGAAAGTTCGTCGTCGTTCTCGACGAGGGCCGTCACCGCGTCCGAGAGCATCGTCATCGAGACGAGGCGCATCCGCGTGATCGCGTTGTGGACCGATAGCTCCGACGAGTCCAGCAGGTCCTGGAGGACGACGCGGTCGCTGGTCTCCTCGATGACCTCCAGCCCGACGAGGCCCTGTGTGGCCTCGCGGACAGTGCGGCGCTGACCGGCGGTGACCCTGGAAGCCTCGAACTCGATGACGTCGAAACCGCTGACGTACATCGTCATCACCGCACGGTTAAGTTCGTCGCCCTGGAGACCGTCGATATCGATCGAACCGTGCTCGCGGTCCTCCTCGCGCTGGGGCGAGAGCAACAAGATGTCGTCTTCGGAGTGGAACTCCACCACGCTGCCCGCGCTGACGTCGTTGGCCGTCGCCCAGTCTTTCGGCAGCGACACCGTGTACGTCGACCCGCCTGTCACCTGGACCTTGCGCGTCTCCATAGTCACCCCTGAACGATAGTGCCCAATAAATCAACCCCTTTCTATATATTTATAACTCTATACTCGTACGTCCCGGGACATAGGTCAATAGAGGGAACAGTAAACCGACAATCGACCGGGAGAGCGGGTTCCGGGCAGATCGTCTATAGACGCGGAGTGTGCCCGCAGTCGCTCGGGCGAACAGCGATGAACCGCCGAGTCAGCGGGCGGGACGCCCCCGAACCACACGCTCCGTATCGACCGAAACACCGGATAGCAGCGCTTTCTCTCGTGATCCGGGGACCGAACCGGTCGATAGACCGTCGCCACTTCACCGAGACGACACAGCCGAGACAGGCCCGGACCGACGCCACAGAGCGCCCGTGACGAGCAAGGCGTCCCCATGAGAATGTATATCTATATATCTATCATAGAAGGGTATTTATCCGCTCTCCGGATCCATTCAGGCGATGCGGGACACACCTGTTACCCGCCGGCAGTTTCTCGCCGGCGCGACGGGGTTGACAGTCGGTCTCGGTGGGTGTATTAGAACGAGCGCCCAGCCGCCGGGTCAGGGTGGGGGCGGCGGATCGGGCGCAAACGAGTTCGGGCCGCTGAAGATGGGCGGCTCCTCGACTGTCTTTCCAGTCGTCCAGCGCGCCTCGTCGTACTGGGCGGCGAACTACCCGACGACCGACCAGGAGTACTGGGGCCCGCTCCAGTACGATATCCAGACCGACCAGCGACTCGCCGACTACTGGGCGAGCCTGGAAGCGTACGAGATCGACGACGACCCCGCACCCCCCTACGAGGTCAGCGTCGCGCTGAGCCACTCCGGGACCGGCCTGGAGAAAGTCGAGAAGGGCCAGACCGACGTGGGAAACTCCAGCGCGCCGGTCTCGGCCGAGTTCCCCAACCGGAGCGAGGAGGAACTCGCTGGCTTCACCGACCACGTCGTCGGCGTCGACGCGCAGCCGATCGTCGTGAGCCAGGAGGTCTACGACGCCGGCGTGACGAAACTCACCGCCGAGCAGGTCCGGGAGATATACCGCGGGACGATTACCGACTGGACGGAGATCGACCGCTACTCCGGCCCGGAAAAGGAGATCCAGGCCGTCGGTCGCTCGGAGGGGTCCGGGACCGACACGGCGTTCAAGGCGAACATGCTCGGCGACGTGAACGCCACCATGGACGGGATCGACATCCGCAAGGGACAGAACCAGCAGGTCGCGGGCATCGTCCAGAACTCGAACAACGCGGTCGCGTACATGGCGCTCGCGTTCGTCGACGACACCGTCCAGGCCATCGAACTCGAGTTCGATGGCCGGACCTACACCCCCGGTGAGAACCTCGCCGAGAAGTCCTACCCGCTCTCGCGGGACCTGCACTGTTACACCTGGGAGGGGACCTCGCGGAAGGAAGCCGCGTTCCTCCGGATGGTCATCCACGACTTCGGGCAGCGGAAATTCGTCGAAACCGCAGGGTACGCGACGCTCACGGACGACCGCCAGCAGAACCAACTCGACAAACTCTCCGACGAATGAGCCGAACGTTCGGACTCACCGGCCTCGAACGACTCCGGTCGAGACTGGTAACGCTCGACCGGAACACGGCGGTCATCAGTGTCGTCGGGCTCGCGCTCCTTGCGGCCCTCGTCTCGACGTTTCTCCTCGCCCCCGAAGCCGTTCTCTCGGTGGGCGGGTTCAGCATCGACCAGTTCGTCCTCTTCGAACTGGCCTTCGTCGTGTTCGTCCTCGGCGGCCTGGTCCTCGACGAGGAGAATACGGTGAAGTTCCTGCTGTTCGTGACGACGATTTCGACGGTCCTGATCCTCGGATTCATCACGTTTTACCTGATCGACAACGCCGTTCCCGCGGTCCAGGAGATGGGCGCGTACCTGCTCACCGGCTCGGACCCGTACTGGGAGACCAACGAGCAAAACGCCGCCTACTCGCTAGTTCCGATGATGTGGGGGACGCTCGTGACGACGGTCATCGCGACGCTCGTCGCTGCGCCGCTGGGCGTCGCCGGCGCCATCTTCGTCAGCGAACTCGCGCCCGGGTGGGCGCGGGAGATAGTCAAACCGGCCATCGAGATGCTGGCCGGTATCCCCTCTATCGTCTACGGCTTCATCGGCTTCGAGATCGTCAGTCGGTACATGACCGAGCAACTGAGTCTCCCGACCTACGGCAGCCTCATCGTCGTCGGCATCGTCATCGGACTGATGGCGCTGCCGACGGTGGTCTCGGTCGCCGAGGACGCCATCGCGAGCGTCCCCGGCAGTATGAAAGACGGCGCGCACGCGCTTGGCGCCACCGACTGGCAGACGACAACGAGCGTGACGCTCCCGGCCTCTTTTTCGGGCGTCTCGGCCGCCATCCTCCTCGGTGTGGGCCGTGCCGTCGGTGAGACGATGGCCGCGACGGTCATCCTCGCCAACATCGTCGCGCTGCCCGAACCACTCGTCGACGTGTTCGGGTCCACGATCACGCTGACGAGCCTCATCGCGGACCAGTACGGGAACGCGACCGGTCTGCACCTCTCGGCGCTGTTCGCCGCCGGTGTCCTGCTGTTCGTCACCGTCATGGCCCTCAGCGTCGGCTCGCAGTTGATCGAACGCCGGATGCGACGCACGCTGGGAGGTGAACGATGAGTTTCGACACCGACGGGACCGAGGCCACCGGCACGAACTCGGACCGCGACGACGCACTCGTCGGGAGCGACTCCTCGAGTCGCGAGTTCGTCGGCGGCGCGTTGCTCGCTGGCTCGGTCGTCGCCCTGCTTGGTGGCTTCCTCTCCCTGCTCATGTTCGTCCCGGTCTCCGAGACCATTGCCGGCGTCCGCGTCGGCACACTTTTCGGTGCCGTGCTGGCCGCTGCCGGGGCGGGGACGATGGCCGTCGGCGTGTCGTCGGCGGTCGGCCCGGCGGCGGAGCGACCGAACCATCCGGGCGGCCTCGTCGACGCCGTGGTCTTCGGCCTCGCGTGGTTCGTGGCCGGCGGCCTCGTCGCCGCGTACCCGCTCGGGCTTGGGCCCCTGTGGCCGGTCGTCGCGCTCGTCGCAGGCGCCGCCGCGACGCTGGCGGCGCTGTTCGCTCGGGAGGATCTCGGTGTCACGCTCGCGGGCGGGACGCTGGTGCTCCTGACCGGCGGCGTCGTCGCCACCGGTGTCGTCGGCCCCGGCTGGACCTGGTCGCCTTCGGTTTTCTCGGCAACGTTCACTCCGACGACTGCGGTCCCTATCCTGCTCGTCGTCGGCGGGCTCTTAGCCGGCTGGATAACGGCCCGGGTGTACGGCGGCTTCGGCGCGAAAGGGCGCCAGACCGGAGCGTACGTCCTCGTCGGCGCCAACGCCGCCGGGATGCTCGCGTTCCTCGGCCTGCTCGTCTCGTTCATCGTCGTCCGCGGGTTCGGTCCGATGACCGAGGGGATCAAGTTCGGGCTGTACTGGGGGCCGGTGACGTGGTTCCACCTCCCCGTCCTCGACGAGTGGCTCATCATCGAGGGGCCGATCGTCTGGTTCTACTGGCCGTTCGTCATGGAGGGCTACGGCCTGACGACGCCGATGAACGGCATCTTCCCGGCGATCGTCGGCACCGTCTGGCTGGTCGCCGGCGCGATCGTCATCGCAGTGCCCCTCGGCGTCGGCTGCGCGGTCTTCCTCACCGAGTACGCGGAACAGGGCCGCTTTACTTTCCTCGTCGAGACGGCGACCAACGGCCTCTGGAGTACGCCGAGCATCGTCTACGGACTGTTCGGGCTGGCGTTTTTCGTCCCGCGACTGGGCAACACGAACTCCATCCTCTCCGGGCAGATCGTCCTCGGGTTCATGCTCCTGCCGCTGGTCGTGATCACCAGCCGCGAGTCGCTCAAGAGCGTCCCAGACGAGTACCGCGACGCCAGCGCGGCCCTGGGCGTCTCGAAGTGGGAGACCATAAAGAGCGTCGTCCTTCCCGCGGCGATGCCGGGTGTCATCACGGGCATCATCCTCGGCGTCGGCCGCATCGCCGGTGAGACGGCGCCGATCCTGCTCGTCATGGTCAGCGATCCGTTCCCGACGGAGGCGCCGACGTTCGTCGAAGGGTGGTTCAGGTTCACCGGCTCCGCGCCGTTCGTCGCCGGACCCGAGTTGAACCTCGTCCAGTCCTCGAGCGCGCTGCCCTACCAGCTCTACGCGGTCATCACGGCGGGGCTGAGCGAGAACATCGACTTCGCGTGGGCGACCGCCCTCGTTCTCCTCCTGGTCGTGATGAGCTTCTACGCGATCGGTATCGCCTCGCGGATCTACTTCAGGAGGAAACTCACAGCATGAGCGAAACAGGCATCACGAGCACCGAAACCGACGACGAACAGCGTGACGAATCCACCTTCGCGGTCGACAGCGACACCGACGTCGGCGACGCAGGCGCCGACGACGCGACCCAGACCGTCGGCGCCGAAACCGACGAGCGGACTCGCGAGGAGTGGGTGAACTACGAGTTCGAGGGCGACCCGAAACTCAGCGTCGAGGACCTGGACGTCTACTACGGCGACGACCACGCGCTGAAGGGCGTCTCGATGGACATCCCCGAGGAGAGCGTCACCGCGCTCATCGGCCCCTCGGGCTGTGGCAAGTCGACGTTCCTCCGCTGTCTGAATCGGATGAACGACCGGATCAAGGCTGCCAGCGTCGAGGGCTCGGTCGAACTCGACAGCGAGGAGATCTACCAGGACCGCGTCGACCTCGTCGAACTGCGCAAGCGCGTCGGCATGGTGTTCCAGGCGCCCAACCCTTTCCCGAAGTCCATCCGCGACAACATCGCCTACGGACCGCGCAAACACGGCGACCTCCGGACGGGACTGGTCGCACGCCTGCTCGGCCGTGACGACAAAGACGAAGAGGAGGAACTCGTCGAGCGCTCGCTGAAGCAGGCCGCGATCTGGGACGAAGTCAGTGACCGCCTCGACGACAACGCGCTCGGACTCTCCGGCGGGCAACAACAACGCCTCTGTATCGCGCGCTGTCTCGCAGTCGGGCCCGACGTCATCCTGATGGACGAGCCCGCGTCGGCGCTCGACCCGATCGCGACCTCGAAAATCGAGGACCTCATCGAGGAGCTGTCCGAGGAGTACACCGTCGTCGTCGTCACGCACAACATGCAACAGGCCGCGCGGATCTCCGACCAGACCGCCGTC